>Ga0268276_1000431_pt1 | contig 50116 bp, 57 predicted proteins | sample saktaG_4_FD_190145 | JGI IMG/M metagenome (GOLD analysis project Ga0268276, IMG submission 190145) | Saline water microbial communities from Sakinaw Lake, British Columbia, Canada - sak_2010_1_5_45m | ecosystem: Environmental > Aquatic > Non-marine Saline and Alkaline > Saline ...
ATATTGTTGTTTGTCTTCTGTTACTATTGCTAGATCTTCTGTTAGATCTGCTTGTCTCTGTGCTGATTCTGGTGACAGGCTAATTGAAAACCTAAACCTGCATAACCATTGGTCGCCGCTCTGCCCGCAGCCCTGCAAAGGATCAATACCAGCGCAATCAGCAGACCTGCAGACATATGTGATGTCATTCCCGCCTTTAAATGTTGTTCCATTGCCTATCTTTGCCTCAAACTTACCCTGTTTTGCCAAAAGGTTTCTTACTTCTTCTTCAGTAGCTCCTGCAATCTCTACAAGGATGTATTGGTTTCCAGATAAATCACCAGCTTCCCTTATCACCAAATCACTTAGGCCATAAACATTGAGCCTTTCTTTCATTACACTTATCAAATTTTCAACATCATTGTCACTTAACTTTTCTTCAGGCTGTAATAAAACCCTTGTTCCACCTTGGAGATCAAGGCCCTTTCTAATGTTTGTTTTAGGTGCATCATAAACCCTTACCCCAAGATCCTCTACACCCAGATTGATTGTTTCAGTTTTTGGAACTTCTATTGTTTTGGTTATTGTCTCATTTCTTATAACAAAGCTGCCATTTATGCTTTCATTCACTTCTCTAATCTCTTCTATTGTCTTAAATTCTGTCTCATTTAATTCTATTACCTTGGTGCTCTCTTTGGGAACAAGCCTATAAGCCCCCTTGTTTGTTTTTATCTGTACACTTAAATTTACCTTAATATTTTCTACTGCATTAAAATAGTCTTCAACATTATTTATTACCTTGTTGTTGACTGCTAAGATTACCTCTCTGCTCATAGGGGCAACATTAGGCTTGGGGCTTTGTATTCCCCCAAGGCTGGCAGAACTATTAACAATAACATTTCTTATAGCAACTCCTTTTTTGTAAGGATTAGGGTGCATAGCTACAACAGCTAAGACTATAAATATAAGTAAGATTATTACTCTAAGATTCGTAAATATCTTTTTTACTTTCCTATCCATTTTGAGCCTTTTTTGCTTTCTTTTCTATGTAATACCTAAGTATTCCAACGTTTTGGATCCATGTATTGATTATATCCACAAATAAGCCAATAAGGACAATTATCATAATCTGCCTTATAACATTTGATTGCACAAAGATTAAACCTACAATTAGAGCGCCCATCGTGGTTAAGGTCATCATCATTCCTGTTTTTACAGAACTTATGGTTCTCTCAAATACCGTACCCTCTTTTCTTTTCAATAATCTTGTAGTAAGCAGCATGTCTGTGTCTACAGAATAACCAACCAACATTAGAAAAGCAGCTATCCCCCCAGTGCCTAACTTCATCCCTAATAAATCCACTATTGCCAAAGTAACAACAATATCTGAGAAAGCAGATAAAATAACAGCTAAGCTTGGAACAAATGACCTAAAATAAATAAGCACTACAAGGCTCATTAGAATAAAAGCAATGAAAAGAGCTATAAAAGTTTCTTTAAAGAAACTTGCCCCAAGAGAAGAGCCCATTATTTCAATGCTATAATCCTCATCACTAAGGGCATACCCTATATCAGATTCAACCTCGCTTATGAATGAATCAAGCTCTTCTTTATTTGTACCTTCAATATCAGCTACTATAATAACCCCTATTTGTTTTCCACCACTGGTTATATCTCTTACCGAGATATCATTTTGTATAAATTTTGACTCTAGACTTTTCTCCAAAGTTACTATATCTATTTGACCCTCTTTAGTTATAGTGAGGGTTACACCGCCTTTCAAAGAAACATCTTTGTTAATAAAACTGCCTGTTTGTGCTACTTGAACCCCTATAACAATAAGAGCAATTAAAAGCATAGCAAAAGGGATTATCATCAATTTTTTGTATTCTTTATCATAAAATTTCAATATAGAAAACTTCTCTCTTGGAGCCCTAGGGACATCTTCAACCTTTGGCTCTAATTTAACTTCTTCTTTTGGCTGGATTATCTCTTCCGCTTTAACAGGTTCCTCAGCTTCTTTAGAAGGTGAGGTAGGAGAATCTTTGATTCTCTGTTCCTCGTTCTCTTCATATACCTTTAACTTCTCTTCATGGCCTTCTCTATCTACCAAATCTACTTCAGGTTTTTCTCTCTCTTCTGGTATGTTATTATCTTCTTCCAAAATATACACCCTTTACCTTTGAGAAATCTAAACCCTTTAAAAAACTTTAGTTTTTTAAATCCTCAAATACTGTGTATTTGAGTCTTAGTAAATCTTACTGTTTAGGTATACTGTTTATCACTTAAAGGCAAATCCCCAAACTCACAGCTCTTGCAAGTCCAGTCTAAATATACATAATCCCCTACCTTATACCTTTTCAAAGCATTGTTTAACCTAATTCTAAGGAAAACGTGCTCAATAAATTATCAATAACCATGTAATAAATCCGAGAGACCACCCCACCACATATGTTATTAAACCCACCCTCCAGCTACCAGCACCCTTAACATGAGTAAAAATAGAAACAGCTAATCCTAAGATTGAAACTACCGTCATTACTCGTATGAGGTTTGTGCAGTTATATTCATCAATATACTCGCCAGTTGAGCAAACTACCTTGAGAATTAATAATGTGAGGCCTGTTTGTGTTGGTTTTACTCCAATTGTTAAACCTACACTAAGTATCACCCCCATAATAAATGCGGCAATAAACGTTGAAACTACCTTGCCAAGTTTGACCTCTGCCATTTTAGATTAATAATCCCTATTCATCATCATTAAAATCATAGTCTTGAATTTTAGTGGATAATTCCTCATAAGATTCGATTAAATGGGGATTCCCTTTATTGCTGTATTCTTTTAATTCTCTGATTATCTCTTTGACTCCAGTAGAACCAAAACCCCTTTCATGTCTGTTGGTATGAGAAAGCCCCCCCATTTCTCGAATTTTAACTTTAGTTACTGGGAGGATTATCATCTGGGCGATTCTCATACCCTTTTCTATTTCTACATCTTTGTTTCCTAAATTCATTAAAACTACAGAAACTTCTCCCCTATAAGCAGGATCAAATGTTCCTGCTGCAGTATGCAAACCCATTTTTGTTGATATGCCTGCCCTGTCTCTTACCAATCCTACATGACCTATAGGTATTTGTATTGCTATGCCTGTCTTTACTGTTGCTTGCCCCCCTACATCTATAGTTAATGTTTCATTAGCTCTAAGATCAAAACCCACATCACTTTCTAAGGGATATTCTGGAAGTTCTACATCCTTGTATAATCTTTTAACCTTTAGTATGTTTTTAGATTTTGTTTTTTTTATTTTAATCGCCTCTTTTTTCTTGTCCTCTTTGCAGCATTAACAAAAATCTTACCAACCCTATTTAGTTCACTTGAAAATTTTGCAATCCTATCTTCTATCTCTTCTTCAAGTCTATGAGCTACTTCTTCTTCAAATCCATACTTTTCAATTAAGATATCCTGCTTAAACATTTCCCTAAGAACTCTAACAAGCAATTTTGTTATTTTGATTGAGCTGCCTATAGCTAAATCTTCGTTTTTTATAATCTCATCAATAAGTTTTAACGCTTTTTCTTCATCTTTTTCTATCTCTTCAGCAAGACGATTTTGTATATGCAGCTTTAAGGCACGCTCTAATTTATCAAGGTCTTTCATTTCATGTGCTAATTCAATGCCCTTCTTTTCTAATACTCTACCAAAATCGGCTTGATTATTTGCCATTGATACCGACTTAAATATCTCAGTGCCAAGGTTAATTTTGAATATATCCCTAAATAACCCCATACATTCTTCACCCCATTAACATACCCTTATGTTTATTGGAAGGATTCCTTTTGCTATAAGGTACATTACTAACGCCCCTAAAAGAAATGCTGCTACCATCCATACACCAGGATGCGCTATAAATCCTTTCGTATTCATTTTTTCACCCCCTAAATTAGTATTGTTCTTCTTTTTCAAGTTTATCCTCTTCTTCTTGGCTATATTTTTCTAAAAGAGAACTGTAATTCTTTCTAATCTCAAACATTATATTCTGTAAAGGCGCTCGAGGATTTTCTTTTATGTAATTATAAGCAACTAATGCTATACCCTCCTGATAGGTAAATAAGTCAAATTGTGTTTTAGAATTCATATCTACAAATTTATCTATTCTTCGAACTATATTTAGAACAGAGATTCTATCAATCTTTGGCTCTCTTAAAAGTAATTTAAAAACTTCTTCTGTAGTTTGCTTAAATACGATCTCTTTCCATTTTTCTTCATCTAATTCAAGTATTTCTTCACCGTACAAAATACCAATCGGATGTCCATTTTCCATAACTGGTAGTTTTTTTATATTATACTGGAGCATTAAATTTATTGCTTCTTGTATGCTTTTATTGCTGTCAATAGTTATAACTGGGCTAGACATTATATCTTTTACTTTTATACTCTCAGAATAAATATCATCTTTCTTTACTTTTATTAACAGGTCAGTATCTGTTAGAATTCCTATTATCTTGCCTTTTTCCAGGATTAACAGCGCATCAGGTGTATAATTCTCTAAGATAAATGAAACATCTTTTATTGATTTATTCTTATCAATTGCTTCAATGCCATGCATCTTTTCTTTTATATCCATGTTATCATTCGCCCCTTTCAAATTTCTTTTGCAATTCTTCATAGTCTTTCTTTAAATTTTCATATACTTTGCTTTTAGAATCAGTTTTGCTGTGTTCCATATCCCATTCTATCAATATCATCGCTTTCTTTATTTCCTCCATCTGCTCTTTAACCATTTCTTGGTTTATTTTCTTTTTTTGGTTTAAAACATGTTTATGCATAATGATTGTAGGCGTAAAGGAGCAAACATTCATACAACAAAAAAACTAATTCCATATACATCGCCTTACCTCTTCATTCATATTCTTTTTTCAATTTTAATTTCTTCCTTCATTACTCTTTTCAAAATCTTTTCAATATGTTCCTCTATCTTTATAATTTTCATATTAATAGGGGAGAGAACCCTCAGGAAGTACACTATTACTGCCAACATTATTATAATTATAAACAAAATCACATCTTGGATGCCCAACATCATTCATCTCACCTCCTTTTTTGTCTTAGAGAAAAGAACCCCCAGGAAGTATATTGCTAGCGATAAAATACCGATTAATACTAAACCAACTATAATTACGAATGCAATGATACTACTTCTAATACCAAAAGCCATGTAATATTCACCTATTGATTTTTGTTATATAAGAAAAAGTCAATCCAATACTTATAAATTGGTAACAAAAAGGAGACTAAACGGTAACCTGTACAATATCCTTAGCTTTGTCTGTTACATAAACTAGTTTTCTTCTGCCATTTTGCTCAGTTCTAACAAGCCCCTCTCCCTCTAACTCCATTATCAATTTCTTTGTCAGTTTCTTAGAAATTGAAAAATTATTTCTTATCATCTTATAATAAACAGAATGATGAAAAGAATTTTTGCTTGCAATAAATCTCAATACATCAAGCTTTTTAGAATCGAGATACGGCAACTCCTGTTTTATCTCTGGGTATATAAAAAATTCATCTTCTAACTTGGATTTCTGTTGCAAATCAAAAGATTTACTCGAAATATGCAGTACGAGTATGTTATTGCTAATTCTTATAAGGTCGTTAAGTTCATATAAAAACTTTATAACGTTTTCAAAGCCATGAATTGAGCAGAGATAATCTAAACGTTCAATTAAAATGAATAATTTCTCTTTTTTATTAAGAAAAGATTTCAGGTAATTTAGTAAAGCGTCTAATCTGTTTTCGGTTTTAATATTTTTATTTTTTGTTGCTAACAACATAGTCTTGCAATCTTTAATCAACTTTGATTGTGATAAATTAGTAATGTCTCTTGAGATGTAAAGGAAAGAGTAGCCATTATCCCTAAAACTTTCATAGGATTTTGTCAAATAAGAAAATTCTTTATCATAAGCTAGATATGCGCTTCCAGGTGTTATATCTTTGTGCAAATGGAGATTTGACGATATATCTCTTCCTATTAGGACTATGCCCTCTTTTTCTTTATTAGTCGCAGTAATTAAAGAAATTGAGCAAAGGATTGTTCTTGTAAGGTTGTGTTTATCTTTAATCTGAATTTGTGAAACTTCATTTCTGCCTTTTTTTAATGAAGATATAATTATGTTGATTAGGGGTTTTATACCTTCCGGGTAAGTGTCTTGATAAATACTTTTTCTTGACAAGTCTCTTTTTTGGATTCCTGTTAGGTTAGATATAGCATTATTCCAATTGATTATCGTGCCATCTTTATTTATAGCAACAATTAACTCAGAGGCGCTGTTAATTACCATTCTTAATTGATCACGCGTTGTTGTTACTTCATTAAAAGCTTCTATTCTTTCAACAATCTTGCCTAACCACTCAGCATAACTGTTTATAAGATTTTGTTCAAATAATACAATAAAAGGATAATCTTCTGTGTAGGTTACCTCTAAATTACCCCTTTGGTTCCCCATCACTATTATTGGTGCATGCAAGCCTCCTTCCTTTTTTATGGTTTTGGAAGTCTTCTCAAGATTAGTGTAAGTTTTACCATCAAATTCTATTTTAGCAATAGTCCTTTCAGGAAACTGTATGCTTGGAGGCACAATCTCTTTTACAAACTTAGAGAAGATTTCTTCAATATCATCCGTTTCATCTGTTAATTTAGCTAATGAGCAAAGTCCTGTAAGCTCTTTTATTCTCTCCCTTAAGCTTATGTTTAATTTTTTAATCTCTTCTTCTATCTTTTCCTGTTTGATTTTACTTGTATTCACATTATTTTCTTTCATAGTTGAAAATCTCCAATAAGCAAATTTAATTTATATATAAGAATTTATTAGTGCAATCGAACATATAAATATTGCTAAATTATACTCCCCTCAGCTAAATATTTATTACTAAAAAAACCCCTTTTTCTTTATTTGCTTTTTATTTCTTGACTTCGCAAGCTTAATCAATTTTTTAACCTTAGAATTTTTACCCTTTTTACTGGAGCATCTTCCTTTTTTTGAAAGCTTCTTATGTTTTTTAGATGCCCCCATTTTCCTCTTTTTAGCCATTTTATACCTCAAAATAAATATAAATAAACTGACATCTGGACTCGGTGAAAAAGTGCCTTAAACAATCATCGATGTCAATCTTAACCTACCAATTCGTTTTAAAGGTGATCTTTTTCGCCCTATAATCAAGCTTAACAAGCACAGGTTTCTTATGGTGAGTTATAGTCCAGTCACCACGTTTATCGCGAGTGCCTGACAGAGGCGATTATAGCAGCATCCTTTTCAGGACAACCGAAATGTCCATGTCAGCTTTTATCTTTCCTTATTACAAAGATGTTTTACTTCCGTTCTTCTAAGTTCCATATATCCTTCAGTGCAACAACAATCACTGCTGGAACAATAAATACCAACATTTGTGTAAATATGGTATTAAGGTATTTACCGATGTATTGAACTCCGCCTAAAGTTGTGGCAGCTCCTCCCATGCTAGCAGCAATTATTAAAACTGCCGCTACAAGGAGAAACTCTTTGGTTTCTTTGCCTGTAACATTAAGGAGTCCTACAATCAAACCCAATATAATCAGCAAAGACGAGAGCCAAGGTGTTGCAACCCCTAATTGGACAACGCCGAGTATTATTGCAACAAGTACTCCTATCGTAAATGCATAATTTCCAATTTTTCCATCCATTGTCTTTTCACCTAATTTTGTTATTTATTTTCTCCACAACATAAATCAGGCTTACCAAGTGTTGGGGATGGTGAGCTATATTTCAATACTCTATCTATACTCAAACACCTGATAGAGGCCTGTATTGCGGCATCCTTTTCAGGACAACCGAAATGTCCTTATCAGCTTGTAAGTAATCTCGTAAAACCAATATTTATAGATTGGTAACAGAAAGGGAAAGAATGGGTAATCTTTGTCTTACCGATTAGTTATTTCAGGATGCTTATTTTTAAAGTCCTCAAATACAACATATTTGAGTCTTAGTAAATCTTACTGTTTATTAGAAGCGGACATTAGTAAGTTATAATATATTCCGCTTCTAATTTGTAAAAGACAAACAAATTTATAACTAACTTTTGTCTTTTACTATATATATGTTTATATATACCCTCTATCAGCCAAAGGAATCTCTCCAAACTCGCAATTCTTGCAAGTCCAGTCTAAATATACATAATCCCCAATCTTATGCCTTTTGACAACATCAGGCAGCCGAATCCTCAAAAAGACATGGCTAGGTATAAAAACCAACTCATAATCAACCCCAATAGCCCCCAAAAGTGATGCCAAAAGGATTGTACCACTCTCACAATCACCACCTTTAGTAACCAATAATTCCTTAGGGTCCTCGATATACTCATAACCCAAAGGGTCAGCAACATATTCTATATTATCCCTAACAAAATAATAGATAGCCTTTGCTTGGCAAACTTGATTTCCATCACACGCAATTGTTGAAATCTTAGTTGCAACCTGTTTGATATAAGGATCATTGGGCTTTATATATTCATAAAAATAATCTTTACCCCCCATTTTAATTGTTTGATTTAGCTCAACTAAAGTAGCAGGCAAAACACTATCTACATTAGGTATGATCTTAGGTTCAGGGTCTAACTTTATAGACTCTTTAGGAAAATACCACAATACTATCAATAACAGAAGAAAGACCACCATTATATACTTAATCGGCCCTTTATACCACGGTTCTGGTTCTTCATCCTCTTTTGTTTCTTCCTGTTCAGCCATTTTAAGAATTTAAAAATTCCTCAATCTCCTTCTTTTTTTCAACATTTAAAGAAACATGGATTTCATTGGTTTTTTTGTATCTATTGATAAATCCTATTCTGTATAATCCCTCCAAAGCCTTTCTTGTTTCTTTCATGCCAATTAAATGCTTAGGCATGCCTTTAAATAAATTTCTTTCTTCTGTATGGGAAGCGCCCCATTTCGGTGGAGAAAAATCCATCAGCTTTCTAATGAAAAATTTTTGTATTGATTTGGAATCCATAAGAAAACAGCATACTTATTCATTTATTAACTTTCTTTATACTGTATAATAATGATACAGCACTGTTCAAAATAGAAACATTTAAATATAAGTTATATTTATCATATCTATCATGGAAGAAAAAACATTATTTGTAAAGTTTTTAGGAGACTCCCCCAAGATAAGGGTACTGGATATGTTAATTACAGGAAGAGAACTAGACTACAGCATATCAGACATAGCAGAACAAGCCACAATAAGCAGAGCCACTTTCTATAGGATGATAGAAAGCCTTCTGAAAAATAAGATAATCCTGCCTACAAGGAAATTTGGCAACATCCAGCTGTACAAATTGAATACAATAAATCCCCAAGTCAAGGAATTGGTAAGATTGTACGACAACCTATTGAAAGCAGAGTCGGAAAAGGAGATTAAGAAACAGAAAGTTGAAAAAGAGATTGTTTGTTGATTTTTATTTAATGAGTTCTTTAATTTAAGAAAAAAAGTTAGGGGCGAGGCGCCTGTCTCCCGCCAACTAACTACTTTCCTAATTAATAATCTTTATAAATATTTGGATAATACTCAACAATTAGGGGGAATAATGGAAGATATAAACACACACTTTTTAGATATGATAGAATCTCCTAAGGATTTAAAGGTTTTAAATAGCCAGCAGCTTAAACTTCTGGCAACAGAAATAAGGAATAAAATTATTAATACTGTTTCTAAAACAGGAGGCCACTTAGCTCCTTCTTTAGGGGTTGTTGAATTAACCCTAGCAATACATTATGTTTTTAATTGCCCAAATGACAAAATAGTATGGGATGTTGGCCACCAAAGTTATACCCATAAAATATTGACAGGAAGATCAAAAAAATTCCATACTCTAAGGCAGTATAAAGGAATAAGCGGGTTTCCAAAAATAAAGGAAAGTGATTACGATGCTTTTGGTACAGGCCACTCCTCAACAGCCATTTCAGCAGCCCTAGGAATTGCAAAAGCTAGAGACCTGAAAGGGGAAAACCACAAAGTAATTGCAGTAGTTGGTGATGGTGCTTTAACAGGCGGAATGGCATTTGAAGGCCTTAACCAGGCAGGCCATCTAAAATCAGATTTAATAGTAATACTAAATGATAATAAAATGTCCATAAGCCCCAATGTAGGCGCTCTCTCTTCTTACTTAAGAAAGATGATTACCCATCCTAGATATAAAGAAAAAAGAAGAAAGATAGAATTGTTCCTAAAGAAATGGAGCAAAAAAGCTGCAGAAAGGGCATTTGCTCTAGAAGACACAATAAGGGCCATGTCTGGCCCTGGTTTATTATTCAAGGAAATGGGTTTCAAATACTTCGGGCCTGTTAATGGCCATGATATAAACTCTTTAATCAGATTATTCAACAACATAAAAGACATAAAAGGGCCAATTTTAGCGCATGTAATAACAAGGAAGGGAAAAGGATATGCTTATGCAGAAGAAGAGGTTACAAAGTTTCATGGCATCTCACAATTCAATGTTGAGAATGGGCAAAAATTAAAAATTGGAACGCACATGACTTACACCGCAGCTTTTTCTAATGCATTGGTAAAATTGGCAAAAGAAGATCCAAGAATAATAGGGATCACAGCAGCAATGGCAGAAGGCACAGGCTTAAGCAGATTTTCAAAAGAATTCCCAGACCGTTTCTTTGACGTAGGCATAGCAGAACAACACGCAGTTACTTTCGCAGGTGGCTTAGCAACCCAAGGGTTCAAGCCAGTAGTTGCAATATACTCTACATTCTTACAAAGGGCTTATGATCAAATAATACACGATATATGCTTACAAAACCTTCCAGTTGTTTTTGCTATAGACCGTGCTGGCTTAGTAGGAGAGGATGGCCCAACGCACCACGGCCCATTCGATCTAAGTTATCTTAGAAACATACCTAATCTGACAGTGATGGCGCCAAAAGACGAAAACGAGCTAGGCCATATGCTAAAAACAGCCATTGATTTAGAATCTCCAGTTGCAATTAGATACCCGAGAGGCGAAGCAGTTGGAGCGCCAGTTGAAAATCCATTGGAAACAATACAAATAGGCAAAGCTGAGATATTGAAAAAAGGAGATGACATATTGGTATTGGCTGTTGGGCCTATTGTTTACGAAGCGTTAGAAGCAGCAAAGTATTTTGAAAATCCTGCCAACAAAAAGAAGCTCTCTGTTTGTGTAGTAAACACAAGGTTCGTTAAGCCATTGGATGAAAAAACAATAACAGAACTTGCCAAAAAGATTAAAAAAATTGTAACTATAGAGGAGAATTCACTTCAAGGAGGTTTTGGTTCAGCAGTTTTAGAATTACTAGAAGCAAACAATATTAAAGCAACTGTTAAAAGAATAGGTTTACCTGATAAATTTATTGAACATGGTAGTCAAGAACAATTAAAAATAGATATGGGATTAACCAAAAGCAACATTATAAAAACAATCAAAGGCATAAAATGAGAACAACCAAAGAGATCAAAATAGGGAATATTTCTATTGGCGGGAATAATCCTATAGCCATCCAATCAATGACCAACACCTTAACAAGAGATGCAGATAAAACAATAGGGCAAATAAAACAGCTGGAAGAAGCAGGCTGCGAAATAGTGAGAGTATCTGTTCCAGACACAGAGTCATTAGAAGCTTTAAAGATAATAAGAAAAAATACATCGCTTCCATTGGTAGCTGATATTCATTTTGATTACAAACTGGCAATAGGGGCTGCAAAATATGTAGATAAGCTGAGAATCAACCCAGGCAACATAGGTGACGAAGAAAAGATAAAACAGGTAGTAAATGCAGCAAAAGAAAACGGAATACCCCTAAGAATAGGCGTTAATCTTGGCTCTTTGGAAAAAGACATTGAAAAAAACTATGGATTAACAGCAAAAGCATTAGTCGAAAGTGCATTAAAAAATATCAAGCTGTTAGAAGATAACAATTTCTATGATATTGTTGTGAGCTTAAAAGCATCTGATGTCCCAAAAACAATAAAAGCTTACCAAATGATTTCCAAATTAACAAATTACCCTCTGCATTTAGGAATAACCGAATCAGGCTCTTTATTCACAGGAACAATAAAATCCTCAGTTGGCATTGGCTCATTATTATCACAAGGTATAGGGGATACAATAAGAGTATCCCTCAGCGCCGATCCAGTTGAGGAGATCAAAGTAGCTAAACAAATCCTCCAAAGCCTTAACTTAAGAAGATTTGGAGTAGAGGTAACTGCTTGTCCAACATGCGCAAGATCTAACTTTGACGTTGCAAAAATCACAACAGAAATAGAAGAAGCAACAAAACACATAAAAACACCATTAAAAATCGCAATAATGGGCTGTGCAGTAAATGGGCCAGGAGAGGCAAAAGAAGCAGACATAGGCATAGTAGGGGGAAAAGATTCTCACCTTTTATACAAAAACGGAGAAATACTTCAAAAGATACAAGAAAACGAAATTATAGAAAGAATACTAAAAGAGGCAAAAGATGAACATCAGAACTAAGCCATTAGCAATTTTAGGCTCAACAGGCTCAATAGGAACACAAACAATGGATATCATAAGAAAATTCCCGGAGCATTTTAAGATAGTTGCACTCTCATGCAACTCAAACATTGGACTTCTAAAAAAACAGATAGAAGAATTCAAGCCAAAGATTGTTGCAGTTTATGACGAAGAAAAAGCAGATGAGCTAAAAGTTGACATTCCAGTCTATAAGGGGATGGATGGTCTGTTAAAAGTTGCATCATTTGGAGAAACCCATACAGTTGTCAACTCTCTAGTTGGTTCTATTGGAGTACTGCCAACAATTAAAGCGATTGAAAACCTTAAGAATGTTGCTTTGGCAAATAAAGAAACATTAGTTACAGCTGGAGAATTAGTAATGAAAAAACTAAAATTCCATCAAACAGAGCTAATTCCAATTGATTCAGAGCATTCTGCAATATTACAATGCCTGCAAGGATCCAACCTTGAAGATATTAACAAAATAACAATAACATGTTCAGGCGGTGCTTTCAAAAACAAGACAAAAGAAGAGCTGCAAAGTGTAAAAGCAGCTGATGCATTGCAGCACCCAACATGGAATATGGGTGCTAAAATAACAATAGACTGCGCAACATTGATGAATAAAGGTTTTGAAGTCATAGAGGCGCACTGGCTCTATAACATGCCTTATTCAAAAATTGATGTTATTATGCATCCTCAAAGCATAATTCATTCCTTAGTCGAGTTTAAGGATAAATCAGTTATTGCTCAACTTGGAATGCCAGATATGAAAATCCCAATTCAATATGCTTTAGCTTATCGGCAAAGATGGGAAAATGAAGATCTCCCAAAACTAAATTTATCAGAAAAAAAAGAATTAACATTCAAAGAGCCAGATTTAGAGAGATTCCCTTGCTTAGCAATGGCTTATGATGCTGGAATAAAAGGAGGCACATTGCCTGCAGTAATGAACGCAGCAAACGAAATAGCAGTTAAATACTTCTTACAAGACAAAATAAAATTCTTAGATATCCCTAGAATAATCATGAAAGCAATGGAAAATCACCAACTAATAAAAAACCCCGATTTAGATCAGATACTGGATATTGATAAAAGGGTCAAAGAAGATACAGAAAAAGAACTGCAAAAATGAATTACGCAATTATTGTAGCAGCAGGACAAGGAAAAAGAATGAACTCTAAGGTAAACAAAATACTGTTGCTGCTAAACGAAAAACCACTAATATACCATTCCATAAAGCCATTTGAAGATTCTGCTTTGATCGATAGGATTCTGATAATTGCAAACAAAGACGATGTTATGGAGATAAACCATATAATCAAGAATAACAGTTTCAAAAAAATTGCTAAAATAATTGAAGGCGGAGAAAAAAGGCAGGATAGTGTCTATGCAGGAATAAGGTTCTTAGAAGAAGGAAAGGAAGACGATGTAGTTATAATCCACAACGGCGCAAATCCTTTTATCTCAAATACACTAATTGAAGATGTGATTAAAACAGCTAAAGAATACGGGGCTTGTGCTGTTGCAACCAGGGCAAAAGATACAATCAAGCAGGTTGATGAAGAAAACTTAGTCATAAAAACCTTGCAAAGGAATCAACTATGGCAGATACAGACACCCCAGGCAGCAAAATATAAACTATTAGTAAGGGCGCTAGTTAGGGCATATAACGATAACTATTATGGCACCGATGATGTTGAATTAATAGAGCGCCTTGGAGAAAAAGTTAAAATCATAGAGTCTAATCAAGAAAATTTCAAAATAACTACCCCCCTGGATTTAGAGAATGCAAAACTATTACTCAATGCAGATAGGGTCGGAATAGGCCTTGATTCGCATAAATTCACAGGCCAGCCAAAACAGCTGATACTCGGAGCAGTAGAAATTCCAGATGAACCGGGCCTGGAGGCAAACTCAGATGGTGACGTCATACTTCATAGCATATTCAATGCCTTATCTCAATCAATAGGGGGAAAAAGCCTTGGATTTTACGCAGACCCTCTTTGTCAAAAAGGAATAAAGAATAGCGCTGTTTACTTAAAAATTGCTTTAGAAATGATAAGGGAAAAGGGCTTCAAAATCAACAATATAGGCATCATGATTGAAGGTAAAAAACCAAGGTTAGAAAAATACGAAGAGCTGATAAAAGAAAAGATAGCAAATTTATGCAGCCTAGAACATAATCAAGTAGGATTAACAGTAACCTCAGGTGAAGAACTAACTCCTTTTGGAAAAGGAGAAGCTATACAGGTTTTTTCTATTGTTAGCTTAAGGAAACAAGATGCAGCTTAAATCATACGCAAAATTAAATCTAGCATTAGACGTTCTAGGGAGAAGGTCAGACAATTTTCACGAAATTAATTCAGTTATGCAGCAGATTGACCTATATGATGAACTTACATTTGAAACCTCAGAAGAAATAATTGTGCAAAGCCAATTTAAAGATGAAATCATTCTGAAGACGATAATGAAAGTAAAAGAGCTCTTTAATATAGGGCAGGGCATAAAAGTCCTGACTAATAAACACATTCCCGCTGCAGCAGGCCTTGCAGGTGGCTCTTCAGATGCAGCAGCCACATTAATAGCTTTAAACAAACTATGGAACCTTAATCTAAACCAGGAAAATCTTATAAAGATCGCAGCAGACATCGGATCCGATGTCCCTTTCTTTATAGGGGGAAAAAGCTGTTTTGTTTCTGGAAGAGGAGAAATAATAGAGAAAATAAATCTTCCAGAAATGCATATTGTATTAATTAATCCAGGTTATGGGATATCAACAAAACAAGCTTATGAAGAACTAGACAAAACAATCCATGAAAAAAAATTTTCAAGCCTAAAACTTAAAAACTCAGAGAATATAAAAGAAATAGCAGAAAACCTGCATAACGACTTTATAAACCTGCAAAAACCAGAAATAAAACCAATTATTAGAGAACTAATAAAAAACGGAGCACTTAACGCCTCAATAACAGGTAAAGGGCCAACGGTTTTCGGAATATTTGAAACTAAAGAAAAAGCGCAGCAAGCATACAATAACCTAAAATACAAATACAATTGGGTGTTTTTAACAAAAACAATAACATAAAAAATGAACATTAAACTAGCAAGGGAATCAGGATTTTGCTTTGGAGTAAAAAAAGCGTTAGATAGGATCAGTTCTATAAAAGATAAGGAAAATGTTTATGTTCTGGGTAAACTCATCCATAACCCCCAAGTGATAGAAGAATTAAAAAAACAAGGAATTAAATTCATAGAAGATATTGGTGAAATAACCCAAGGAACATTATTAATATCAGCACACGGAGTATCAGACAAAACATTGGAAAAAGCTAAGCAAAAAAACCTAAAAATAATAGATACAACCTGCCCTTTGGTAAAAAATGTGCATAATATAACCAAAAACCTTGAAAAACAAGGCTATAGAATAATAATCTTTGGGGACAAGGATCACACAGAAGTTAAGGGGATAAAAGGCAACCTAAATGCCCCCATAATAATTAGTAATATAGGGGAGTTAGACAATTTAGAGCAAGGAAAATACGCTTTAGTTTCTCAAACAACACAAGACATTGTTAAATTCAATGAAATAAGTGCTAAATTAAAAAATAAAATTAAGGACATAGTAATAAGCGACACAATCTGTTCTGCAACAAAATCAAGGCAGGAAAACGCAAAAAAACTAGCAAAAGAAGTTGATTTAATGTTGGTTATAGGAGGTTATAACAGCGCAAACACCAAAAGGTTAAAGGATATATGCGAAAAAATAGTAGAAACAAAGCATATAGAATCTTCAAAAGAACTAAAGCAAGAATGGTTCAAAAACAGAAATAATATAGGGATAACAGCAGGAGCCTCCACACCAGAAAGCATTATTAAAGAAGTTATCGGGAAAATACCTTCTTAAAGATCTTATACGCATACCACAAAACCTTAGCTCTAAATGGAATCTTATATCCAATTAGCGCTTTTATTTCCCTATTCGTTGGTATTGTATACAATTCCTTTATTTTTTTCATTCTAAAAGCTAAATATTGCAAATCATAAAAAATAACCCCTGCTTTCATCAATTTACCAAAACTCTTCTTCCATTTTTTTTCATAACTCCTTAAAAATTTCTTATCAAATTTGTTCTTTTTTAAAGCTTCAACAGCAACCACGGAAGCCAACCTTCCAGACTCCAAAGCAAAATATATTCCTTCACCAGTCCCAGCATAAACCATTCCTGCAGAATCTCCACAAACCAATAATCTGTCATAATACGTTTTTTCAATAGGGCCAGAACAAGGCACTACCCCCGCATACTCGGAAACCTTTTTAATTTTAGGATTTACTTTTTTTATCAATTCAACAAACATATTCTTTACATTTATTCCTTTTGCAATAGTCCCAAAACCAACATTCGCTGTATCTTTATCTTTAGGAAATACCCACAAGTAGCCAAAGTGTCTCTCATAAAAATAACCATAGAATTTGTTTAGATCAAGATTATGATTCTTATATATTCCGCCATAACACACAAACAACACAGGTTCTTTCCCAAGCAGCTTATATTTTCTTTGAATATTAAAATTACATCCGCAGCATAATATAACCAACTTAGCCTTGATTATGCTTTTGTTAGTGATAACCTCTGCAGAATCTTCTTTCACTAAAATATCCTTGCAATAAGTATTCAACCTTATTCTATCCTTAAGATCCTTAGCAAGCCATTGCTCAAACTTAGGCCTGTCCAACTGGATATAATCTGCTTCAAACACTCTTCTAACATCTTTATACCTAATCTCATGCTCATGAACAACATTCCTTACAAAGGGATGCTCTTTACCGCCAAACAACTTAACAAACTCTTTATCCCTTATACCCTCCCCGCACTTCAAAGGAAATCCAATTTTCGCTTTACTATCAATAACAAGAAAAGAAAAAGTTTTTGGGAGCTTCCTAGCTGCCATTAGGCCAGCAGGACCAGCTCCCACAATGACAACATCATACATTTTATTCAGCAAACATACCTGCTCTTTTTGGATCATACTTCCACTCTGAGCTTAATTTTCCAGTTTGTTTGTAATATTTAATCAATTTTCTTATCTTTGATTCTGTTATGGTTAAGCCCCTCTTAGCTGTTTCATCCTTTTTATTTATCTCAAGATGTTTATTTATTGCAATACTTCTCCTAATCAAAGACAATAAATCCACTGGGATCTCAGATGCAAGCTTCTTATCTTTTAGAATATCGCCAATAGTCTTCTTCATAATAAGCTTTACATTGGGAATTCCATACGTATCCCTCAATATCCCCCCTATCTTTGAAGCGCTATTGCCATCTTTTGCTAATTTTGTAATTAACAGCTCTACTTCATGCTCTTTATACCTGACCCAAGATGGTGTTGCTGGATTTGAAGGTCTATGTGAACCAGCCTTTCCTTTGTTTCTTGAATACATTCTTGCCATATTATCTCACCTTATTCTAGTTTATTTTATTAGGAAACAAATGAGAATTCATTTTGTCTCCAGTATAAGCAAGCAGTGGAATTAAATTGACAAAGTCAATTTATGGCTTTCCATAACCGGCTTATCTCTTGATACTATACAGGATTGAAACCCTATTTAAAAACTTTACGTTTGCTCAAATTTTCTTTTTAACAAATCCCTCCCCCATTCAAAGCCCTATTCCTTAATCTCCAATAAAATCTCCAGTCTTCATCTTTATTATAGCCAAAAATACTGTCCTCTGTCTCAAAAAATTCATCTGTTATAACCCATTCATCTTTATCTTCATCAAACTCTTTTTCAAAAGATCTTGCAGAATATGTCCTTTCCCAGTTCTTTGTTTTTTTCTCTATGCACTTTTCTATTTCTTCCTCCCTTCTTTCATATTCTAGGTTCCTTTTTCTAGCATCATTCGTCTTATCATATATAACTCTTCTTTCAGAACCACCCATAACTCCTTGCCCTACTTCATATGTCATTACATCATAATCATGATCTACATTCTCCATATTACCATCTACTACAAAAGTTTTTAGAATAAAAGAACCGCCTTCCTCACTTATAGCTATATAACTAACAAAAAGAACCAAAATAAGCCCAATTATTGCTAAAATAACCACCTTCATAAATTATTAAGAATGAAGCAATACTTTTAAATTTATTGGAAAAATAGCCCCAGGCAGATTCGAACTGCCGTCACCGGCTGTTTTCGATGGAAATTGCAAAACTGCTGAAAATCTTTGATTTCCATCACCAAAAGCCGGTATGATTGACCGCTACACCATGGGGCTGTACCTCAAAGAAATAATCCGCCATATATAAAATTATCTATAGAAAACTATTAAACCCCTAAGGGGGTTTAATCGGTTTTGGAATTCTAAAATTCCAAAAACTATTAAAATGAAATTTTAATCGGTTTTGGAATACCCAAATTCCAAAAAGTATTTATACTACTTTATCTAACCCACTATAAAATGAAAAAACTACTGGTAATAGGATTTATCATCCTATCCCTAGTTCTGGTAGGTTGCAAAAAACAAGAAATTACTGGAAACGTTGTTGCAGTACAAGTGGGTTGTCAAGATACAGATGGGGGAATTGAAAAAGCAACACAAGGAGTAGTCACGTTAGGAGATGAAGATTACACAGATGATTGTGTTGCAGGATTATTGATAGAATACTATTGTGATGGCGGCCAAGTAGCTAACCAGAACATAAGGTGCCCAAACAAATGCAGCGGCGGAAAGTGCGTTTAATCCTTAAATTTTTTTAGCGCCTCTTCCTCCATAAAGTGCAATTTACTAGGAATTATTAAGCATTGAGGAAACTTTTTAAATTTCTTTTTTACTATATCTTTAGCCTTCCCAGCTTTTATAATGGCGTCTTCAGAGCCTATCCCGCCGCAACCAACGCATAATTGGTCCTTAGGCATCCCCTCTCTTAAAAGATACTCTACTGCCTCATTCACTGTCATATACTTATCACTTGCAGGATCTAAATCAAGCAAAACTAAGGTATGCAAATTATTCTTTAAGTTATTTTTAACAACATCATATGGCGACTTAACATTCTTATTATCAAAAGGAATTGTCGTAGTCCTTCCAAACTTATACAAATCAAGGCCAGTAATCCCAACAGCATTTAATATTGAAGTATTACTTATCATCTCAGTCTTAATCCCCAGCTCATCAGCCCTTATCTTCAAATCAATATGTGTAGTAGCAGAAAAAGTATCACCAATAACCAAAAAAGCAACATCTTTATCCTTAGCATATTTCAATATGGTATCTTCAGCCCTCTTCTCAACCAATTCTCTATCTGCAGTTATTATCTTCTTCCCGTAAAACTTCTCCAAATCCTCCTTGCTCGATTTGACCAATTTGGAAGTATAGCTCTCTAAATAAACCTTATCAGCCTTCTTAATAGCTTCAAGGCCTTTTACTGTGATGTCTCTTTCATCCCCTAATCCAAGGCCAATAAAGTATAGCGTCATATACTTTAGAATTTGAAGCGGTATTTAAAAGATTTATGGTAAAAAAGAAAAAATGCCTTCCAAAAAACTTTTTGGGGGTGGTTAAATGGAAGGCATAGAATGAATGTGATTCTCACCTTTTAGTCCTTTCAAAAAAATAAAAAAAATGCCTTCATTAAAAAACGTTGGGGGTGGTTTAAAATGAAGGCAAAAGAACTTTCTCACCACAAAGACTAAAGGGGTGAATATTAAACTAGTTCTATGCCTAGCTCGTCTGAAATTTGTTGAGCTTGTGCTGATGGCTTTGTGTAATCCACTTTTCCTAAGATCCAAGGAGACTTTACACCTGTAACAATTGTCATCACAGTAACTTTTCCTTTCATGTTTTCATCTACTCTTGCTCCCCATATAACATTTGCATCTGGATCTAGCGACTCTGTAACCAGTTCACCTATCTTGCTTATCTCATCCAAAGTCATATCTGGACCTCCACTTATGTGGATCAAAGCGCCAGTCGCTCCTTTATAGCTTATATCTAATAATGGATTTGACAATGCTCCTCTAACAGCTTCATCAACTCTGTTGTTTGTATCAGAAGCGCCTACACCTATTGCAGCTACTCCACCATTAGTCATAATTGTCTTTACATCTGCATAATCCAAGTTTACCAAAGATGGAATTGCTATTGTCTCTACAATCCCTTTTATCATTGTTGAAATCAGCTCATTTGCAACAGCAAATGCCTGTTGTATTGGCAGATTACCAGCAATGCTTACTAGCCTGTTATTATCAATAACAATTACAGTATCTGAAACTTGCCTTAATTGTTGTAATCCAAATTCTGCTTTATCAACCCTAGCCCTCTCTATCTTAAATGGCATTGTTACAGTGCCTATAACAATAGCTCCGCAATCCTTAGCTACCTGAGCTACAATTGGAGCTCCTCCTGTGCCTGTGCCACCACCCATTCCAGCACAAACAAATGCCATATCACACCCTTTAAGGGCTTCTTTTATCTCTTGTAGGCTTTCTTGCGCAGACTCAGCTCCCTTCTCAGGATAGCCTCCACACCCTAAGCCCCTAGTCACACCTCTTCCCAGCAGAATTTTTCTGTCAGCATCAATCATATCAAGATGTTGTTTGTCTGTATTAGCAGCTATAATCTCAGCGCCCTTTATCCCTTTTCCATATAGCCAGCCAACCATATTATTACCAGCTCCACCCACACCAAACACCTTAATATTTGCTTGTCCTACTTCTATACCTAGCTCGTTTTTACTTGCATCTGTATACATTTTTACATCCCCCTTTTTGTGGTTCTTTTTTTTATTGTATACTTCAATATAAATATTAGAGTACCGAAATATTTATATTGAAGTTGATCGTAAATATTCCTTAGAAAAAGTTAATTATTCGTGCCAACGAATGATTTAACAAAATTACAGTTTTTCAAATACCAAGAAAGTTGCTTTCGCCAAAAAGCACTTAAACGATTGAAGTGAGTTTTTCGCCAAAAAAACTCTAATTCTTAACTTTTATCTTATATTCAAAGACAGTTACTATTTAAAGCTTTCTCGAAACTTTATAGTGGTAAAGAATTATCTGTTCTTTAGGTTCTTAGCTACTCTCTGAAGCGCCTTTTTAGTATCTTCTATAGCATCCCTTATTACAACGCTCTTATACCCTTTGGCTTTAAGATCCTGCCCTTTAAAGAACCATTTATCTAAGTATACAGTATGCTCTAACTCAACCCTTGGAGGCATATCAGGAACCTCAGCAGCATACCCTATAGTGATTATTGCCTGTGGAACAGCATTATCTTCTATGAATAAGGCTCGTTTAACCTTATTTTCATCAAAAGCCCCTACCCAACAGCTGCCTAATCCTAATTCATGAGCAACCAACATCATATTGCTAACAACAACAGCGCAGTTTTGTATTGTGTAAATACTCTCCCCTCTAGAACCATAAAACCTCCTTGCCTTTTCAGGCTCTCCAACAACCACAATATGAACCGGAGCGTCTTCCATCCAGTCTTGATCAAAAGAAGCTTTAGCTAACTTCTTCCTAATTTCGTCCTTTCTAACAACCACAAATTTCCAATTTTGAATGTTGCCTGCAGAAGGAGCAAACTTACCTGCATCCAATATTTGGACCACTTTATCCCAATCTACTGGTTTGTTCTTATACTTCCTAATAGACCTTCTTGTCTTTATGCATTCCTGTACTTCCATAATAACCTTTTTATAGGAGCTTATATTTAATATTTTTGCTATGAATTACGTAAAACTAGTTGAAACATACCAAAAACTAGAAGAAACATCAAAACGCCTAGAAAAAACTTTCATAATCTCAGAATTTCTAAAAACAATCCCCAAAGATGATTTAGCAGAAATTGTTTTGCTTTTACAGGGAAAATTATTTCCTAACTGGGATGAGCATAAAGTTGGGGTAGCTTCAAGATTGGTTTTGAAAGCGATCAACAAAGCAACAGGCATAGATTCAAAAAATATAGAAAAAGAATGGAAAAAAACAGGCGACTTAGGCATAGTAGCGGAAAATCTTGTAAAACAAAAGAAACAAAGAACCTTAATGTCCCATGACTTAAGTGTAAGGAAAGTTTTTGAAAACCTAAGAAAATTATCTGAACTAGGAGGTATTGGGACAGTTGAAAAAAAGCTTCAGTTAATAGCAGAACTTCTTACTTCAGCAAGGCCTTTAGAGGCAAAATACATTATAAGGACAGTTTTAGAAGATTTAAGGGTAGGTGTAGGGGAAGGCTCTTTAAGAGATTCTATTGTCTGGGCATTCTTCGAAGATAAGATTGGATTAAAATACCTCGAAGAAGAGAAGCAAATAGAGGTTAAAGACAGAGAAGAGTATAATAAATACCTAAATGCCGTACAAAGGGCATTTGACTTAACAAACGATTTCTCAACAGTTGCTCAATCAGCAAAATTAGGGCTTAAAAATCTAGAAGAAAAAAGTATTACCCTGTTTAAGCCATTAAAAGTAATGCTTGCACTAAAAGTCAAAGATGCAAAAGAAGGTTTTGAAAGATGCGGAACTCCAGCAGATATTGAATACAAGCTTGATGGATTCAGAATTCAAGCGCATAAAGAAGGAAGCAAAATAAAATTATTCACAAGACGCTTAGATGAGGTCACAAAACAATTCCCTGAAGTTGTAGGGTACATAAAAGAGAATGTAAAAGGAGATAGCTTTATGCTGGATTCAGAGGCAGCAGGTTTCGACCCAAAAACCGATAAGTATCTCCCATTTCAAAGCATATCCCAAAGGATAAGAAGAAAATACAACATTGAAGAGATGGCAAAGAAATTTCCTGTTGAGCTTAACGTTTTTGATATAATTTATTATAATGGGAAAAATATGATTAATGAGCCTTTCAGGGAAAGAAGAAAAATAATTGAAAAAATAGTCACAAACAAAAAAAGAAAGATAGTTGTTGTGAAAAACCTAATCACATCTAGTGAAAAAGATGTAGAAAGATTCTACAAGGAAAGCCTTGCAGCAGGCAATGAAGGAATTATGATGAAGAATTTATCTGCCCCTTACAAGCCAGGAGCTCGTGTAAATTACATGGTAAAGCTAAAGCCAACAATGGAAACACTCGACCTTGTTATTGTAGGTGCAGAATGGGGAACAGGAAAAAGGGCAACTTGGCTAAGCTCCTTTGTTCTAGCTTGCAAACATAGGGGGGAATTCTTAGAAATAGGAAAGATGGGAACAGGAATTAAAGAGAAGACAGAAGAAGGCACTAGTTTTGAAGAACTTACAAAACTCCTTAAACCATTAATCTTATCAGAAAAAGGACGTGAAGTAAAAATAAAGCCAAAAATTGTCATTGAAGTGAAATACGAAGAAATTCAAAAAAGCTCAAATTACTCTTCAGGTTATGCTTTAAGATTCCCCCGTTTGAGAACCCTTCGTTTAGATAGGGATCCTGATGACTGCTCTACTCTAAGTATGGTTGAAGGCCTGTATCATGGCCAAAAAAAGAGATAGTTTTTTAAAGCAATAATAGTTTCTCAAACTTAAAATGTCAAAAAGCAAACATTGGAAAGCATACAACACAAAACATGCTGAAAAATACACAATAAAGGAAGTAGCTTGTGTTAGCAACAAGTTTCATCACACTAAAAAAGTTAAATTCAAGAATAAATAAATGCCCCTACCGGGAATCGGACCCGGGCCTCAAGATTTCTGCATTTTACCGCAATCTCGTGTTCTGATCCACTATACTATAGGGGCTTTTTATAGCTTCCTAAAGGGTTTTTAGAGCTATATTTAATTATTTTCATATAATAATGTTATTACTATTAGGTAACTACAAAAACGAAAGATTTATATAGTAGTATATCCAGTAATTTTACTATGGTATCAGAAGATGCTGGAACCCAAAAAATGGCAAGAATTTTAGTAGTAGACGATGATACAGGCGTACGTAGCTTACTTGAAGCGCTTCTTTCTAGGGAAGGTTACGAAGTACTGACAGCTTCAACAGGTGAGGAAGCATTAACAAAATACGACAGCGAAACTGCTGCAGGCAGAACTATCGATCTAACTCTAACAGATTATGACATGCCAGGAATAACTGGTTTAGATGTTCTTAAAACAATAAAACAAAAGGATAGAAACGCCCCAGTATTTGTAGTTACAGGCAGGGGTTCAGAAGATGTTGCCGAACAGGCATTTAAACTAAGGGCAAGTCAATACGTAAAAAAACCATTCAATAATAAAGATTTAGTCAGCAGAGTCAATGATGTTATAGAAGAAAAGAAAGAAAGAGATGAACTTGAAAGAATGGCGCGCTTAGATAGCCTTACTGGTGTTTATAATGCTAACAGCTATGAACGAATATTAAATCTAGCTGTAAAAGAGTCAAAACCTTACGGTAATTCAATGGGCGTAATCTACATAGATTTAAACAATTTTAAAGAAACAAACGACAAAAGGGGACACTCAGAAGGAGACAATTTATTAAGGGAATTTGGAAAAATATTAAGGGATAGTGATTATTGTGTTAGAAAAGGTGGAGACGAATTTGTTATATTCTGTCCCGGTCTAAAAACCAAAGAACAAGCTCAAAGAATAGTTGATGGAATAAAACAAAAAGTAACCGATTATAATTCAGGCGTAGAAGACCAATTATTGAAAATAGAACCTTCTTTTGGTTTTGCCTTAGGAAACCAAAACTATAATGAATTAGTAAGAACTGCTGAAAAGAACATGTACGTAGATAAAGGAGCAGCTAAAAGAAAATAATTATTTAATCTCAACAAACCACTCTTTCTTCTCTTTATAATCAGGAAAAGTATGCCAGAAAGTAACAACTTCTTTATCTTTAAACTCCAAAACTTTATGCAGATAAACTCCATCACCAGCATCTTCTTTATAATTTCGCCCTCTTTTGAAAGACGCAAGTACAAATTCACTGGAGCTCAAATAACCAGGATCCAAATTTATCCTCCTTTTATCATTTTCAGAATATTTTTTTTCAATCTCAGTTATCTTAAACTTTATATCTTTCAGCTCTTCTTTTCCAATTTCTTTCTTAAAAATCAAAATCCTTTTCAATAGTCTTTTTCCCATCTCCTTTTCATAATAAGCAGTATATTTATCAAAATCATAAGGCTCACTTTCAACAGAAATCTCCCCATACAAAGAAACTAGCTCTTTCTTGCAATCCGAATAAACTGATTTGTCAGAATACATAACGGCTATTAACAGCTTATTCATTATAATCCTCCAAACTAATCTGCCCTTTTCTTTTACCCTCTTTAATTTTAACCTTCTCAAAATCCTGCCCTACTTGTTTTTTAACATCTAGGGCAACCTTCCTCCCTAATATCTGAACCAGCCTCATAAAGTCCGCTTCCCTAACATCACCTATTGTTTTGATTTTATTAAAAAATAATTTCCTTGCCCTGACTCTTCCAACCTGCTTCAATCTCAGCAATGGAATCAATTCTTCTCTTACACCATTCTTTACCCTGATCCTTAACTTCACAATCTCTTTAAGCAAAGGCTGAAACTTTAATATCCTTGTTAGCTCCTCAGCAGCATACAACAGCCAATCAGCAATACCTAGCTTGATCCTGATCTCCCCAGGCCTGATATCATAATTCTCAAGCAGATACTCTTCGTCCTTTTCATCAATCCACTCTAAAAAGAACAAAGCAGTCTTGACAGAATTCAAGAAATCATCATATTCAGCTTCATAAACATTTGGCTCCCCCTCAAGCAAATATTGCTCATACTTTGCCAACTCTTCCTGAATCTTGTCATACTCCTTAGTTTTAACCCTAAGCAATGGCTTTAACTCCAAACTATCAGATATCATCTGCAAAAATGAGAAACTGATAATTTTCTTGCTGGTAGCCTTACGAACACTTTCAACAAAATTATGGGCAGTTAACGGATCAATATAAAGTTCAGCAACCCTCTTGCCTAATAGCGTTGCCCTGTAACTTTCATCATCAATATCCCCAGCCGAAACAAAATCTTCCTTACTGCTCTTCAAAAACTCCCATTCTTCCAATAAACCCAGCATCTTTTCTACTGTCTGCTGAAGCTCAAAAGTATCTGCAAACTGGAAAGCCCAGAACGTCTTTCCAAAAAAATCAAAAATCTCTTTCTTTGTATTGACAAAATTAGAGGCAATCAGGCTCAAAACATACATTCTTAAAACAGGCTCAACAGCTAATTTAGAATAAATGTCTTCAGGCTCGCCATCAATATACATATCCTTTAATTTCTTTTTCTCATTCTCAGAAGCAGCTACAATAATCGCCTCCCCATAATCATCCCATTCCGGTCGTCCAGCTCTTCCAGCCATCTGCAAATATTCCAGTACAGGAATATATGCTAAACCTCTAGGCCCATATCTGCGCAAATCCTTATGTATTGTTCTGAAAGCTGGAAGCGAAACGCCAAGTGCCAAAGTCGGAGTGCAACAGATTATCTTAATGACACCTTTCTTAAAATTCTCCTCAATTACTTCTTTCTGTTTAGTCACAAGCCCAGCATGGTGAAAAGCAATGCCTTTCTTAATGCATCTGCTCAGCCTTTCACATTGTTTCGTTGGCCTGCTTAAAGAGTGTAAAACCTCTTCAGAAAGCTCAACTAATTTTTTATCCTCGCTTTTAATCTTACCGCTTATGTCCTCAGCTGTCTTCTCAGCGCTTCGTTTTGTATTCGCAAAAACCAAAGCCTGTTTGCCTTTTTTTATAGTATTGATTGCAAGATTAATTGCAGCATCATTGAATTTTTCATCTACCCTTTCTTTTTTCATACTGCAAAAAATAAAGAAAGCCCATAATTAAACCTTTCTTTTTATTTATCTTTTCACATTCGTTACGCTGATTATAACAGGCGGCCTATTGACATTCTCCACATTTATCTTCACTTTCTGCTCTGCACTATCTATTCCATCAGATACTGTTACTTTCACAGTATACTCGCCGGCATCATCATAGGTTGTCTTCCATTCGAATCTGTCACCCACCCTTATAAACTTATTATTGTCTATGCTAAATTTTAATTCATCATCGTCAAGATCAGCAGCTTTTAGCTTTAAAGCAGCAGTTTCCGTCTCATTTATTCCAGCATCAGGAATATTATCCAATACAGGAGCCCTGTTAACATTCTTGACATTCACATTCCACACCACATCCACAACATTAACACCATCTGTTACTATTGCCTTGACAACATGCTTGCCTGCAGCATCATAACCAGCTTTGTAATTATAGCTTTTTTCTGATGATGCCTCTTTCCCATCAAGTTCCCATAGATATGCCAATTCATCTTTGTTTTTATCAGAAGCAGCAACACTAAAACCAATTTTAGATCCCTCATCAATCGTTATGATTTTTTCAGCAGGGCCAAAACTCTTTATTTCAGGTACTTCCTCTTTTTTCTTAACTACTATTAATGCGTTCTTTGAAGTGTGTAAATTACCATCGCTGGCAGTTATTGTCACATTATACTCCCCGGCATCTCCATAATCAGTCTGCCACCCGCCTTTATCATTTAATGGCTTTGTAAATTTATAAACCACACTATCTTCATCAGGATCATACCCTTTTGGCAGAAGAGTTATGTATTGTGTTTCATCGATAACAAAAATAAAAGGCCCGGTATTTTCCTGAATTTTCTCCTCTTTGCTTTCATTAAGTTTTTTTACCCTTAAATACTCGCGATACTCCTCCCGGCTGTATATGCACTCTTCTTCCCTGTTTAAGGTGATCATTGTATCTTCCATCGCACTTTTGCCGTATTCTTTGGAACAATAATCAGGATCAACATAACACTGCCCAAAAGTAAAGAAATAAACACATTCATCCATCCAGGGATTAAACCTTGTATGTGGTTCTGTAATCTTAGGCGGCAGTGCAATAGCTATGGAACAGAATAATAAAAAAGAAAGTATAAATATCAATTTGTTTATTTTTTTCATTTAACCTTCCTTCCATACAATAAAGCTTTCCTTGCTTTCCCCAATTACCTCGCCGTCAACATGAACAATTGTATATTTGTCATAAATATCCCCCTCTAATCTCTTTTCAGGTTCTTTCGGAGGCGTTATAGTAGTTGTTGGCTGGCTTACTGGCTTTTTCTTTACCTCTTCTTTTTCAATAACCTTCTTGGCCTCTTTGGGCTTTTCAACAATCACTTGAGGTTTAGCTTTCTCAATCACATTAACATTCCATTCATATTCGCTTTCTTCCTTGCCATCAGAAACAACAACCTTAACCTTTTTATCACCCAAAGAAGAAAAATTTCTGGACATTAGGGGATAGCCAACATACTGCTCTAAAATTCCAAATTTCCATGTATAAGTTAATTCATCACCATCAGCATCATCTGCTACAACCTTAAATTTTTGTGTTTCACCATTCTTGACAGTAATGCTATTTTTAGGGCCGGCCTCGGTTATTCGAGGAGCCCTGTTAACATTATACACCGTTATATTAACAGATTTCACAACTTCATCATTTCCATCACTTGCTTTGAAATCTATCACAAAAATTCCAATAGGGCCATTAATGACAGTATCATAATCAGGGGCCCACATAAAAATATTATCTTCAACTGTAGCAGTATTAGGTAATAGTTCAGCACTTATATTAACAGAATCACCATCAGGGTCAGTGGCGTATAACTCTAATGTTAATTTTTCATTCTCATAAACTTCTACTTTCCCAATATCACCAAATACTGGGGCTCTGTTGACATCTTCTACTTCTATTGAAACAAACTTTTCATCTTCTAAAAATCCATCAGAGGCTACAACCCCAATTTTATATTTTCCAGCATCCTCATAATTAGTTGTATAATTGTTCATGTCCATCCATCCTGAATAGTAATAGCTGATTGAATCTCCATCTGGATCAACAGCTTTAGGTTCTATCAAAACTTGTTCTCCTTCTTTGACATTGATCGTTGGAATATCCTCAAGTACAGGCTTTCTATTGACATCTTTCACAGTTATCAAAACAGATTGCCTTTGTTCAACGCCTTTGCTTTTTGCTATAAAAACTATCTTAAAAGGCATATACAATAGATGGAATTTATCCAATACCTTCTCTAAACTATTGCCCTTAGTAACAGTATCATAACCAGGCACCCATTCAAACTTATTGCCTTTCAAAGAAGCGCCAGAAGGCAAACTCTCTGCAGAAAACCCTATCAAGTCACCATCAGGATCAGAAGCATCAAGCTCAATACTAACCATCTGATTTTCTTCCATCATTGCATTTGCTATTGGCTTAAACACAAAAGGCCTATCTACATCTAAAACAGTTGCATCAATGGTTTTAGAAGCATTAAATTCTCCATCTTTGATAGCTATCTCAACCGCGTATGTTCCTTCATCGCTATAACCTGTCTCCCACCGATTATCATTGCCAACAGGATCTGATATGGTGTATTCTAAGTTATATTCTTCAAAATCAGGCAGCTCTAAACTCAGAACCTCGCCTTCTTTCACAGTAAAGCCCCCAATACCATCAAGTAATGCGCTCCTATCAAAATCATTTACCTTTACCCCCCATTTTTTATCTACATTAGCCTCACCATCAGAAACAACAACCTCTATATTATAGGTACCAGAATCCCAATATCCTGGTTTGTAGATATAACTATTTTCTTCAGAAACCTGCTTTCCATCAAGTTTCCATATATAGCTTATTGGATCTTTATTCAGGTCAGAAGCTTCTACGCTAAAATCTATACTCTCTCCCTCATTTATAACTACTTCGCTCTCTTCCGGAGTAAAAGACTCAATGCTGGGAGCCACATTCTTCTTTTTAACTACCAATAGAACATCCTGTGATGTACTTGATGTGCCGTCTGATACCGTTACAGTAACCTTATACTCCCCTGCATCCCCGTAAGCTGTCTGCCATTTCCCTTCTTCATCCATGGGCCCTGTAAAACTATAAGATAAAACATCGTTATCCTCGTCTCTAGCTTCTGTCTTTAAAGAAATTAGTTCTGTCTCATCAACAACTATTGTGGAGATAGCATTTGAAAAACTAATATAAAGAACTAACATTATCAAAAGTATCAATATATTCTTGTTCATATATCCCCCCACCTTAAAAAATAAATAATAAAAAATATTTTAACCAAGGATTATATCCTCAATTACTGGTGCCCTGTTTACATTCTCTACAGTTACCTTTACTGTTTGGCTTACTTCATCCCCCCCATCAGATACAGTAACTTTTACATTGTACTCACCAGCATCATCATAGGTTGTCTTCCATTCGAATCTGCCATCTACTGCGCTAAATTTATCGCTGTCTATATCAAATGTCAATCCATCATCATCCGGATCGCTTGCTTCTGGCTCTAATACAACCGTTTCGGTTTCCTTCACCGCAACACCCTTAATCTCCTTCAAAACAGGTTTTCTGTTAACATTGTCAACCTTTACAGCCCATATCTTGCTTGTTTCTTTAACATTGTCTGAAACAACAACTTTAACAGTATGCTGTCCGGCTCCATCATACCCTATATCATATGTATAGCTTTGTTTCGTAGATGTTTCACTTCCATCTAACTTCCACGAATATGCTAATGGGTCTTTGTTCAAATCAGAGGCTTTAACACTGAACTCAATCTTAGAGTTTTCTTTTGCCGTTAATGTTTCACCATTAGGGGCAGATTCATCTATTACAGGGGTTTCTTCTTTCTTGTTGACAATAACCAATACGTCCTTTGTTGCGCTTAATTGGCCATCTGATGCAGTTATTGTTATAGTATATTCTCCAGCATCACCATATTTTGTTTGCCATTTACCTTCATTATCAAGAGGGGTGCTATAAGCAAATGTCAACTTATCAGCATCAGGATCGCTTGCTTTGGGTTGTAAAGAAATTAATTCTGTTTCTTCTGCAATTATTACTTTCGCACCTTCTTTTGGTGGCTCTTCAACAATCTCTTCAGGCTCCTCAGTTATCTCAACGATTTCTTCTGGAACTTCAGTAACCTCTTCCACAACCCCAGGTACCTCTTCGTCAGGAGGCATTGGAGGTAAATCATTAACAACATCACCTTCAATCTTAATCTCCTCAAGAGGAACATACCCTTCTTCACCAGAAGGTTGTATCCCATAAAGCTCTTTAATTTGCTCACAACCGCTTAAAAGAAATACGCCTATCAGGCCAAAAATCACCATTTTTTTTATTCCCACTGGGAAATTTAAAAAATTAAATTTTTTAACATTCATTAAAATCCCCTCCTTTACTTATATTAGTAATAAATAATGTTATTATTCTTTAATACACAACTCATATATAAACTTTTCCGTAGTTAAAACTAAAAATGTGTTACCACTTATTTCCACAAATTTTTTTAGGAAAAGTGGCTCCGCCGTGATTCGAACACGGGACCTCACGATGTCTAAAATTATTATCTATCAGTCGTGCGCTCGAGCCAGGCTGAGCTACGGAGCCAATAAGTTCTAGAAAACTAAATCTTTTTATAAACCTTTCTGAAAGAAATGGTTTAGAAATCATAAGATTTCAAAAAGATTTCGCCGTGTACCAATTTTTACAATTCCAAATGGCTAATCACTTGCCACCACTTGTCAAGTCTAATTCGCTGGAATTTTAAGTCTAGAAGACCTATAGAGCCAAAATCAATGGTTCACTTGCCACTTGCCAAGTGTGTGCGTGAGGTATTTAAAGGGGTATATCTTATAATCAATGAAAAAAAGAGTCCACGCAAAACTCCTAAATAATGATTTTAGGTCTATGACCAAAAATCAATTAGGGAGTTTTGCTCTTTGGCCTCTTTTTTAGAGCTCCAAAGTTTTAAAGAAAATAAAAACTTTGGAGGTGATTAAAAAATGAAATTTGATTTATCGAAGGTAGAGTTTAACAAGAACGATATTAAGAATAATACAAAAATACCCCCAAGATTAAATGAGAAACTAGCTCATTTTATAGGTATTCACTTAGGAGACGGTCACTTAAACAAAAAAGTTCATGATTACCGCATGTACTATAATGGTCATTTTATAAATGAATTCGAATGGTATCACTCCTTTCTTACAAATTTAATTTATGAACTATTTAATAAAAAAGTAACTCCAAGCAAAGGCCATAATACTATTATGATTGTATTTTCATCTAAAGCCATTCATTCATTCTTAAATAAGGTGTGTGAACTACCTATCGGTTCAAAAAGTAACTGTGATGTCCCAGATATAATAAAAGAATCAAATAAGAATATTAAAAGGGCATTTTTACGAGGTTTAGCAGATACTGATTTCTCTCTTGTCTTTAAAAACAGGCATAAAAACATTAATTATTATCCAGTTATAGACCACCATACACCAAATAAGAAACTAAGTAAATCAATTGTTGATTTATTGCTAAATCTAGGATTCAATATCCATTCCGGAGAGAGATTAATGAAAAGGGAGGATAAATTTCATAAGTCATGTTATTTTCAAATAAATGGGGTAAAAGCATTAGAAAAGTGGATGAGGGAGATAGGATTTACAAGTAACAATCAACTCACTAAACTAAAAGTTTGGAGAAAGTTCGGTTTTCTTCCACCTGGCACAAATATAAAAGATAGGATTAATATGCTGAATGGGAAGAAAGATATAAAATCATTCAGAAAATAAAAAACGCCCTAGGACAGACTCGAATTCGACAACGGTTTATTATGCCATTTCTGTCGACCTTGCGATTGCTGTAACAGGTTTAACAGTCTCGTGGTCTATAAAGACTCGCACGCTCTACCTGTTGCTCCATGTTTTGTACATGTCTAAGCTACTAGGGCATTAAAAAAGCCTTAATCTTAGGTAAAGCTGATACAATGGAATCATCAATTTCTTTATAAAACTTTTGAAAATCAAAGATTTTCAAACGGTTTGGAAACCTAGGTTTCCAAAACTTTCTGAACTTCTTCTCGCCTTCTATGGTGCCTATATGCCATATAACCTGCAATCAAAAATAATAAAATTAATAACCAAATCCACAACCAAGACCTTTGTTGTATAAACTGCTCTTCTGTTAATGGAATCTCTGCAACTTTATACCTTCTAGAGTTATAGATAATAATAGATTTTGTTTGGTCATAGTAAGGAAATATTAAAGCAAAATCTGTTTCATTCAAAACAATCATACCCCCTGACAACTCTCCAGAATCACTTGAGTCAACATTAACATTTAAGGGAACACAAAAATTAAAAGAGTATAGTGATTCATCATCCAAAGAAATTAGTTCTGCAGTATAGCACCCATCTGGCTGAATCTTTCTATCAGGAGCATAACCGCATTTTATAACTTTATCCTTGTAGGTTATAACTCCATTATCATAATGGAAATTAACAACAAAAACATCACCGCACTCGATATTTGCAGCTGCAATTGGCATTGCAATGATCAGCAACAAAAGCAATATTTTCTTCATTTATCTCTCACCGTATAAATCCAATTTTTGATTCAAAATATTCTCATTCAAAGGGCCAAACTTCTCCACATTTAAAGACCTCATTATCGAATTAGATGTTGGCCTTGCATATCTTCCCAATGAGCATCCCTCAAAACAGCCAGTTCCATTAACTCCGCTCCACCCAACACACTCTGGAGGCATATCGCAATTGGGGTAATCATTTGCATTAAAATTTATGCTCCCATAATATCTTTCATCTACATATTCATCTGCTAACCCGCCAAAAATATGTCCAAATTCATGCAATACCACTAGCTTTTTATCAGCAGTATTAATCTTTGCCATATTGGACACAGCACTAGACCTTACAGGCCTTATAAAATCCTTTAGCTTGCTTCTATCCACTAGAACAATTATGTAATCATTTGGGCAGTACGATGCTAATTTCTTGACCTCAAACTCATCACACCTCACCCAATCGCCAACCTCACAATCCAGCCAATCTAATTTATCAATTCTGTAAAAATTCATCTTTTCTTTGTTGGACTTAAACGGCTCTGTTTCTAAAAAAATATTGATATTATCGCTTACATCTTTTTTAAAATCATCATACTTATTATACCCATAACCAACAAAAACAACATCAATAGAATTATTAGGATTTGAATTATAGGCTACATCAACACAATCAATCTCCTTTTCCGAAGGCCTAAATGTGCTTACTGCACTATTATTGCCTTTGCTCATAACGCTTACCCTGGTAGTTCCTTTTATAGTTGACAAGCAGAGAGGATTCTCTTCAGCATTCAGCTCAAAGTTATCAATCCAAATTGGTGCAAACTTGTCAAAAGGCTCAAAAAAAGTATTTTTATTCTCATATTTTGCAATCTCATCATTTAGCTCGCAATTAATTAATGGAGAAATATTCTGTGATCTGTCCACAAAGCATACAGTTTCTATATCTTCAGGCAACGCAATTATCTTTTCATCAACAGAACCAAAACTCCTTAAACTCTGTTTTTTGATAATATTCTGCAGGCTGCTGAAGAAATAGCTAAACTCAAGGCCTTTTGAAGTCTTTACCCATTGGTTTATCTGAACTGTGCCAAAAACAAGAATTAATAAAGCTACTATTGTAAACAAAGAATACATAATTGGTCTCCCAGTTATTTGCCCTTTCTTCATTATTTTAAATATTAGAATTAAACCTATATAAATTTATTGGAAATCTAATATCAGACAAAAATAATGCATAATTAATAGCTGATATTATATATAGAAAGATTACCTTTCCATAGAAAGGCTAATCTGGAAAAAAAAGGTGAACTTTTTGACAGACAAACTATTATTATGCATTTCTTTTGTCTTTCTCTAATCTTTTGAAACCACACCAACTACACTCCTTAGCATATGCCCTATTACCCTCAAATCATAAAACTTACCCAACTCCAGCCTTTCCTTGACACCAACAATCAAAGGATACGTTCCAATTTGCCTGCAAAAAGTCGTATTTCCATCGTATATCTCTGCTCTAACATCCTTTAATAAAATCCCAATAGGAACTAACCTTTTAAGCATTGGAACATCAATATGCTGCCTTATATCGTTTCTCCATTTCCAATAATATTTTTTGTTTTTCCTAATAAATTTATTGCCAACAGAATCAAACAAGGGAGTACCCTCAAATATGCTAACTTGCCTTATATTTATCCTTCTCAGCAGCAATCCATCATCCAAAACCATTTTTAGCCATTTAATGTTCTCTTTATGTGTTTCCTTACGCTCTCCTTTTAACCCAAACAATAAATTAATTCCAGGTAAAAACCTGGGCATTCCATTTTCCCCCCTTTCACTGCCATACTTATTCAGCACCTTAATAGCTTCATAAGCCTCTTCTGGCTGGCAATTCAAATTATTCTCCGCTGCAACCTCCTTATCAAAACTTTCAATACCGAAAGCAGCAACATTCCCTTCACTGCAATATTTGACAATTGCTTTAGTAACTTCAACCCCCCTTTTACAGATAACACTAAGTGGATTGACATTATCAATATGCAAAACTTTAATCTCTTGGAAAGATTTCCTTATATTTCTTAACAGCTCAACAGCCCCAGGATACATATAGAAATCTGATTGTTTGCCTAATCTAAAATGCCTGCAGCCAAGTCTATAAAATTCTCCGATCTCCCTCAATATATCTTCATTTTCCCTAAAAGCTAGCCCATGTTTCAATGGCTCTGTACAAAAACTACATCCCTTTTTTCTTGAGCAACCATGGCCCGTTTCAATTTCAACAATCCTTAAATCAGGGATTTGTTTTACTATAAAAGCCCCTTTTATAGCATAATCTTTTATTTCATCATAACTATAATCAAAAGCATCTACTCTGTCAAAAACATCTAAATCCACTTTCTCAAAAAACTTACCCCCCTCAAGCTGAGTTCCAAAAACAGCAGGCCCCGTTAATATCTTCTCGCAATCTAACTCACTAATCAACCCTGTAACTTCCTTCAAAGTTCCGGGCAAAGCAGAAAGGTATTTCCCAGGCGTATGTACACCTAAAACAACAATAAGCCTTGTAGTATTATCTAAAATCTTTTTTATATCTACAATATTCTTTGTCAAATTATGGATTCTGGTATTTGTTTTGCGGTTAATCTCCTTTTTTCCATCATCTAGCTTGTAATGCTTGAAAAACCTTAAATCGTCTATTGTTATGTAATTTACCTCGCCAAATTGTCCAGCTAGATACCTAGGATATGTTCCTAAGTAAGGTGGAACACCTAAACCCGCAGGCTCATCTGTATAACAATCTAGTATTGTTATCATATTAAATAAGAATTATCTCATCGTATAAAAAGCTTAACATCTTTTATTAAATAATTAATCATCGTTGCATAAGCCAGGGCAGTTGTTATTATGATAAAGATATCTTTATAGGCAAAATTTAGCAATAAGACCACTACAGTGACATACGCAAAAGCAAAAGTTACCTTCCCTATTATGGTGGGTGTTGTTTTTTTAAGTTTCTTTAAATAAACTCCTTTTAATAATAGCCCGCCAAACATAGGTATAAAAAGGGCAATTATCACCCCTGTTGACAAATATTTTTTTATCAAAAGAAAAGTTATAAGCGACGATATTATAACAACCCAATCCAACATTGTATCAAACAAAGCCCCAAATCTTGTCTTTTGTTTTGTTATTCTTGCAGAAAGCCCGTCTAATGCATCACTAAGGGCAATAGCAGCAAATATCAAAATAGCAATATCCACTTTATTATAAACCAAAGTAATAATAAAAAAAGGAAGCAACAATAAGCGCCCAAATGTTATAACATTTGGTATTGTAACAATTTCTTCTTCCATAACCCCTAGGCATATATGGCCCCATATTTAAGTTTTTTTAATAAATCTTAAATACCCCCTCATTATAACACCTAATATGGTTTTTCCAATAGGGCGTTTGCTTAAGTCAATTACCCCCTTTTTAGTTAAAAAAATTGAAGGATTAGAAAATTTGCCAAAAGATATTCCATTTGTCATTGCTTCTAATCACGACAGCTTTATGGATGTTTTTGTTTTAGCAATTGAAATAATTAAACATCTTAAAAAGAAGAAGATCTATGTGATCTCAGCAATGTTTTTCTTTTTTGATATACTAGCAAATTTTGTTTTTAGCGAATTTGGTGGTAGCATACGTATAAGAAGAAAAGTTCATGGCGGATTCCTGAAATCTGCAATTAGAAAATTAAGAAAAGGGCATATTGTTTGCATATTTCCAGAGGGTATACCAGATAGAGAACCACGTTTAAGGCAAGGAAAAACAGGGGTGGCTAGGTTGGTATTGAGGGGAAAAGTTCCTGTAGTTCCTTGCAGCATTCAAGGTACAATAAACATATGGTCTAAAGTAAAATGGATTCCAAGACCAAGTAAAAGAATAACTATCAAAATAGGAAAGCCCATTTATTTTGATAAATATTATGATAAGGATGAGGATTATCCCACTCTAAGAAAAGTAACTACCATTATTATGAAAAGCATAGGTTCATTACTAGGTCAGGAGTATAATTTTTAGAATTATGATTGAACATCCCAGAATAAAGCAAAAGGTGTAAAAAATGCTAACCCGGCTCTTAAGGTATTTCACATCTGCTTCGCCTAAAGTCAGACGAACATTATGGAAACACTGGTACCAACTTCTTGCAAATCGATACAACAAACTCAATTGGCCGTTTATGAACTACGGATACGCAAATCCCAATGAAAATGAAAAAGGATTGCATCTTCAGGAAGAAGATAAAGAAGATAGGTATTTTATTCAGTTGTATCATCACGTTGCCAGCGTGGCAGACTTAAGTGGAAAAGATGTGTTGGAAGTGGGATCCGGCCGGGGCGGAGGATGTTCTTATATAGCTAGGTATCTAAATCCTAAATCCATAAAGGGAATGGACTTTTCGGGCAATGCTGTGAATTTATGTAACCAGAGGTATTCCATTCCTAACCTCACCTTTTGTCAGGGGGATGCAGAAGCCATGCCGTTTGATGACAGGTCATTTGATGTTATCTTGAATGTGGAATCCTCCCATTGTTATGGATCCATGAAAAAGTTTGTTAGTGAGGCAGTTAGAGTGTTAAAACCAGGAGGTATTTTTTCCTGGGCTGATCTTCGGCCGCAAGAGGAAATACCAGCATTGAACAGAATCTTCAGCAATTCTGGGCTGCAACTGATTAAAGAGAAGGATATAACCTTAAATGTTATTCATGCCTTAGGCCTTATGAACGACCGAAAATTAAAACTTATCAAAAAACATGTGCCTAAACTGGTACGGAAATCATTTAAAGATTTTGCCGGTACCACAGAATCTAAGATCTACAATGCTTTAAAGCAGAGGAAAAAGATTTACTTGAGCAAGGTGTTTAAGTCCAAATAATAAGAACTATATTACTTTTAAAAAAATTACAACAATTATTATGGGAGAGATCGCTTCATTAACTGGACAGAAATATAATTTTTAACTTTTATTCTCTTAAAAATCTTCTGGCGTTTACAAAATAGTCCACACCAGAAACTAAAGTCAGTATCACAGCAATTAGCATAAAATACCAATTAAGCGGAAAATTGATAATAACAGCAACAATTGCTACTATCTGAGAAACTGTCTTTATCTTACCCCACTTACTCGCTTGAAGAGTTATCTTATCTGACAACAAGAGTCTAAGGCCAGTTACGCTAAATTCCCTTGCGATTATAACAAAAGCCATCCATGAAGGTACGCCTTTCCCAATTAAAAAAATTAGTGCTGCACTTATTAATAATTTATCAGCCAAAGGGTCTATTAGTTTCCCTAATCTTGTCACTTCTTTTCTCTTTCTGGCTATGTACCCATCTAAAGCATCTGTCAATGCCAATACAATAAAAACAAGAGCAGCAATATACTCAATATACCTTGCTTTAATATAAAGCAAAACAATAAAGACAGGAATAAGAATAATCCTCAAAACAGTAATCTTATTCGGCAGATTCATAAGTGAAAGTTATCTGCCATTCTATTTAAACTTTTTGAAAAGTGAGACTTTTCAAATCGGTTTAGAAACCTCAAACTTTTAGGAAATCTTTAATTTCCTAAACGGTTTAGGAATCTTCGATTCCTAAAACTTTGTTTGGCGATTTTGGGTACAAAACAAAAAGCCCTAGTTTTCTAAAACTTTTGTTTTTTAACAACTTTCTTGCTTTTTAAGTTATACGCTCCATAGAACAATAAAACAACATACAATACAGAAATAACTATGAATATGAAATACAGGATTGGATTATTCTTAATAAAGCTATCACCTATATATGATTGTATATATACTAATGGAAGCAGCCCCAAGGCCGTACCCCATATAAGCTGTTTTAAAGATATCTTGCTCAAACCAGCCAAATAACTGAACACATCAGAAGAGGTTAAAGGATTCACCCTTAACAAAAAGATTGCATAGCTTCCATATTTTCTAGAAAATTTATCAAATCTAGCTAGCTTTTTTTTATCAGCTTTTTGCTCCACATATTTTCTCCCATATGCCTTTGCAATCTTATAAGCAATAACCGCTCCTATAATATTTCCTACCAATGCAGCACTGCCGCCTAAAAAAGTACCAAAGATAATCCCTCCAACTGCATAAAGGATAACGCTGGGGATAGGAGCTAGTACAACCTCTATTATTACTAAAATAGTAAATATAACAATCGAAAATATGCCAAAAGAATTCAAAAAATTTGATATAGCGCCAGTATCCTCATATATCAGCGAATGTACTATCCCTTCTTTGGTATAACCATAATATAAAAACACCACAATCAATAAAAGCAAAATTATCAAAAATTTATTTTCTTTTAACCAATTAACACTTCGCCAATTCTTTTTAGGCTTTTTCATTTTTCTAAATACTCGACCAACTTCAAAACAGCCCGTCTCCTAAACTTTTTAACCTCTTCAGAATTAGTAACCTCGCCAAAAGTCTTTCTGCTTCCCCCAGGAATAAATATTGGATCATGCCCAAATCCATTCTTTCCCCTTATTTTCCCTGCAATATTTCCTTTTTCAACACCCAAAAAACTAACCGGCTTTTTACCAGGCTCACAATAGCCTACAGCAGTCATATACATAGCTTCCCTATTTTTAACCCCTTTCATCAATCTAAGAATGCCTTTCAACCCTATTCTTTTATGGATATAAGCAGACGAAGTGCCAGGAAAACCATTCAACGCTTTAATAAAAAGCCCAGAATCCTCAACAACTATTTTTTTGCCCAATTTATCAGCCAATTGCTTTGCTGCTAACCTTGCAATCTCTTCAGGATCATCACTCCTAAGCTCAGGGTATTCTATAGCAATATGATTTAACTTAACCCTGTTTCCAAGAATACTTTGAAACTCCCTCACTTTGTTTTCATTAGAAGTTACAAAGTTAATTATCATCTTTTTTCTTAACTATATCCAATTTTATATTTAACTCTTTCAATTGCTTGTCAGAAACATCCGAAGGTGAGCCTTCCATTAAACTTTCAGCATTTTTTGTTTTTGGAAATGCAATTACTTCTCTTATTGACTCATTTCCAGTCATCATCGCTACCATCCTATCCATTCCAAAAGCTATTCCTCCATGAGGGGGAGCCCCATAACTAAAAGCCTCTAAAAGAAAACCAAACTTTTCATTAGCCTCTTTCTGTGAAATTCCCAAAAGCTTGAAGATTTTTTCCTGAACCTCTGGTTTGTGTATCCTTATTGAACCTCCCCCTAACTCTACTCCATTCAACGTTAGATCATAAGCCTTAGCTCTTGCTTTTGCAGGTTCTTTATCCAATAACCCAATATCCTCATCTTTAGGTGAGGTAAATGGGTGATGCACAGCTACATGCCTTTGCTCATCTTCATCATAATCTACTAAAGGAAACTCAGTTACCCAAACAAATGAGTACCCTTCTTTAATCAACTTTAACTTTTTGCCTAAATGGACCCTTAAATTCCCTAAAGCATCATTCACAACAAAATGTTTATGGTCTGAAACAAAAAGAAGCAAATCATCTTTCTCAGCTTCTAACCTCTTAACTAATTCTTTCTGTAAATTCTCACTAAAATATTTAACAATAGAGCTCTCCAATTTTTTACCATCATACTTCATCCACGCTAGCCCTTTAGCGCCGTATATTTTAACAAATTCTATCAATTCATCAATCTCCTTCCTGGACAAAAGCGATTTCTTTACATTAATTGCCTTTACAACCCCCCCAGATTTAATATTATTTGTAAAAACATTAAAGCTGCTTTCATTAGCAATATCAGTTACATCAACAAGCTCTAAGCCAAAGCGAACATCGGGCTTATCACTTCCGTACCTATCCATTGCTTCTTGATAAGTCAGCCTGGGAAACGGAATCTTAAGCTCAACATTCAAAACATCTTTCCATACCTTTTTCATTAATCTTTCATGGACCTCATAAATGTCCTCCTCATCAACAAAGCTCATCTCAACATCAATCTGCGTAAACTCTGGTTGTCTATCAGCGCGAAGATCCTCATCTCTAAAACATCTTACAATCTGGAAATATCGATCACAACCTCCAACCATTAACAACTGTTTAAACAATTGAGGGCTTTGAGGCAAAGCATAAAACTTTCCAGGATTCACTCTTGATGGGACTAAATAATCTCTTGCACCCTCTGGTGTAGACTTAGCCATCATTGGAGTTTCTATTTCCATAAATCCTTCAGAATCATAAAAATCCCTTACAGCCTTAGCAGCTTTATGTCTGATAAGGAGATTATTCTGCATTGAAGGCTTCCTTAAATCTAAATATCTGTATTTTAACCGCATATCTTCATTAACATCTACCCTCTCACAAATTTCCAAAGGAGGAGTCTTTGATTTATTCAAAATATTCAATTCATCAACTAAAATTTCAATCTCACCAGTAGCTAACTTAGGATTCTCAAGGCCTTTTCCCCTTGCTCTTATTTTTCCTTTAACTTGGATAACATCTTCTCTGCTTAGATGCTCAGCATTAGAATGAACTTTTTTATTATGCTTAGGATCAAATACCGCTTGTGTAAGTCCATATCTGTCTCTAAGATCGACAAAAATTATCCCACCATGATCCCTTCTGCTGTTCATCCACCCGCATAGGGCTACATCTTTCTTAATGTCTCCTTTTCTTAATTCTCCACATGTATGTGTCCTTTTCATAGAAGTAGAGATTTATAGAAGCATTTATAAACTTTATTATTGAGTGTAGCGAAATAATAACGGTTTAAAAATCGAAGATTTTAAAAACTTTATCTTATTCCCAAGCACTATGCTCAACGAACTACTATGGGTTTTACTGTTGGTAGTGACCTTTCTGCTGCAAATACTAGCCTACAGGCTATGGGGAAAGACAGGCCTCTATGTCTGGATAGCAATGGCTGTTATTCTAGCAAACATACAGGTAATGAAAACCATAGGCATTTTCAGCCTAGTGACAGCAATGGGCAATATAATCTACTCTACAACATTCTTAACAACCGATATCTTATCAGAAAACTATGGAAAAAAAGAAGCAACAAAAGCAGTATGGCTTGGTTTTTTCATCCTGATAGCAACCACCATAATAATGCAGATCACCTTAAAATTTATTCCACACGAATCAGATACCTTAAGCCCCGCTTTGCAGCAAATCTTTGGCTTATTGCCAAGAATCGCAATAGCAAGCTTAATCGCTTATATTATTTCTCAGCACCATGATGTTTGGGCATTTGAATTCTGGAAAAAACTATTCAAGGGAAAGCACCTTTGGATAAGAAACAATTTCTCAACAATGACATCTCAACTAATTGATAACATAATATTTACATGGATAGCATTTGTTGGCCTTTTTGGCTTATTCGGCTGGGAACAAGTCTTCACATGGGATATAATCATACAAATCTTCTTGGTTTCTTACGCAATGAAGTGGATCGTTGCAGTAGCAGACACACCATTCATCTATTGGAGTAAATCAATTAAGAAAAAATACCTCAAGAGCGATTAAAATAACCATTCTTTCTTCAGCTTCTTAAAAGAACCATCTTTGATGCTTTCCCTTATTTTCTCCATCAAACGAAGTATAAAGTTCAAATTATGTATCGAAGCTAACCTAAAATAAGTTAATTCTGAAGACTTGAACAAATGACGCAGATAAGCACGTGAATGATTCTTGCAGGCATAACAACTACATGTTTTATCAATTGGCTTCTTATCATTCTCAAACTTCTTATTTTCAATATTAAACCTAAACTTATTTTTAGCATTACCGCCACCAGTAGGAGAAATATAAACATGCCCACGACGAGCCCATCTTGTAGGTGCAACACAATCAAACATGTCTATCCCTCTCTCAACAGAATTAAACAGATCTTCGACTGCACCAATACCAAGTAAATGCCTTGGCTTATCAGCAGGCAGCAAAGGAACAACCCAATCAAGTATTTTATGCATATCCTCTTTTGACTTTCCTAAACTACCACCAACACCAAAACCATCAAAATTAAGCCCACCAATAAACTTAGCGCTCTTAACTCTAAGGTCCTTATAAGCCCCTCCTTGAACAATCCCAAACAATGCCTGTTTCTTATCATAATATTTCAAACATTCTAAAGCCCAATTATGTGTTCTAAGTAAAGCCTCAGTAGTATACCTCTTAGAGCTTAAAGGCGAGGTGCACTCATCAAAAGCAAATATTATATCTGAACCTAAATTTGATTGTATATCCATAGATTTCTTAGGAGTCAGAAATCTTTTCTCCCCATTTATAGGATCTTTAAACACTACCCCTTTCTCAGTTACTTTAGCAAATTTCTTCTCACTAAAAACCTTCTCATGCTTCTTCTTATTTGAAAAATCAAGGTAATTATCAGCTATTTTGCCTACACCATGCTCAACAGCAAACCCCAAACTAAAAGCCTGAAACCCGCCAGAATCCGTAACTATTGGTCCATCCCAATTCATAAACTTATGTAATCCTCCTAACTCTTTAATGATAGAATCCCCGGGACGGAGATGCAGATGATAAGTATTTGCTAAAACAACAGAACTTCCTAAATCCAAAATATCCCTATTATCCAATGCCCTAATCGTAGCAGCTGTTGCAACAGGAATAAAAGCAGGCGTCTCAAAGCTTCCATGTTTAGTTTCAATTCTGCCAATTCTAGATTTCTTATCTTTTTTTAGAATAGTAAACTTCATTTTTGCTTGATAGTTTATAAATTTTGAACGCAGTAAAAAATTTACTAAACTAGGAAAAATTTCTTGATTTTTCCGTGTCATACATTACTTCTTCTAATTTCTTCAAATTCCACTTTATAGAATCAGATTTCTTTCTTAGATTGCCATTCCTTAAGTCAAATTTCAAAAATTCCCCAAATATCTCCTCAACTAGATCCTTAATCTTCTCAACTTCCTTGGCATCTTTATTAGCCACCATTACTGCTTTCCTTGTTAACTCCCCTGTTAAGTCGCAAATACCCATTAAATAATCCCCTTCACCAACCTTTAAATCAGCAAGAGTAGGAATTACTCCATTTGTAACAAAGCCATAATAAGCCATTGCTTCAACAAACTCCTGGCAAGCATCAGAATAACTGCCCTCATAAAACATTTTTTTATCAGAAGAAGCAATCTTATCCATTGCAGCTTTCTCTTTTTTTACAGAAGCAGCCAATTTGGCAGCCTCTTTAATCTCTTTCCTATGCGTAGAATAAATAACCTGCTTAGACAATTTCAAAACATCCCTTGCTTTCTTAATCAATTCTTCTCTCTTATCATCATACCTAGCTAATTTTTCCCTTATATCATTAAAATCTTTTTTATTAATCATCTCATAGGTAGTAAATTAATCACCATATTTAAACTTATTGAAAACCATTGCTTTTCAATGGGTTTAGAAATATAGATTTCTAAAACTTTTGTAATTTTATAAAATAGAAAGTTTTATATATAAATATAGTTAAGGTTAGCTATATGGCTAGTGCATTTAGGAATGTAATAGAATTCTTTGCAGAGATTGGTCTGTATGATGTAGTTCTGCCTTTCCTTTTAGTATTCACAATTGTTTTTGCCATTTTGGAAAAAACAAGGGTTTTCGGAACAGAAACAATAGATAGCAAGCAATATACAAAGAAAAACCTTAATGCAATTACCGCTTTTGTAATAGCTTTCTTTGTAGTAGCTTCCTCCAAACTTGTAGAGATTATAACAACCGTTTCCTCTTATACAGTAATTCTCTTAATGCTGTCAGTGCTTTTCCTATTGCTTGTTGGCTCCTTCATGAAAGAAGGGGAAGGTGGATTTTTAACAGGCAACTGGAATTATTTCTTCATGCTCATGATGTTTGTCGGAATTGTCCTTATTTTCATATATGCCCTAGGATGGTGGGATGCAATATGGGACTTTTTCCGTTTTGAAACAGGTGGAGAAGTAGTTGGCTCTGTAATCTTAATCGCAATCATTGTTTTATTTATTTGGTACATTGTTAAGGGTGAATCACACACTACTATAACAAAAAAGGAATAAAAACGAGGTGTTTTAAATGGCAAGCAGCGCTTATAATCTTGAAGAGTTTGTTAGAATATTAGATTCTTGGGGATTGACAGATGTTATGTTACCCTTCTTGTTAATTTTTGTGGTAATCTTTGCCTTAATGGCAAAAACTCGTGTATTAGGCGAGGACAAGAAAAAATACAACCTGGTTGTTGCGCTTGTTATTGGTTTATTGGTAGTAATACCTCATGTTCTTGATGTTTACCCAGAAGGGGGAGATGTTGTAGATATTATGAATACAGCATTGCCTCAAGTTTCCTTGATAGCAGTTGCAGTGATAATGCTGCTTATCCTTATCGGATTGTTTGGCGGCGAAGCAAAATGGATGGGCTCTAGCTTATCAGGATGGATAGCAATTGTCTCCTTGATAATAATATTGATTATATTTGGAGGAGCAGCAGGATGGTGGGCTAACTGGTCTTGGTTCGATGACTTCTTCGGAGCAGAAACAGTCGCAATTATAGTGATGATTTTAGTGTTTGCAATAATCGTATGGTGGATAACAAGGGGAGAGGGCAAAGAAACAGAAGCAAACGCCATGTCTCAGGTAGGCAAATGGGTAGGAGAGATGTTCGGCGGAAAGAAATAAAAAAATGGCCACATTCCTAGACATTGCAGGCTTGCAGAATTTTTCCACCATTTTTGTTTTTATTTTTGTTTGGTTGGTAGTCTATGCAATATTACAGTATTCTAAGCTATTAGGTGATAACAAAGGAGTTCATATTGTTCTAGGGTTGATTATTGGGCTTCTTGTATTATTCTCTCCAATTGCTACAGGAACAATAGAATATATTGCACCCTGGTTTGCAGTTGTTTTTATCTTTGTAATCTTTGCTTCAATAGCATTAAAAACATTTGGAGCAACAGGAATGGAAAGCTTAGGCTCCTTGCGCATCGTTACATTTGTAGTCATAATTTTAATCCTTTTAGTAGGAGCATTAAGTTATGTAAGGCAGCAAATAACCGTTCCTGGCGATAATGAAACAAGCGTAGACTATTCAAAAACTACCACAATCTTATTTCACCCAAAAATATTGGGTGTTCTATTCGTGCTTATAATAGCAGTTTTTACAGTAGTTCTTATGGCTGGAAAGCAATATCTATAATTATTTCTTCACAACACTACGAGAATTAGAAATTCTTTGGAGCTTGTTAACGCTGTCTGTAAAGCTTGGCAGCACTTTAGAAAAAACCTTTTCCATAGCCTTTATCTCCGTACCTACATTGGTTAAATTCTCATCGTATTCGCTTATCTTACCTAAAATACCTTTATGTAAAGAATCAAAAGAGCCCTTCATGTCATCCATCTGCTGCTGTAATTGGGCTAATTTTGCAGTAACTTCCTCCTTCCACTCTAACACCTTATCAATATCCCTTCTTTTTTCATTCCATTTCTCTTCAACAATAGCTTCTGCAATTTCCTGTATCTCTTCTTTGTTTATTTCAGGAGCTGGTGGTGGAGCCGGCTGTTCCATGCCTTGTTGAGGATATTGCTCAGGAGCATAACCTTGAGGAGGATATTGATTAGGGTCTTGCCCATAATCCGCTGGATAACCTGGATCATCATATCCTTGTTCAGGTGGCATTCCCATATCTGGGGGCATGCCTTCTAATTGAGAACTCTCATCATTTTTTTTACCAAAAAGCGCCATAATCTACCATACCTCTTTTTAATAATTAATTATAAGCATACTATATAAATTTATCTTTTTTGGCTCAATTTTTCATCTATAATCTCTTCAACTTCCTTGTGTGTAACAAAATTCATCGGTTCCCACATTTCTATATATCTTTGCAAAACCTTTACATCCGCATTTTTAGCAAGGCCTTGAATTTCCTTAATAATCATAAGCACAGTATCCTTTATCTCCCCTATCTCTTTCCTTAACTCATTCATATCAGACGTCATAGTCTTTATGTCTGTAGACAATTTCTTGTTCCTTCTTATGATATTCTCTTCAGTAACCCGCAGCTCCATCTGTAAATTACTATACCTCTCCTCTAAAACTCTTAATCTGCTTATAGTGCTCTCTAACTCTGGTAAAATAGGAGAAACCTCTTTATCATTCTTTTCATGGCCAAAAAACCCACCTCCCTTTTTCTGCTCTGTTTTCTTGCCAAAAAGAGCCATTGTTTTACCTGCCATAACTATATTAAAAAGGAAACTTAATATAAACTTATGTTAGTATTCAAAAGTGGTCTATAAATTCTATAATCCGATTCTCATTCTTAACCTTTGGCCGCAAGAAGAACAAAAATTTTCATTACCTTTTAAAGGTACACCGCACCTCATACAATATCTGCTTAGCCCATGGCCCTTAGGCGCATTTTGCTGAATCTCTCTTCTTAACTCTTTCTTATCCAAAGAACTCTCTTTCTTATTTGTAATGAACCAAAAAACAAGCTTGGCTACGCCTATAACCAAAAACAAATACCCAACCCAAATAAATAATCTGAAACTTTGAGAATCTATTTTATAAGAAGCAACCAAAACACCAATGCCTAAAATAAGGTAAACACTCCAGTGAATCTTAACCATTTCTAGCACCTCTCCTAAACAATCTTTCCTATAACCTTAATGCCATTCATATAAGGGACCAAAGCAGCAGGAACCTTAATGCTTCCATCCTTCTGCTGATAATTTTCTATTATTGCTCTTAAAGCCCTTCCTGTTGCTATAGCAGTTGAATTCAAAGTATGGAGATATTCCTTTTCTCCTCCTTTGGAATATTTAATATTTAACCTAACAGATTGATAAGCAGTGCAATTTGAGCATGAAACAACTTCTTTGTAAGCATTCTCCCTTGGCATCCATGCCTCTAAATCAAATTTCTTTGCAGCTACTATCCCTATATCACCTGTGCATATGTTCATAACCCTGTAAGGAATCTTAAGCTTTTGGAATATTTTTTCAGCATTCTCCAATAATTCTTCATGAAACTTTTTTGAATCTTCTGGCTTGCAGAATATAAACTGCTCAACCTTATTGAATTGATGAACCCTAAACAACCCTTTCTCGTCGATGCCATGCGAGCCTATCTCCTTTCTAAAGCAGCTCGAAATACCAGCAAACTTCAGGGGCAGCTCTTTTTCATCCAGCACCTTATTCATCATCATTGCTCCAATTGGATGCTCTGAAGTTGCTATCAGATAAAGATCCTCTCCTTCACCCTCCACCTTATACATCATTGTCTCAAAATCAGCTAAATCAGTAACTCCTTCATAGGGCTTTCGCCTTAGCATAAATGGCGGCTCAACCAATTTATATCCCTTCTTAATCAAAAAATCAACAGCAAACCTCTGAAGAGCCATATCCATCAATGCTAACTCCCCTAGGAGGTAATAGAATCCCTTTCCGCTTACTTTCGCAGCATCATCAAAATTCGCTAAACCTAATCTTTCTATTAATTCACCATGTGCTTTTAACTCAAAATCAGGCTTTCTTTTAACACCCCATTTTTTAACCTCTTTATTCTCAGTATCATCCTTGCCAAATGGAACACTGCCCTCCAAAATATTTGGGAGCCTCATTAAATAAAAAAGAATCTTGCCTTGCAGCTCTTTGATTCTATCATCAATCTCCTTTATCTTTTCAGGCAATTCTTTTGCTTCTTTGACCTTGCCAGAAATATCCTTTCCGTCTTTCCTTAACTTATTTATCTCCTCTGTTATCAAATTTCTTTTATGCCTTAATTCCTGATTCTTCTGCAATAACACCCTATACTCTTCGTCCTTTTTTATTAGGTCATCTACCCATTTTATCTTCTCTTTCTCTTGCCTTTTCTCTAAATCCTTCTTAACAATAGAAGAGTTTTCTCTAATAAATTTTATGTCGAGCATACAACCATAAATTACCCCATTCTATTTAAAGATTTTTATTTTTAATCAATATTAATAAATAACTACTTTAAAATAGTAAATAACAGAAAGACTTAAATATTTTAGAGTATTATATATTTACTATATCTTAATATATATAAAGTTGCTAAAAAGCGGTGCCGTAGAAATGCTAGCAAAATATATAACCCAGTAAGCCATTAGGCTATACTGGGGGTGGACAGTTGAGGTGTCCGCCAATGAAAAAGAAAGAA
>Ga0268276_1000432_pt1 | contig 50067 bp, 55 predicted proteins | sample saktaG_4_FD_190145 | JGI IMG/M metagenome (GOLD analysis project Ga0268276, IMG submission 190145) | Saline water microbial communities from Sakinaw Lake, British Columbia, Canada - sak_2010_1_5_45m | ecosystem: Environmental > Aquatic > Non-marine Saline and Alkaline > Saline ...
AGGATGTTGAGGTAAAAATAAGGGATTTTACAAAAATTGGCGATGTTTTGTCGCAAGCAACAGCAAAAGGAGCTAACTTGGCGGGGGATTTGCAGTTTACAATTGATGACCCAGAACAATTTAAAGAGCAGGCAAGGGCCAAAGCAATCGAACAGGCGAAAACAAATGCAGAAAACCTTGCCAAAGAGTCTGGCATAAAATTAGGGAAGATAATCAATATCTACGAAAATTATAGCCCGTATCCTGTAAAGTATGATTCAATGGCGCTTGGCATGGGTGTAGCAGCTCCCGAAGCATCTGTATCTCCTACCATTCAGCCAGGCCAGCAGGAAATAGATATAACAATTAATTTGACATACCAAGTCAAATAGAATGGAAGACTGTATTTTTTGTAAAATTGTAAAAGGTGAAATAGGTTCAGCCAAAATATTTGAGGACGAAAATGTTTTTGTATTTTTGGATATAAATCCAATAGTCAAGGGCCATTGTTTGGTTGTCCCCAAAAAACATTCTGAAGATATTTTTGATACCGACAATGAAACTCTGAAGAATGTAATTATAGTCGCCAAAGATATCTCAGAAAAGATGAGGAATATTTTAGGATCTGTCGCTGTTAATTTAGTTAACTCCTCTGGGATAGAGGCTGAACAGGGGGTATCCCATTTCCATCTTCACATTTTGCCAAGATATAAAGGGGATGCCTTGAATATGTCAGAATGGTGGCAATCTAAGGTTTTAAAACCAACCGGCGAGGAGTTGGTAAAAATAGCAGAAGAAATAAGAGTAGGTCTTAATTGATTTTTACACAATCAATGCTAGTATGAAATCGATAGTAATCGATTCCAACCTATAATGGATTCGCAAATAGATGAGATAAAAAATAAGCTCAATGTGCTGGATGTCGTTGGCGGGTATGTAAAGCTTACGAAAACCGGCATCAATTACCGGGGGCTTTGTCCGTTTCATTCCGAAAAGGGCCCCTCGTTTTTTGTTTCACCTTCACGCCAGATGTGGAAATGTTTTGGATGTGGCGCTGGAGGCGATATTTTTGAATTTGTTAAAAAAATTGAGGGAGTTGAGTTTGGGGACGCTTTGCGCCTTTTGGCCAGCAAGGCTGGCGTTGAGTTGAAAAGAGAGAATCCTAAAATAGTAAGCGAAAGAAAAAAGTTATACGAAGTTTGCGATTTAGCATGCTCATTTTTTGAAAAGCAACTGGGAGGCAGCGAATGGGGGAATAAAGCAAAAGACTATTTATTAAAGAGAGGCATTAAAGAAGAATCAATTAAAAAATGGAGGCTGGGCTATTCCCCAGATACCTGGCAAGGATTGTCGGATTTTCTGGTGGGCAGGGGCTATGCAAGAGAAGAAATTGTAAAAGCTGGTTTAGCAGTGCATTCTGACAAGGGAAACAATCCCTATGACAGGTTTCGAGGTAGAATTATCTTTCCTATTTTTGATTTAAACTCCCAGGTGGTTGGTTTTGGAGCCAGAATTTTTAAGGATGCCGACTCAAAAGAAACTGCAAAATATATCAATACGCCCCAGACAATGCTTTACGATAAAAGCAATATTCTTTATGGTTTAAACTACGCGAAAGTTGCAGTGAGAAAGAAGAACCAGTGTGTTTTAACAGAGGGCTATACAGATGCAATAATGTGCCACCAAGCTGGTTTTGACAACACGGTGTCGGTTTCCGGGACTGCCTTAACTCCGGGCCATCTCAATATTTTAAAAAGATATTCTGATAATTTGCTTTTATCTTTTGATATGGATGTTGCCGGAGACACCGCCACCAAAAGGGGAATCAATTTGGCAGAATCACAGGGCTTTAACATCAAAATTATAGATACGTATGATAATGCTAAAGATCCTGCGGAAATTATTTTAGAAAACCCCGAAAACTGGAAAAAATCAATAGAAAGCACAAGAAGCATCATGGATTTTTATTTTGATTCTGCTTTTTCAAAGTTCGATAAAAACAGCCCTCAAGGGAAAAAAGAAATAGGCAGGATTATTTTACCGGCGATAAAACGGCTTCAAAATAAGATAGAACAGTCGCATTGGGTTCAAAAATTATCAGAGAAATTAGGCGTTAGTCAGGAATCGGTATTAGAAGAATTAAAAACTACTAAAATAGAAAGCGCGGGACAAGCGATGCCAGAGGCAAGCGCGGTCGTTTTGAAAGAAGCTCCGGTTGGAAGGAAAAAATTATTGGAGGATAAAATTGTTTCTTTGGTTTTAAAAAATCCGGAAAATATTGACCTTATTGAAGAAGCGCACCTCTGCCTTTTTTGCGATAAAACAAGAAATTTGATAGAGGGCCTTAAAAAAAATTCTGATAGGGCTAACACTGTTTTTTCAGACAATTTTAAAAACGAATACAAAGATTGGATAGACGCAATGGCTCTGCGGGCAGAAGTAGATTATCTAGAAGATGGTCCAGATGAGATACAGCTTTGCATATCCGGATTAAAAGATATAGAATTGAGAAATAAGTTAAGCGAGATTTCCGGGGCCATAAAGGCCGAAAACGATGAACAAAAAAGAGAAGAGCTAATTAAAGCATTCAGCGAAAAGGCAAAAGAACTCCATTTACCCAGTCAAATACCGCGAAGCGGTAATTTTTCCTAAGGAAAAATTATTTGACCGGGTAAAAAAAATTTAATAACTATGGCAAATAAAAAAAGGAAGAAAACCCCTCGGCGCGGCTCGGTGCGAGTAAAAAAGGCCAAGAAATTAAAACCGTCGGCCCGAAATAAAATAAAAAAAGTCGCGCGCAAGAGCTCGTCAGCCAAGAGATCTGCGAGGCCCGCGAAAACTGTTATAGACCCCTCGCAAATGGATGCACTTCTTAAAAAGGGTGAAGAAAGGGGGTTTGTTACAACCTCGGAGATTTTATATGCATTTCCCAAAATAGAAAGAAACATAGAAGGATTAGAAAAGCTTTATGATGATTTTAAAGAGCGGGGGATCGAGATAAAAGAAATGCAGGAATTTCTGGAAACAAAGTCTAAAAAGGATAAAAAGGGAAAGAAAGCTGTTATAGGGAAAATTGATCCCATACAGATGTATTTGAAAGAAATCGGAAGATCTAGCTTTTTGTCAGCTCGCGAGGAAAAAGAGCTTGCAAAAAAAATAGAGGCAGGAGATGAAGACGCAAAAAATCGGTTGGCGCTGGCAAACTTGAGGCTGGTTGTTTCTATAGCAAAAAAATATGTAGGACGCTCTCCAAACCTGACTATGCTCGACTTGATACAAGAGGGGAATCTCGGGCTTTTTAAGGCAGTTAAAAAATTCGATTGGAGAAAGGGATACAAGTTTTCAACATATGCCACTTGGTGGATAAGACAGTCAATTACAAGGGCATTAGCTGATCAGGCAAGGACTATAAGAATTCCCGTGCACATGATAGAAACAATATCAAAATACACAAAAATCAGAAAAAATCTTTTGCAGGAACTAGGGAGAGAACCGTTGGCTGAAGAAATTGCAGCTGAAATAGGATTGGATGTTGAGAAGGTTCATCATATAAGGAAGATCGCCCAAAAAGCAGTTTCCTTGGAAACTCCTGTTGGAGAAGATAAAGACAAGCAGGACAGCATTTTAGCAGAATTTATAAAAGATGAAAAGACGATCGCGCCGAACACAGAGGCATCAAGGAAGCTTTTAAAAGACAGATTAAAAGAAATATCAAGCGAGCTTACGCCAAGGGAATTAAAAATTTTGGGCATGAGGTTTGGGTTAGATGACGGCGTAATGCACACTTTAGAAGAAACAGGAGAGGAATTTGGAGTAACCCGCGAGAGAATCCGCCAAATTCAAGCGAAGGCCCTAGAAAAACTAAGAAAACACAAAGAACTTAAAAAAGTCAGAGACTATTACTAACAACAGTCAAAACAAAAACACCCCTTATCGGGGGTGTTTTTAAGTGTTAGAATTTTGCACTTAAATCTACATCCTCAGCGTAATTAATTTTCCCCTTATGCTTGCCCATGTCGCTTAAGGACGAACTTTTAGTATATTCTAAAATTATTTTTTTTCTTTCTTCTGTCGGAAAATATTGGTTGTTTATGGCTGGCCCGCCAATGCATCCGCCGTCGCAGTTTAATGTATCTAAAAATCTGTAACGCTTTTGGCCGGATTTTATGCCATCAAGAGCCTTTTTTATATTTTGCACGCCGTCAGTAACTAAAATTTCCTCTGGGTTAAACAGCTTTTGTATATGAGAGGTTGCGGCTAAACCGCCCGAGACAGGGTAAATTTTTGTGTATTCCCTGATAAAAGAATCGAAATAATAATTTTTTGTAAAGTCTTCTTCTCTTATGCCAGATTGCTCGAAGATTTGTTTTAAATCTTTAAAGGTTATTACGCCGTCAATAAATTTTTTATATTTTGGTGCTTCCACATTTTCTTTTGCCCAACAGGGCGAAATAAAAACAATTTTACAATCAGGGCTCTGTTTTTTGTGAATTCTTGCCATAGAGGCCATGGGAGATACAACCGGTATTAAGTATTTTACAAAGTCTGGGTATTGCGTTTGTATCATTGCCACAACGGTAGGGCAAGGGGAGGCGATAAATAGCTCCTGATTAGCGTGGGCTTTTACATAATTTACATATTCCCAGTTGACCATTCTTGCTCCGAATGTAAGTTCTGTGACCTCCTTGAATCCCAGGTGCCTAAGCATGCCTATAATATTGGGATATTTGAAATCAATAGGAAAAGACGGGGCTAATATCGCCACCGCCTTGTTATTTTTTACGAGCGAAATTTTTTTTTCTAAGTTCATTTTATTATTTCTTGACTAGTCACTTTTTGCACATTGGCGCGTCTAAGTAGCTCTGCCTGAAGGTATTCCGCTAGTTTTTGGTCAATTGCAGGGATTATTCCCTCAGATTCACCAAGGTATGTTTTTGGGCGTTGAGATTTTTCATCTTCATGGCCGGCAGTTAGAATAACCAAACGGCTCAAGCCCATCATTCTAAAAATGATATCCCGCTCTATATCTACATTTTGTATCTGCCGGTAGGGAATTGCGTTTTCGGTTTTATTTAGGATTCCCTTTTTAATTTTGAGGGAATCATCTGTTATTGCAAATAGATAGTTTATATAGCTTAGCCTAGCTACAGCAAAACACACGGCGAAAATAACTATAGAAACTGCAAATATAAATAGGCCCACCCCGAGAGTTCCTTTCTGCAGGCTACTAAAAAAAGTATCCGTTGGGAGCGGTTGCAAAGATAGAGCAAGAAGGATTATAGAAATTAGCAGAAACACAAGGGCGATAGGGGATATTTGCAGGAAAAATAGCCAAAACGCTTTCTCTCCAAGTCTCTGGTAACCGGTTGAATTTTGGGGTTGTTTATTTCCAGTATTTTCCATATCCATACATCACATCATTAATTTATTAAGTGCCAGGATTTTAGCATCGACAGGACGATTAGTACGAACAAAATTATGTAAAATATAACCAGATGCCAGGTTGGAACTGATATAAAATGGGCTACTAATAAAATTATTTCTCCTAAAGTCATAAATTTTAAGATTTTAGGGCTTTAACGTAATTTTCCCAGATATAATTAGCAAAACTCTTTACTTGCTCCATGTAGTAATTTATGGGAGCTGGAACCCAATCAAAATTCAGCCCCCAACTGTTGGGGTCTAAAGATACGCCAAAGGGCGCTAACAACTTATCTAACCCGATGCCAAAAAAGCGCTGCAGAAGATAGAGTAAGAACAAAAAGATCAGAATTCCGAGCACGAATTTAATAACTGGGCTTACGATGAACTTTATGAAAGCAAAAACAACAAGTACTGCGATTATTATTTCTATTAACGATGTTGTGTCCATATTAATTTATTATACTATCTTTTTTTCCAATGTTAAACCGTCAAGTTTTTTTTTAACAGCCATTATGCTTTCGGGGTCAACCACAGAAATTTCTGTCACAGTTTTCCCTATACTTTTAAATTCACTTTTTATTTTAGAAATCATATCTGCTGTGGCCAGATCGCTTTTGCTTATGAAAATATATTCAGGTTTTTCTAAAAGAGAATTGCTGTATGCCCTAAGTTCTGCTCTCACGCTTTTATAATCTCTTATCAGGTCGGTTGATTCTGCTGAAATAAAGTGGAACAGGATTTTTGTGCGTTCTATGTGTCGTAAAAATTTGTCGCCAAGTCCCTTTCCGTGCGATGCACCCGCTATAAGGCCGGGTATGTCAGCTATTATCAAATCATAATATACTCCAAGGTTGGGCTCTAGTGTTGTAAAGGGATAATTTGCAACTTTGCTGTTCGCATTTGTTAATTCATTAAGCAAGCTGGATTTGCCCACATTAGGAAGCCCAATAAATCCTACGTCAGCGATCATTTTCAGTTCTAATCTTAAGGTAAAATTTTCTCCGGGTTTTCCTTCTTCAAATTCTCTCGGCGTTGTATTCGTTGAAGATCTAAAGTGCCAGTTTCCTTTTCCGCCCCTTCCTCCTTTTGCAATTAGTTCGTGCTGGCCTATTTTTGTAATTTCAACGTCTCGGGGTACCCCATGGGTCGTATCAAGATTGTGGCAGACCGTGCCGACTGGAACAAACAAAATCAAATCTTTTGCTTTCGCTCCATCGCGCGGCCCTTGCCTGCCGATTTTTCCGTTTTCTGCCTTGATGTCTTTTTTAAAACGGAATTGTCTTAGGGCGCCAAGATCGGCAATCCCTTCAATAAAAACATTTCCACCATTTCCGCCATTTCCGCCAGTGGGACCCTTTGCGAACTTAACTCGGCTGAAAACCGCTAGGCCATCCCCGCCTTTTCCTGCCGACATAGTTATCTTTACATCATCTACAATCATAGAAAAAGATATTATTTTACGTAAAGATTGCAAAAGCAGTGCCCGTCTCTTTTAATTTCTTCCTTGTGCCAAAAACAGGGGCAAACTTTTTTTGAGGCTTCTTCTGCCGGCTCATTGGGTTGGGGTATTCTCCTGCAGGGGCAGTACTTTTTTCCATATTTTTCTTCATTCAGTAAAAAACCGTTGATTACCCTTTCAACAACCTTTTTATCCGGGTTTAGCTGAAACCCGTTATCTTTAGCGTATTGGCCGAACTTCTTTATTAGTTCCTCAACTATTTGCTGTTTGTTTTCCATTTGATTGTTGGGACTTATTTTCAATTATATTTTTTAACCACTCTACAATTGAATTTTCCGGCACCAGTCCGACAAAGCCGTTGATCGGCTTTCCGTCCTTGAATAATACAACCGTTGGTATGCGCTCCACGCCAAATTTTTGAGCTGTCATTGGAATATCATCAAGGTTTGCCTTCATCAGCACGATTTTTTCTTTGAATTGTTCCGCCACTCTTTCTAAAATGGGTTCCAGCACAGTGCACGGCCCGCACCAAACAGCAAAAAAATCAACCAGCACGAGTTTGTCTAGCAAGTTTATTTCTTTTTCAAAATTTGTATCGTTTAAAGTCACATCCATGTTTTACTTTGAGAAAAAATAAATAATAATTATTATTGCCAGCGCGATTCTATACCAGCCAAAAATTTTAAAATTATTATTTTTTACGTAGTTTATCAAGAATTTTATCACAGCTAAGGCAACAATAAAAGACACAATAAAGCCGATTGCTAAAACTAAAAATTGTTGTGCGCTAACTGATGCGCCGTATTTTAACAAGCTATATGCAGAAGCCGCCAGCATTGTCGGGATGGCTAAAAAGAAAGAGAACTCTGTCGCCACCAATCTTGAGGCTCCCAAAACCATAGCTCCTATAATTGTTGCTGCTGACCTTGAAGTTCCTGGAATCATTGACAGGCACTGGATTAATCCTATAAAAAATGCCGTTTTAAAGCTCAGATTATTTATAGAGGTAATTTTGGCTTCCGGCCGTTTCCTTTCAATAAATAGGATAATTAAACCTCCAACAAGCAGGGCAAGGGCTACAACCCATGGGTTAAACAATTTTGTTTCTATTGTGCCTGCAAACAATCCTCCGATAACTATGGCAGGCAAAACGCCGACAATTGTTTTGTACCAGATATCCAAGGTTTTTTTGTTTTCTTCTGAGTTTGCAGAGAACGGCCATAACCTTTTCCAGAAATAAACCAAAACAGCAAGTATTGCTCCAAGCTGTATAACAATATCAAACAAAAAAGTAAAATCTTTATCAAAAAATATAAATTGGTTGACCAAAATTAAGTGCCCGGTAGAAGAAATCGGCAAAAATTCTGTAAATCCTTCTACAACGCCCAGTATTGCAGATTTTATTGTGTCTAATAAAAATAAATCCATTTCCGTATTATATCAAAAAAAACTTTTGGAAAAAAGAGGAGCCCAGTTCCGCGAGGGAGCCGGGCTTTAGGAGACGTGGCGTTTAGCCGTGAAGGCAGAATCCAGATGCCGGCTTGCCTGCGGCGGTTCTGAATTTAGCGACGTCAGGACGGTTTTTCTCTTCTGACCACATGTGTATCGGCCAGAAGAAAGGGGGGAGTTCCAACCAGGGTGCTTTTCTTTTCTTCTTAGGAACGAGAATAGCGCGCCTTGGCCAATCGCCAGGACGTCCTCTTTCTGGATGAGTTCTGTGTTCGGGCATTACGATGTCTCCCAGATAGAGGATGTATTGCCTGTTTTCCGAAACGTTTGGAGTTTCGGTAACGTGTGGTGCTAATTAAATCTTGTCAAATTTCAGTTTTTTAGTCAATGGCGTGCGGAGCAATCAAAAACCCGGACAGTTACCCGGGTTTTTGATTAAGATTCGTAATGAGTTTCTGGGTAGTTTTTGTATGTTTCTTTTTTGTTTAATCTTTCAGCCCTTTTCTTCTTTTTTTTCTGCGTGTTAGTAAGCCACGAGATAAACGGAATTCTAAACTTATCTAAGCACCAAGCGTTATCTTTCAATTGCGGTTTTTTTTCTTCTTTAAAGCGATCGAGCAAGGCCAAAGTGGCTTGCAAATTTGCAGGCGACAATTTATTATGCTCTTCTAAAAATTGTTCCTTGCTTATTAGCTCCATACTTAAATGATAGCACGGTTGCCACTAAAAAACAAGAGCCGGGGCACCCCCTGGGTCGCTTTGCTTTTAATAATCGAATTTGATTCCGGCTGCCTCTCTTTCTGCTCTTGTCTGGTCAACTTCTTTTAAATGCACCTTTCTTATGCGCACATTTTTAGGCGTAACTTCCACCAGTTCGTCGTCTCCAATGTATTCTAGGGCGTCTTCTAATTCCATTGTTTTTGGAGTCTTAAAATAATCCAAACTGGCGTCTCCTATTGACCTGCAGTTTGAAAGCGCTTTTTCTTTGCAGACATTTATCCTTATATCCTTTGACCTTGCGCTTTGTCCTACAACTTGCCCTTCATAAATTTCTACAGCCGGTCCAAAAAATAAAGTTCCTCTGTTCTGTAAATTTGTAAGTCCATAAATATTAGTTGGGCCAGTTTCGGTGGAAACCAATGAGCCGTGGTCTCGATCCCGCCAATTGCCCGGGTCTGGCATATATTGGAAAAAAGACGTATTCATTATTCCTAAGCCCTTTGTATCTGTTAAAAATTCGTTTCTATATCCGAACAAGCCCCGTGTTGGAATAACAAACTCCAATAGTATTATTCCGTTATTGTTTATCATATTTTTAATCTCTCCCTTTCTGTTTCCCATTTTTTCCATAACTACTCCCTGATATTTTTCCGGGACCTCAATAATTATCTTTTCATACGGAGTCATCATTTCATTGTTAATCTCTCTATTGATAACTTGCGGTCGGGAAACCTGAAACTCAAAACCTTCTCTGCGAAGCCTTTCTATCAAAATTGCCAAATGAAGTTCGCCCCTGCCAGAAACAATCCAGTTATTTTTATCGTCTTCTACAACGCGCAAGGAAACATCTGTTTCTAATTCTTTAAATAACCTTTTTCTTATTTGCATTGTTGTCGAAAATTCTCCTTCTCTGCCAGCATATGGGGAGGTGTTAACCATAAAGGTCATTTTAACAGTCGGCTCTTCAATATTTATCAATGGCAAAGCCATTGGATTTTCTGGGTCAGCTATTGTTTCGCCAATTGTTACATCTGCAATTCCGGCAACCGCCGCGATGTCTCCTGCTTTTACTTCTGTAACTTCAACCCTGTTTAAACCCAAAAAAGTCATTAAAGAAATTATCCTGTATTTTTTTTGTTGCCCCTGTCTGTTGATATGAGTTATTTCCTGCCCGGCTTTTAATGCTCCGCTGTAAATTCTGCCTATTGCAATGCGTCCCTTAAAATCATCAGGAGCTATTGAGGTAACCAGCATCTGCAAAGGTTTTTCCGGGTCGACGATAGGGGATGGGATGTGCTCAATAATTGCGTCAAAAATCGGAGTTATGTTTTCCATTTTAGATAAATCCGGTTTTAATCCGGCTTTTCCATCTCTGCCGGATGCGTATAACACAGGAAAGTCCAAACTGTGGTCGCCGGCTCCCAATTCCAAAAATAATTCTAATGTGGCTTCCAGCGCAAATTCCGGCCTGGCGCCCTGCTTGTCTATTTTATTTATTACCACAATAATTTTGTGTCCCATTTCCAAAGCTTTTTTTAAAACAAATCTGGTCTGGGGCATTGGCCCTTCTTTTGCGTCAATCAAAAGCAAACATCCGTCTGCCATATTCAAAACTCTTTCTACTTCTCCTCCAAAGTCAGCGTGCCCCGGCGTGTCGATTATATTTATTTTAATATCCCCATATTGCACTGAGGCATTTTTAGAAAAAATTGTAATTCCTCTTTCTCTTTCTAACTCATTGCTGTCCATTATCATTTCTTTATCTGCGACGTCTTTATTTAAATGAGTATGCGACTGACGCAAAAGCGCGTCCACAAGAGTGGTTTTTCCATGGTCAACGTGAGCGATTATTGCGATGTTCCGTATATTTTCCATATACAAAAACTAATTATACACTAAATTTTCTTTAATGTCAAAATGCAAGCAAAAACCCCGTTTAAACGGGGTTTTTGTGAAATGATTAACGAATTACCATCTATTGCCGCCTCCGAATCCTCCTCCTCCTGTTCTAGGAGCTCTTGGTTCCATTGGTTTGGCTTCGTTTACTTTGATAGTTCTTCCGTCAAGTTCTTTGCCATCAAACATCTCGATAGCTTTTGCAGCTTCTTCGTCGGTCGACATTTCCACAAATCCGAAACCTTTTGAGCGATTAGTCATCTTGTCCATGATGATTGTAGCCGATTCAACTGTTCCAGCTGCGGCAAATGTGTCCTTCAAAGTAGCTTCGGTGGTGTCGTAAGACAATCCACCTACGTATAATTTTTTTGCCATTTTTTTGTTTTAATTTTTTAATAATAAGTAAGCCGACCTAACCCGAGAGGGTTTTGCTATCTCGTTCTTCTCGCGGCTTACTTATAGTAAAAACTAGTAGAAACCTAAGAAAGAAACTTAATAGAAACTTACAATATATATAATAGCATATATATGTAAGAATGCAAGAGCTAGAATTTATTGGGAAAGAAAAGGAAGGGGGGTTTCATCACAAAACCAATGTTTATATTATAACAATTATTATTTACTATGTCAATAGACGGGCAAACAAAAAATCCGAGGGCATATCTCGGAGTTTTTTAATTTTTACAGAACGGCGTTGCGTCTACAATTTTTGCTTCTCTACAAACACAAATCTGCCCTCTGAAATTGTGTGCATTAAAATAATCCCTATGCCTGTCCCCAACATAATTAAAGCGCTAGACCCTTCGCCCAAAACAAACAGAAGAATACTGAAGGCAAATAACACTAATCCATAAACGCTGTGGTGGGCGTGATAGCCAAAAAGAATTTCGTGATGCCTGTAATATCTTTTCCTCATTTTTTTATTTGTTTTTAAGATAGATTCAAAGATGTGGGTTATAACTAATCCGCAAAAAATTGATATTATAAATGTTAAAATTATTTCCATGTTTTGTTATTTTAGCATAAAATAAAGAAATTATACTACCCTAGCAACTTGACTTTTTAATTTATAAGGCTCAATGTTAAGTTATTACTATTAAAACATTATAAATTTTATGAATCCAATTTTTGCATTTTCTTCGGCGCATCCATATATAACATGGTTATTTTGGATTGTTGTCGTTATTATTTTAATTTCTATAAAACAGATAAACCAATACCAAAAGGGCGTAAGGTTTACTTTGGGTAAATATACGGGGATGATGCAGCCGGGCTGGAGATTGGTTTTCCCGATTTTTCAAACATATATTAAAGTGGATTTGAGAGTTAAAGCCGTGGACGTGCCAAATCAGGAGGCAATTACAAAAGACAATATCTCTGTAAGCGTTAACGCGGTTATTTACTACAAAATAGATTCAGCTGAAAAAGCTGTTTTGGAAGTTGAAAATTTTTATTACGCAATTTCCCAGTTAGCGCAAACTACAATGAGAAACGCAGTGGGGCAAGTTGATTTAGACGGACTTTTGTCGCAAAGGGATAAAGTTTCAGAAAGCATCAGGGCGATTATAGACAAAGACACAGACCCGTGGGGAATCAAGGTTTTAAACGTTGAGTTAAAAGATATAACTTTGCCAGAAGAAATGAAAAGAGTAATCGGCAAGCAGGCAGAGGCAGAAAGAGAAAAGCGCGCTATGATTATTAAAGCAGAGGGAGAAGTTGTTGCTGCCGATAACATGGCAAAAGCCGCAGGAATTTTAGGCGGGTCAAAGGGCGCTTTGCATTTGAGAACATTGCAGTCAATCAACGACATAAGCTCTGACCAGTCCAACACAATTGTGTTTGCAATTCCTTTGGAGGTTTTGCGCGCCTTTGAAGGATTTGGGAAGAACAATTCAGAAAACAATCCTCCAGTAGTCACAAAAAGTCAGGCAATTCCAATGAATCCGCCCTCAACTCCGCTGGACCAACCAAGACCAGTTTCGTCAATGATGTAATAATCAGTTTAAAACAAAAACCCCATTAGGGGCTTTTGTTTTGTTTTGCTCCGAGCTGTGAGAGAACTTCGCACCATTCTTATGAACGGCTGGAAGTCCTATGAACTGGACGCGGCCGTGGATATGCTGGACGGAAAAATGCCGTTGAATTATTAATTGGCTTGGATAAATGTCCGGCCGTCAGGCGTGGCGCATTGAGGCGGGTTTGATTTCATTATGGAAAAACCGGCCATGACGCAGGAATCAAAATCGGTTATCTGCTTTAAAAGTTCCTTGCACTTCTCCCAGCTAGCTGTATCACTCATCACCAAACATCTCGCGAGCTGGCTGGCTAAGCTATTATTATCCGCTGGCGATAAATCCCACTTAATGGTCTGGACTATGCGATCCACCGTTGCGTCAATGTCAAACGCTTCGCGCTCGTTGGTGCAAGTCTGATTCTGTGCCTGGTCGTAATTGCTGCAGTTAGAATAGCGGAGAACGAAACTGACCTCAATAAGCTTGCCGTTTTTGGGAGTGGTATAAACATAAGACGTGTATACGCTTCCGGCCGCACCTTCAAACTTTGTATCCACGCAATAAATTCTGTTATCAACCACCCTTTGCTCGACTAATTCGGCTACGCTGTTTAGACCAGGCTTTCCCTGGCAGAAAAAAACGCCCGATTCAATTTTTACTGCCGGCGGCCACTCCTGGGTAAAAACATATTGAGTAGTTAATTTCTCTGGATATTGGAATGAAATCCCGTCTTTGCTGTAATCCTTCCAAAGTTCATTTTCGCCGGAAGGGAGAATGGTAACTCCGGTTATTAGCCATCGATCGCCAAATTTAACAACGCCGATCTCAACCGGCCGTGATCCGGCCATGCCGGTGCTTGCCACGTCTATAATCTTTCCGCTTACGTCATAAGCGCCTGACCCGAATTGTCTGATATCTGCAATCGTAATCTCATCCGGCCACGGACTGGAAGTCAGTCGGCCGATGGCTTTAGACGGATCGGCTTTCCATTCCGCTAACAAAGCCGAATCAAGAAAATCCTTATAATTTGTTTCAATGTCCTGACTGGCCGTGGGAGAAAGCAAAGAAACGTTTTTCAATGAATGACCGAAATTTTCAACAACACTTCTAACCGCAACTTTTTCAGCATTTACCAAAGTGTCAGAATTAACCTGCCAGATGGAGTAATTAAGATAACCGGCAAAGCTTACCCAGATAATATATGGAACTAAAAGCCAAACGGCCGGCCGGGAGATTTTAACGAAAGCGATGATCGTGGCGAGAATGGCGAGCCAAAGAAAAATGATCTCGACGAAAGCGCCACCCGGGTTATGTAGACCGAAAAATATAATTGACCAAAGCGTATTCAATACCAGCTGACCGATGAATATGCCAAGGGCGACTTTAACATCTTTACGATCCAGCCCCTTTCTCCACACCAGGAACGCCGCAATGCCCATAAGAGCGAATAACGTCGTCCAGACCGGACCAAACACCCAAGCCGGCGGATTTAGGGCAGGCTTAACGAGTCCTGCGTACCAGCCAGCAATAGACGGCATCGTGAACGCCGAACCGATAATACCGGCGAGCTCGGAAACGATGATAGCGATGATGAGTTTGAATGTGTCGTTAATTTTCATAATAACTTTTTGTCTCGCATTAAAAATTGAAGAAATATGTTTGACTCATTACATCACTTTGTGTATATTATGATACTTATTTTTTATCTTTTATTCTTTCAATGTAATCAATGAGGTTCTTAATCTTATCCCATTCCAATACATGATCGGTTATTTCGTTTGTATGCATGATCGGGTTTCTAACAGGATTGATTTCTTTAGCGTCCGAAGAAAGTTCTTTTTTGTACTTCTTTGGTGTTAGTTTTTTTTCATTCTTTGTTAAATATAAATCAATTATTTCTCCAAGATCATATAAATCAGTGTAATTTAAAAAATGTTCTTCTTTTACGATTTTCCCCTTCAAAGCATGGGTCTCCTCATCTTTTTGCCTTAGTCCTCTTATATTTTTAATACGATCAAGAATATCTTTCTCTTCGGCTATTTTAGTATCAAAATAATCTTCTCCTACTTTTTTAAATTTAATATATTCTCTAAAAATATTTTCTAAAATAAACAAATCTTGATAAATTAAGGTATTTTTGTATGAAAGAGACTTTAGCTTCTCCTTTAGGCTGTTTTTAGTAGCTTTATCATTTATGTTTTCATTTATTTTGTCTCTGAAATCTTTTTCACGCCGATTACGACTCTCTTCCATCCGTACTTCATAACCAGGTCTTGAGTCTTGATCAATATCTCCATCTTGTTTGAGTTCCTTTCTCCAAGGAGTCCAGTCTTGAATGATAATCACCAGCACCTTATCAAGTTCTTTTAGAAACTTTTGGTAAAGAGGATCGTCTTTGATTATCCCTTCGCGCGAACTCGTGAATCGATCATTCTTGCTGTCCTCAAAACCATCAACGTGAATTTCACCATAAAGATATTCTTCCGTAAGTGTCTTCTTCGCAATTTCCTCAAAAAGGCTTTCCTGCCTTAGTCTACCATTTGTAAAGAGGTTGACACTTGCTTTGAAATCACCTTTTGAACCCCTAAGAAGCAACTGATTTGACCTTTTCACGGAAGCAATAAAACCCTTAATCTCAATGGTTTTATTTTCAAACAAGAAGTTTGTATTTTCGATAACTTTTTCTTTATCAAGATTCTTGAATCTATCTCCGAATCTCTTATCTTTTTTACCGACATACCATATGAATTGAGTGTTGTCGTTCAACTCCTGCAAGTCCTTGATGCTCACGGGTTTATTGTTCACTTTGATAGTAAATGAGTCGCCCTTTTTTATGCTAAAAATAAAATTGAATTGCGTTGCAAGATATTTGCGAATTATGTCTTCGCCATTGATGTTAGTCTTTATTTTCTCAAAAAATATTTTCGTACCCGTCTTCTTGGTGTTAGAATTACCAAAAAGCTTGACCTTCTCTTGGTCTGATAAGTTGTCGAGAGCATACTTGCCGTCCTTTCTAATTTCCTTATCTAATTTTGGATTATTGATTTTTCCACCAGTTATTTCTGATCCTTGTTTCCTTGAGACAATAGTTACTTTTTCAGATATAGATAACATTGCCAACTTTCCGATACCTTTTCTACCAATTACGTTCCGTTTTGATTTATTTGTTTTGTCCTGCCTTCTGGAATATCCGACCTTCAGGAACTTATATCTAAAATCGTTAGCGTCCATGCCCTTTCCGTTGTCTTCAACGATAAGACCCGTCTCGTTGATAATAATTTTAACTTCTTTCGCTTCTGCATCCCAAGCGTTTGAAACTGCTTCCGCAATAACAGTTGCAAAACTTCTATATAGACCTCTTCCCAAATGATTGAGGACCTCAAGAGAAAACTCAAATTCAAAAGGCTTATCTTCTTCCTTCATAATTTTTGTTCAAGTGTTTCTTTATGCTCTTCCCAATAACCGATCCAAGTCTTACTGGTACCGCGTTACCGATGAATTTGGCTATGTGCCCGGTGATTATCGGATTTTGCGGATCGGAAAATTCATAATCTTTCGGAAATGTTTGAAAGATGGCCGCTTCGCGAAGGCTTATCGCTCTATCTTGCTCCGGATGGCCGAAGCGTCCGTTCCCGAGACCGATGCACTGAGTGGTCATGGTAGACGCTGGCTTATCCCAACTCATACGACCGTATACGGTACTGCTATAGGTTTTGCCCGTTTTTTTCTTATGGCATTTAAGAATCAAATCATCATCCCAGCTATCAGAATTGCCACCATTATGAGGTGTCGCTTTTATACGCTTAAGATTCAAAGGGCTCAGCTTCCTGGCGCGATGAAGCGAGTCTTTCGCGCTTACTTCTCCATCCCTAATCGGCTCTAGAGCGCTTATCACGTCTCTAACCGTTATTTTTTTATCCTTATGGGTGCGCTTGATCAGTTCTATGTTCCCGAACTTCGATGCGAGCAGAACCAATCGCCTTCGATTCTGGGGAACACCATATTCCGACACATTGACGATCTCGTATTTATATTCGTATCCGTTTTTCTCCAAAGTGTCGATGAAAGTATTGAATATGGGATATTTTTTGACATCGGCCAAGCCGCTGACGTTTTCCATGGATACGACATCCGGTTTTACTTCTTCAATCAACTGAGCGAATTTTTCCAATGGCTCCAACTCTTTTTTCGTTATCTTTTTCAAATTCAACTTCGAAAACGGCTGACACGGAGCGCAACCGGCCAGAACCCTGATCGTATTCTTTCGCGAACCGAAAAGACCGTTGATATCTTTGGCCGAAATCTCAAGTATATCCTTGCCGATAAAAACGGTCCGATTGTTGTATTCATAACCGAATTTACAGCTCAGATCGTTATCGATTCCAGCGACGACATCCAGCCCCTCTTTGATGAGCCCATGGGTAAGGCCACCTATGCCGCAAAAAAGGTCTATGACTTTTATTTTTTTCGTTAATGGCATAAAAATTCTTTATATAAATATTTTATCATTTATCGGTCAAAAAGTCGACGACCTTTTCAAGAGTTTTTTCGGTGTTTTTCTTCAAATCAGACTCCCAAACGCGCATTACCTTCCAACCCAATCTGCGCAGTTTACGCTTATTCCTTTTATCGCGCTTTATGTTAGTCAGAATCTTATCCTTCCAAAAGGGAGTCAATTTGCGATATGTCCTCTTGATCCGCCTCCCATGCCAAAAATCGCCATCTATAAAAACGCAAAGTTTTCTCTTAGGAATAGCGATATCGGGACTACCGGGAGATTTTCTATAATGCCTTTGAAAATATACCCCTTTCTTCTTAAGATAACTGAAAACTTTTTTCTCCACGGACGTATTCGTTCCTCGGACGCGAGACATAAGCCAACTTCTTTTTTGTGGAGAAAATATATCCGCCATAGTGATTCAAGTCAACGACTTTGCCAAAGCCGAATCAAACAGCTCTTTGAGTTTTGATTTTTGTTCAAGAAGCTGTTTTTTATAATCCTGAACCGCGGAAAGTTTAGTGACGATTTGTTTCTGAATTTCAAGTGGCGGAAGTGAAATATTTATTTTTTCTACAGCAGTTTTGCTGATTTCGGTAAATGTAGCACCTCGTCCTAATGATTGAAGATATTTTATTTTGAGACGCAGGAAAAAATACAAGAACTTATTGTTTAATAATTTGCTATCACAAATAAAGTTTTTGAATCCCTGATTAGTCGCCATAGAAACACCGGCAATTGTTATATAGCCAATCGGTGCCCTACTGGTTAGTAAAACGGTGCCTGCCGGCAATAAAGTGGCCGATGAGTGTTTAAGTCCCTCATCACTGATTTTCCTTTCTGTATCAGAAATTTCTATGTCCTCAAAACCAGATAGTTCCTTTGGAGTCAGCCATAAAATTTTGCCGTTCCAATACCGCTGATTTTTGGTACTGGGAGTCCCACCATTTTTAACAGTAGCAACATCTTTGATCTTTTTAACCTCCCAATTTTTTCCAGCCGGATTTAATTCCCTATGTAAAAGAGACTGAAAAAGCTCGTCGGTTTTTTGAACGAGATCACCATTCAATTTCTGCGCCTCGGCGATTTTATCCAACCGCTCAATGATTTGCTTTTGGATTGCGAGAGAAGGAATAAGAATCTTAGTATGGGCCAAAAGAGAAAAATGTCTTTTATAACCCTGATTTTCTATTGGATTAAAGACGAGGATATAATAAAAAAACTTTGGCAATAAAATATCTTTCGGTCTCAAAATTTTTATGCCGTCAGCACCAAAAGCAAATGGGAAATCGATATATTTTAGAATCCGCGTATGATCGCCAAAAACAATCACGGGCAAATCCCCCCGATAAAGTTTTTGTTCGTCATTAATATATCCGGCTATAAGATTCTCTCCCTGATCTACGACAGGATATTTACCGCTCTGCCAATAATCACCACGTTTAATCTTGGCGGGTATGACTCCATTTTTTTCTAATACTTCTCCTAATTTTTTTGTTGGCCAAGATTTCATATTTTATAAAACTCAAGCTCTATACCATTTGGTACTTTAAATTGATTTATGTCTATATCATACGAACTTACAAGAACAAGTTTAATTACTAATTTATTCCCAGCCATTGGATTAAATTTATTAATAATCTCCTTAAGATAATCTATTGTTTTAGTAACTATTGGTTTAGCAAATTCTGGTTTGAGAACATATTTAATTTCAAAAAAGTAAAGACTATTATCAGCTATGTTCATGGCACCATCGGGGGTATATACAAATTCTGGCCTATCGGGTTGACCATACATGAAGTGAACAAGTGTTTTCATCTCACCCCCATACTTTTTTTGCAGATCTGCCAAAATTATTTGATCAATTTTTTTGAAGCGAAAAAAATTCTCTGGCGTAGCCGCCTCATTATTTTCCTTAATGTTTTCTTCAATTTTTTCTTTTGATACGCCGAACCTAGCGTTAAATCCATTTTTAAGGCTAAAAGCAAAATCTGTCAGTTCGTCTAATTTCAAAAGGATTAAAAGTAAAGCAATAAGTAGCACGCTATATCCATATTGCTCTTTGAAAAGTAAAATGACCGCAAAGATCACAAATATGACCCCTGTGATAATTTTCCCTAATTTTTTTGTTGACCATTCAGTATTCATACTCTTTTAGATAATTCTTCCTTAAAATTGAAGGTAAAGTCGGCTAATTGAACGATATCAGTAATCGCTTGTTCTTTGATACCTTTCAATCTATGATCATCATCAAATTCAGAATCGCATATCTCCGGAAACGTTACATAAAGCACAGACGCCTGATATAACTTTTCGTTAAGTTCAAAAATTTTCTTGACATACCAGCTGTCTGCCTTGCGAAAACTGACAAAAATGGGAAGGAGAAAACGTACAGCCTCCTGCATATTTTGAATATTGGAAAGAAAAATTTTCCTCTTTTTTTCATCCATATTTTTTAACCCATTCCGTAAAATTTGATACTTACTATTAAATCCAAATGAATCTTTTAAAAAAGAGGTTATCTCTTGCGGAATGGATAAATCTATAGGCGGGTTCATTCCGGCAGCAAGCCTGATAGTAGTAAGTACGGCAGTCAAGGTTGAATCAAGATTTTCTACGATTTTAAGTTTCGAATCAGACCAATGCCTTCTATCCTTGATCTCCAAGATCAGATACACGAAAAAACCAGCCAATACGCTGCACAAAAGAGGCCAAATAATTGTTATAAAAATCTGATTATTTTTGAAAGACAAAATAATTATGAATACAAAAATTGCGGCTATAACCCCTAAAATGATTTTCCCTATTTTTTTTGTTGACCAGTTGGTAATCATAATTAAACATTTGAACCAGATTTCTTTTTCCTGCAATCAACTAAGAAGATTTCTCGATTATCGACTAATTTATTCACTTCCTTAAGAATTCTATTTACTCTTTCTAATTCCTCATCAGAAAAAAAGAAAATTACTTTTATAACGTGTTTCAGGTTACTATCTTCCTGATAAACCCTTCCTTGATTTAATAAATTCTTCTTAAGTTTTGAATTAGAGGCACGTTTCAGCTCAAGACCAGTTTTATCTTGACTTCCATATGAAATAGTAAAATCAATCGGACCTCTTCCATTATTAACTTCTGAGTTATAATCAAATAAACTTCCGTAAGTAACGTTTTTGAACATCAAGCGCAACTGGTTTTCCTGTAAAGGTTTGCCTTTTAGATACAAATCTTTGCTGTTTGATTCCAGTGTTTTTTTAAAGAAATCAATCCGAGCGACGCAATCATCAAAAGATGATAATTTCTTAAAAGTTTGACTTACAAATTCTTTTTGTATAGAAGTTGCGTCAAAAAAGAAATTAATACTTTCGGGATCGGCTATATGTGATTTAAGGGCATCTCCTTTTTTCTGCTCTTTAGATTTAATATAGTAATCAATGACTTCTGGATATTCCCAAACTGTTTTTAACATTGCGTTTGTCCTGCTTTTCTTGGAATAATCTTTTTCTAGTTGCTTTTTCTTATTTAGCTTGATTTGTAAATTATCATAAAAATATTTATTGATTTTAGCTCTCAATTCATCATTTGGGATAGCGCTAAAAACTGCCGAATCATTTTCTAGAAAGTCATTCTTTGAAATCCAAGTGTCCTCTTTAGTTAATATTTCTTTAGGAACAAGCAGTACAAACTGCTTTTTCCCCTCTATCTCCAAGAACGGAAGTGTGAAACGCCCATCTGACCAAATTCCCTTATTAAGATTAAATTCAACCTTTCGAATAGAAAATTCCGACAACTGCTTTTTATCTAAATTTTTATTTGCAAAACGTTGAGTATACTCTAATAAAAATTTCTTTATGAGGTTTAGTGTAAAATCACTAATTTTATCGACTCCGACCCCGTCTTCTACCAAACAAAGTTTTTCTAGGTGAGATGATTCTGTGATGTTTTCATCCCCAAATTTAGAAAAAATTTTATGTAGATTTTTATAAAGCGACAAGGCGAAATCTTTGCCGAGTCCTAAACCAGCATTACCGGCGACAGAATAACCTAGCCACACCTGTTTTACTTCTGGGAATTTATAATAATGATTAAAAGCTCCGCTATCCAAATCTTGTCCTTGTTCTTGCAAAGAGAGATTTCTTAAAAATTTCAGATATTCAATTATGAAATCATGAAGATTTTTATATTTGGGATTGGCAAAAATCAGGAATGGATCAACAAAGGCAGGATTATCACAAACAAGTGAAATATCCAGCGCACCATATTTTTCAATTATGGAATGTTTAACATTAAAAACATCCGAGAAATAAATTTTGTTGTCCATTTTTTCTGTCATAATATTCTATCTATGCCCCTTAACGCATCGTCTAAATTTCCTTTCTGGATTTTTATTTCCTCTAAAATATCACTAGGATCACGATGATTAACTTCTTCTTCACCGTTATAAGGGCTGTAAGTGTTGGCAGAAAGGATGTAATCGTTTTCTGCAATTTCTTTCACGGTGGTAAACCATGAGTAAGGTTTACCGACCGCTTGATCTTTCCACCAGAGTTCTAACAGCTTAGGAATATCATTTTTATATTGCGAACCGAACTTCTTAGCGGCCGAGAGAGATGAACCATCGCCTTTCATATCGAAAAACCAAACCTTTTCTTTTTCATCAAGCTTAGGCGTAGTCTTTTTCTTAAAAATCAGAAAACTTGTTTTTACGCCGGCATAAGGCTGGAACACACCGGCCGGCATCGAAACGACCGCTTCCAGTTTAGTATTCTCAAGCAAAAAGCGACGGATATCTTTGTCATCTTTATTAGTTCCAAACAACGAACCTTCCGGCAAGATTATGCCGGCCCGGCCACCCGGCTTAAGCGAATTGATAACATAACCCAAGAAAAGCACCTGTGTCTTATTGGATTTAACTGGGAGCGTAGGTTTAATCCGCTCTCGGTCAACCTTTCCGGCAAACGGCGGATTGGTGAGCACGACATCGAACCGTCGTAAATCTTCCTCGTCTTCGGCTCCGGCAACGGTATCTTTTCTGCGAACATGCGCACCCTCGATACCGTGTAAAACAAGATTCATTAAAGCAAGCCGAGTCATCTCCGGATCGACATCATAACCATGAAAGGTTTCCGTGGTAAGAAATTGCCATTGCTCTTTATTCAGTTTGTCGCCATAACCGATTTCTCGGTCGTCGCGCTCTTCGATGTTTTTGCGATCACTGTTCTTGTATTTCAGCCATTCGTATGAAGTGATCAAGAAACCGGCCGAACCGCAGGCAGGATCGAAAATCGTCTCGCCGATTTTCGGATTTACCATTTCGATAATCGCGCGGATGATATGGCGCGGTGTTAGAAACTGCCCGAGCTCGCCGGCCGATTCGATGCTGGCAAGAAGTGACTCATAAAGATCGCCTTTAACGTCGGTATCCAAACTGGAAAAATCAATAGTATCGATTATTTCAACTGTTCTTTTCAGCGTTACTTCGTCGGGAATAAGAAGCTTCGCGCCGTGAAAGATTTGGCGTATGTTGGCGTGGCCATTGTGAAGTTCGTCAATAAATGGAAAAACTTCGTCTCGGATGAATTTATACAGGTTATCGCCGGTTTTTTCACGCCAGCGCGACCAACGGAACTTTTCGGTTTTATCTTCAAAAATGGATTTATGCTCTCGGCCGGTAAACTTCTCCTCTTTCTCCATAGAGATATCCTGCTCCTCAAGCATTTTTAGAAAAAAGAGGAAGCTAATTTGTTGAATACGGGTAACGGGGTCTTTCAATCCTGCACCCCAAAGATAGTCGTTAAGCCGCGCGACTTTGCTTTTGAATTCTTCTCTTAATTGTTGGGTGTTATTTTGCATATTGTTGGACAAAAACACTTTCGTTTAGTTCTTTGATAGTGGTTTTTAGCGTTCCCTCGTCAAAGACTCGTAAGACATAATTAAGACCTCCTAGGGCCGAGAAAATCGGTTCGTTGAAAATAGAAACTTCAATCGGCGCACGGCGAGCAATATACTGGCTTTTAACTAAGCGTAAAATCTTAGCCTGCTCCGGCTCGAACTGCTTATCGATCATCCACGCTTCGAAGAGTTCGCTAATCCGATCTTCGTATAATTGCTCTTCAGTGGGGAGATTTTGGATACCGAGGGCTGTTTTTATAAAGTCATTCAGGGTCCCGATCGGATAACGATACGCTTCGCGCAGATTCGCTTCATTGAAATAAAACTTCGGCGAATTGAGACGGTCCGCCAAAATTCGAGATTCATCGTTGGAAAGTTCCTTGCCTTCCTTTACTTTTTTCACCAGCGGCTCGGCTTGCGCAAGCTCCTGAACTTGTCGCTCCCAGGCCACTTGATAATCATCCGAATCGATTTTTTCTCCCTCGGCCCCAACTTCTACATAGGCGCGTTTGATGACCACATCGACGTTTTCTTGAGCGGTCTCTGCGACCTGAATAAAACCGGCTGGCACTTCAATGTCTTCTTCGACAAAATCCTTGGCCTCGGTTCCCCATGGGATACCAGCTTTGACTTTTGCAATTTCCGAATATGGATTATAACTTTCGTCGTTAAAATATTTAGTGACACCGGCAAAGTCATAAATCCTAAACGATTTTTTGTTGATCCGAGAATCAAGACGACTGCCGCGGCCACGCATCTGTTGATATAAGATCGGCGATTGTGTTGGGCGAACCATTATTATATTTTCAACCATTGGCGCATCGATACCGGTATCCATCATGCCTACAGAAACAGCAATCGTTGGCATTTCTTCCAGTTTAAAGCGGCGGATAGCCCCACGAGGATCTTCGGTATCGGAAGTGATGACTTCGGCAAACCTGCCCTTATATTCCGGTTTAGCTTGATTGAAGTAATATGCAAGCTGGGCGGCGTGGCGTTTGGTTACCGCATAAACGATAGCTTTGCGTATTTTTTTCGGTTCGCGTCTTTCTTCTTCAATAAAATAAGCTTGGACAACCTGTTCATTTCTAGCCGGTAGATTTATCTTTCTTTCCAAATCTTCCGGACTGTAATCTTCGCCTTCGAAATTAACGCCCTCAAGCGATACTTTCGTGTCAATCTGAACGATGTCATAGCCGGCGAGATAGCCATCTTTAACTCCTCGGCGAATACTATACACAAAAGTCGGTTTACCCATCTGCTCCGCTTCATCCCAACATCCAAAAAGTTTATAAGTATTGCGATCTACATATCCACTGGGAGTCGCTGTCATCCCAATGCGAATAGCATCGAAATGCGAAAGAACACTGTTATAAATTCCGAAAATCGAACGATGAGCTTCATCGGAGACAATCACATCGAAATAGCCACTGGTGAATAACGAAAGCTGGGAATAGAGAGTCGGTAGAGTCGAAATAATAATCGACGATTCATCGCGTTGTTTACCGCCGTAGAGAAGTTTGGATGGATAGTCTTTAAGTATTTCATCGAAGACCTCCTTTGTCTGAACTCCCAAATCGATACGATCCACTAAAAAGAGAGCGCGATTGGCAAGTCCAGCTTCGAATAACCGCTTGAGATAGAGAGCGATCGTGTCGGTCTTACCGGTTCCTGTTGCCATAACCAAGAGCATTTTGCGTTTGCCGCCTTCAATAGCTTTATCCATAATCTGCATCGCTTCTTTCTGATATGGTCGAGGTGAACGCCATTCACTGCCTTTGTAATACTTTTCAGGAATGGGAATAACCGACAACGGCTTTTGATCAAGCCGGAGGGTCTGGATTTTCTCAAGATCACGTTGCGAGAAAAAAGTGGCAACTTTTTGTTCCGGTCGGTATTTATAATCCCAGAAATAAATTTCCTCGCCGTTCGATAAGAAAATGAAGCCGGCATCGATGGATTCCGCGTATGAAAGAGCCTGCTGCTTGGCCGAAGCCGGATCAACAGAAAAACGTTTCGCTTCGATGACCGCTATAGCACGGCCTCGCGTATCTTTGAGAATATAATCGGCGCGGCCGTTCTGCGAAGTCTCTTCAGTAGAAACCTGATTTTTATCTTCAATATCCCAATCGGCTTCGCGAAGTCCGCGATCGATGAGAATACGCGCATCGGTCTCGCGCATGAATTTTTTTCCTGTCGTATCTTGTATGGTCATAATTTATATCAATTTATGTTCAGCGAAGCTGAAAAAATTACTCTTGCTGACGATTACGTGATCTTTGATTTCTATTCCAAGTAGTTTCCCGGCATCTACCAGTTGTTTCGTGATATCCGAGTCTTCTTGTGACGGAGAAGGGTCACCGGCTGGGTGATTATGAGCGATAATTACTTGCGCGGCTAAATGTCGGACGGCCGGCTCGAATACTTCGCGGGGATGGATGAGATTGGCGTTAAGAGAACCGACTGAAACGATTTCCCGTTTGATTTCCTGGTTTCTCGAATCAAGAAAGAAGATCACGAAATGCTCTTTTTTATGATCGCGAATATCTCTGAGTTCACTCCAAACGTCTTTTGGCGATAAAAGCATAACCGATTGTTTGTTTTGCAAATGCCGGCGACCGAGTTCGTAGCAAGCGACGATCTCGCACGCTTTCGCGCTACCAAGACCGAACGTATTCTTTAATTCCTTAACCGCCGCCTTGGCTAAACCGGCACCACTGAATTTCCTTAAAATCTTGCCGGATAATTCTACGACATTGATTCCTTCGCTTCCGGTTCGTAAAAGAATAGCCAAAAGTTCCGAATCTGAAAGTCGCTCTGGTCCGTATTTTTCGAGCTTTTCTCGTGGTCTATCAATTTTTGGCAAATCTTTTATTTTCATAAAACTACTTCTCGTTTTGTAATTTAAGCTTCAGTAAGAATATCGTCTCAGTGCGAAGTTTGGCTTTTACCCAATCCTTCTGTTTGGCATCCAACAACTCGCCCATACCGGAAAGAATATTCTGATCAGTTATTTTCTCAAGCGAATCAACGCACTTCTGCAAAAATTCCTTGAAGTTCATACCTGTTCGAGATTCCACGATTTCTTTATTAACCGGCCACTCGTTCTGCAAGAAATACCAGACATCGAAAATGTCTCGATTAGTTTTACCGATCCGCTCGTACATAGCGCAAAGCTTGTGGGCAAACATATCCTCGCGCACCATAACCCTCATAGAAATACCGAGATATGATTTCACTTCATATTTCGAACCGAATTCTCGGCGATTTATTTCCACTTTGATATTCTGAGCACCCGGAACTTTATCATCATAAGCCATAACATAAAACAGATTAAAACGTTTCTTTTCCGCTTCTTTTATTGTGCCGTAATTTTCCAAAATCTTTTTTACCTGCTCAAAAACATAATCTTCTTTTTCGGCGTCAAGCAAATCAAAATCCAGGTCTACTGAAAAACGATTCAAGTTGTAAAAAAGATAAACCGCCGTACCACCCTTAAAGCCCAAAATAGGTCCGATGGCAGAATCGGTATAAATATCCTTAAGGATTTTAATGAGAATATTTTTGTGCGTTGTGGTATTGAGTGTCATAAGATTTTATTTTGTCTCCGTGTTTAATGCTTTGTGATACTTCTTGACCATTTTTCCCATGCGTTTGTTGCCGCCATAAATGGGGAGTATTTCGAATACTTTATCCCAATTCAAAGGACCAAGATTATCAAAGTGATAATCTTTATTTAAATAGATCACATCCAAAAACGCGCGCTCGGGAGTTGCAATCGAATAGTTATCTTTGTTTTCAATGCCGGCCGGATTAGTGAGAATCGCATCTTTGATTCGCTTATAAGAATATGTCTGACCATCGGCAACTATTTCTCTCTTTGTATAAGATGCGATAAAAATCTGATTATAGTGCTGGAAAGTTATACCTGCCTGGCCAAGCACGGACTCGAAACTCACATAGGATGGCGTGAATATCTTTGTTGCCAGCTCGAATTTGTTGTAATCTTTATCCTTGGCGTAAAAACCTCTGCGAATACGATAAAGATCTCCGCCTTTGGCGTAGTAGTTTATCCTTACTCTGGCTGCGTCAGAACTAGCTTCGCCCCAAAGCAACATTATGTCTTTGGCCGATAAAACCGTCTGCTTAGAACGTAAAATTGTTGATATATAATCGCCTTTTTCCATAATATAGACCTTATGTTAGTTTAAACCTTACTTACAGTATCTATTTTATGCTATAATAATCGTGAAGTCAATACGTAAAAAAATCAATAATCATTGCCATAATATATTTATGAAAACAAAATATACAAAAATGGAAATATTCGAGAGGCCGAAATTGGTCAATCGGCCGACATGTAAAACCTTCAAGCTCGAAGGCGGGTGTTGGGATTGCGGCCATACGAAATTTCGCTATTACAATTCCGTATTCGGTAAACGATATTACCAGTGCAAAAAATGCCGGGCCATTAACCATTAATTCTGTCAGCTTCTTGTAAGATTTTGTCAGATTAATTTATCCACATAGGGCCCTATTGACGGCAGCCTTTACGGTCCGCTATTATGGATATGTAAGATAGGAGTTGCCTGACGGCGTTCCGATTTATCGGAACTAAGCGAGACGAGGCTACGACTTCTGTCATTAAGCACTACAGTGTGTTTTTGCTTAATGATGTGAAGTGGTAGCCTCTTTTATTTTAAATAAAGTAATTTCCCTCTGAGGCTAAGTGCCTAGATGGCGAGACATTTTGATAAGAACGAGATAAAGGCTAGTCCCCGGCGGGGCCAGCCTTTTATGTTGCCCCAAGAAGCAGTCCAACAATTTAAAGAATTATACGAAAAACGCTATGGCGTAAAACTTTCTGACGAGGAGGCTTCTTTGCGCGCCAACAATCTTTTTAAACTCTACAAAATCACCTACATAGGTGAGCCCTCAATAAAAGACTTCAATGAAAAAGTTGTGAAAAGCCATGACCTCAAACCAAACCACAATTAGCGAAATCCAGTTCTATCCGATTAAACCCAAGGACGGTCTTCTCGGGTTTGTTTCGTTTGTCTTGGATGGAAAGTTCTGGATGGGATCGGTAGCAGTGTTCACCCGGCCTAATGGCGGCTACCGGCTGGTATATCCGACCCGCAAAGTAGCCAACCAGAACATCAATATTTTCCACCCGATTACGCACGAAACCGGTCAACAGGTCGAAACGGCCATTAATGAAAAAGTATCTGAAATATTTAATGAAAACTATGAACCAGAACAACCAACCCAAAACACATGGTAAAAGCTTGAATTTCTTTCCGGCACCACATCAAGTTTTTGACGATAAGAAGTTCAAAGATTTATTAAGCCATACCGAGAGAGACTTTTTCATGACGCTTTGCCATTTATCGAACAGAGTCGGCAAAGCAGATGGCTGGTTCGGTCACTGCGATAGAACATTTACGGATCGTAAAGGAAAACAATGGGGTTTTGAAAATTATGGTTTCAGCAGATCGACTTGCAGGCGCGTGCGGAAAAAGCTAACCGATCTGGGGCTTATCGAAACGAAAGCGAGTACGGCCGAACGCGGGCACTGGGCCGGAACGATGTACCGCATCAATCCTCAGCTGCTGAAAAATACGGGGGTTCACAATGAAGCACGGACAAGCACCATAGAGAACCCCGGCCCGGGACCACCATGAAGCACTAAGTAATAAGGAATGATTAATAAAAAGTAATTAATAAAGCTTAAATAAAGCAACCAAGCTTGCAAAAATATGAATCAACAACCAACAACTTCAAAGATACCAAAAGAAACCGAACAGCAATACACGGCCTGGCTTTTATATTGCGAATACGGGAGCATCGATAAGCTATTGAAGACATGGGAAGGGGTTGCACTAAAACGCACTGAAACTGCACCAGAATTGGCAGGTCTGGTTGAAAGATTAGGAAACCCTCCTTGCAGAAGGTCATTGGCTGATTGGTCCAAAAAATACCACTGGGTTGAAAGACGGGAACTTAAATTGAAAGAAGACCTCGAGATTTTATTAGAAAAAACCAGAAAAATAATCCGATATAAAAAACACAGAATTGCCGAGACATTCGAGAGGATTATCAATAAACGAATCAAGCAATTAAAAGATGGCGAAATGGTAACCACCCTTGATCTTAAACAAGCTTGGGAGATGCTTCAGGTCGAAATCGGCAAATCAACAAGTAGAGCCGAGTTGAAGTCAGAACCGGAACAAAGACCGCTGACGCCGGAAGAAAAAGAACACGGAAAAAAACTTCACGAAGCTGTAAAATGGTACTTGAAACAACAGCACAAAAATTCTTGACTTACTAAAACCTTGGGCCCATGTTGTGTGTTGAAAGGTCGAAATCAACATAATTAACAAATTAATGAACAAAACTATGACTACAAACACCAAAATTTACGCTGTAATCGCCACCGTAAAGGTCTTTGGAACGAACTGCAAGACTTACTGCCTTTCAGCACATAAAACACTGCGTGGGGCCAATTTGCCCGCCATGGATTTATTCCAAAAACTCATATGACACAAGAAGTATTACCGAAAATCAAATACTTCCTCTACGCCAGAAAGTCATCGGAACAGGAAGATCGACAGGTGCTTTCAATCGGATCGCAGGAAAGTGAATTAAAATCGCTTGCCCAAAAAGAACATTTGGATATGGTCGAAGTATTGGAAGAATCATATTCGGCCAAAGCACCGGGCCGGGAGATTTTCAATCAGGTTATAAAACGAATTGAGAGCGGCGAAGCCAATGGCATTCTCTCCTGGCATCCGAACAGGCTATCGAGAAATTCCGTGGACACAGGCTATCTGATTTATTTGATGGATCAAAATAAGCTTCTGGAAATTCGCACACCGGGCCAGACTTTTAAAAATACTCCCAACGACAAATTCCTTCTTAACCTTTTGTGCAGCCAAGCCAAACTGGAAAACGACAACAAAGGAATTGACGTAAAGCGTGGGCTACGTCGCAAAGCGGAGCTGGGCTGGCATCCTGGTCCGGCACCGATCGGCTATCTCAACACACCGAATAAAGAAAAAGGATTTCGCACTATCCGCAAAGACACAAAAATGTTTCCGATAATCCGCAAGATGTTCGATCTGATATTAAGCGGGAGTTATACCGCGCCAAGAGTTCACGAAATCGCAGTTAATCAATGGGGTTTAAAAAAATTAGCCAGAAGCGGATTTTACCGCACACTTTATAATTCCTTTTACTACGGTTGGTTTGAGTGGCCCAGAGGAAGCGGAAACTGGCACAAAGGCAAACATGAACCGATGATTACACGCGATGAGTTTGACCGTGTCCAGAAACTTCTGCACCCGGGCAACAAACCAAAGCCAGAAGAACACGTCTTCGCTTTCACCGGTATGATCCGCTGTGCCGAATGTGGCTGTATGATTACGGCTGAAAATAAAGTTAAAAGAAACAAACAGGGTGGCGAACATCATTACACTTATTACCGCTGCACTAAGCGCCGCGGTCCGTGCAGTCAGAAATACATCGAAGTGAAAGAATTGGAAAAACAAATCGCAAAAACTCTGGCCGACATAAAAGTCCCGCCGGAATTTCACGACTGGGCCATGCTGTGGCTAAAAAATGAAAACTCCAGGGAATCAACGGACCGGAATACGATCCTGAATAATCTGCAAAAGAATTACGAAACATGCGTCAGAAAACTGGACGCGATTATAGACATGCGCGCTTCGGGAGAAATCACCGAGGATGAATTTATCAAAAAGAAAACGGAAGTCAGTAAAGAAAAAATCAGACTGCATGAACTTCTAAACGATACCGACAACCGCATAGACAGCTGGCTTGAAGTGGCAGACCGCGTAATCAGATTCTCCGAAGATGCCAAGGAAGCATTCGAAAATAAAGGATTGCAGGCCAAAAAGCTGATCCTGTCCGCGCTCGGTTCGAACCTCCTGTTAAAAGGCAAAATACTCGAAATTGACGTACAAAATGCGCTTCTGCCCATGCAATTCGTCTCACACCCGGAAAAAATAAAAACCGGCGCGTTCGAACCGGTCAAAACAGGCACTATTAAAGAGAAAAGCGGAGCTTTTGGCTCCGCAAATCCCACATGGCTCCGCAGGTAGGATTCGAACCTACAACCTTATCCTTACACTTGTCCCTATGTTACCATTGGGGGTGGACTATCTCATATCCCTTTTAGGGATTCGGGTATATAGTCTCTACACATTTATTCTGCTGTCGCAGAAATTTAGCTCGGGATTGCCCTGAACTTTGAAGGGTTTCCCCGAATTAGCCCGATTTGCATTTGCGCATTGCTACGCAAAGCTGCCTATCTGACAGGGATTTGCTCTACCATTGAGCTACTGCGGAATGGTTATCTATATCGTACTAAAAAATAACGAAATTTTCAAGGTCTTTAGGGCGTTTCAAATAATTGTTTTATATCTTGTTTTGCAATTGGCGGATGATGTTGAAAATGTCTGCCATGCGGTTAGCGGAGTGCAAAACGATTATGCCAAAGGATTTTCCGTTGAGTTGGAACACAGAGGCCATTGTTTGTTTTGCCTCGGGCAAATATCCGGTTTTTCCGCCTACAAATTCTGGGAGATAATAAAAATTATTTTCATTCTCAAATTTAAGAAAATTACCCTTAGAATCGGGAAGCCAAAAATCGTTATCTTTTGTGATGCTTAGCAGTTCTGGGTGCTTTTGGTTTACGTAAGCTATGAGTTTGGAAAGGTCTTTTGCAGTGGAATGGTTGGCTGGGTTTAAGCCGGTCGTGTCATAATAAACAGTATCTTGCATACCAAGCTCTTTTGCCTTTTGGTTCATCAACCCGATAAATTTTTCGTTTCCCACAAAATACGACAATGCTTCTGCTGCATCGTTTACCGACTGGGTTAAAGCCGACCTTAAAAGGTTATCTGCGCTTATTTTCAGGCCCGTAAAAATGCACGGGCTGTAACCGAAGGGCGTAAGCATTTGGTCTGTGAGCGTTATTGTTTGCGACATCGGAATGTTTTCTGAAGCGACCACAGCGTTCATAAGTTTTGTTACAGAAGCTATGGGGTAAGATTTCGCGGAATTTTTTTCAAGAACTGTTGAGTTGTCAGACAAGTCAACTGCTATGTATGAATCAGCGCTTATTTCCTGCCTAAGGTTAAAATTGGAAATTAAAGCCTTTAGAACTCTTATTTCCTGCTGTAAAATTTCTATTTGCCGAGACACGGGCGCTTGCTGTAAATACAAAGACGCCTTGGCGGTTCCAGCCGAGCACAAAAGAAGTGAAAAGAATAAAACCGAAAATATTTTTAATTTCATAATATGTAATTTTAGAACAAAAACCAAAAGAAAACAAATAAGCAGATGATATAAGCAGATAATAGGGACAGGGGAGGGACAGTCCCTCCCCTGTCCCTATAAAAAATTGGGTCGGCGATGGAATATTTGAGGGTTATAGGTGAGTGGGTGTATAATAAAGATGAGAGCCCCTTGGAGTCGGTCGCCAAAGGAACCGTAAAAAAAATTAACTTAATAATTTACACCTATGCATAGGTGCATAGGTGCGGGGTAAAAAATATGAAAATTTTTAAAACATGGACATTCAAGTGGTGGGAGGTTAGCTTAATTAAGTTATGCTTGCTATCGCTTGGTATTCTTCTAGGAATTTATTTTTACAGCTATCTTGCAGGGCTTATGTGGCTTTGGTGGATTTTATTTGTTGTGACAGCCGTATATTTTATAGTCAAAATGTTTATGGAGCCATAAAGTCTCTTTTCCAGCGCAAACTAAACGGCTCACCCTAGGGTGAGCCGTTTGAGATTTTGGTTTAAATTATGCCTTTGAGATTTTTTTTAAAACGCTTTTGTAAATTAGCTCTCTACTTATCATCCCAACTACCTTGTTGTTTTCAACAACAGGGAATTGATGTACCCGGTTTGCCAGCATTAAGGCGCCGGCATTCATCACTGGCATATCAGGGGTTACTGTTAAAGGGGCTTTAGTCATAAATATTTCTACGGGATGCAGTCTTATTTCTTGCACCTTTTGCTCTCTTCTTTCTCCATCTGTGTAATTTTCTGGGTGTTCGTAATAGCTTTGATAATACGGGTATAAAATCCTGAATAAATCTTTTTCTGAAACATATCCTACTAATTCGTTGTTTTCATTTACCACAGGAGCTCCGGTGATTTTGCTTTTATAAAGCAAAATCACGGCTTTTTGGTAAGTGTCGCTGGGCTTTAAGGTTTTAAATCTTTTTAGCATTAAGTCGCGGACTTTCATGGTTTTTGCTTTTTTAGATTTATATGTTTTTAACTTCTCATTTTCCTGTATTTGTTCGCAATTTTTAATTTTGCTGTCTCACGATTAATTATAGCCTGTAGTTTAGCAAAATCAATGTCTGTGCGATTTTGCTTCTCTTTCAAAAGTTCTTCTGCTCTTGCGCGAGCCTGTTTTGATGCCTCAATGTCAATTTCTTCTGCTCGGTCTGCTGAATCGGCCAAAACATAAACCTCGCTGTTTTTGCGTATTTCTAAAAATCCGGTAGAAATTGCCAACACAACCGTCTGCCCGTCTTTTTTTATACGTAGCTCCCCTGGCTTTAAAATGGAAACCAAAGGAGTGTGGCGAGCCAGTACGGTAATTTCTCCGGCTTCTGTGGGGACAGTAAGCTGGTCTATTTCGTCTTGGTAGGTTACCCTCTCTAAGGTAACCACCTTAAATTTTATGCTTTTTGATTTTGGCATTCTTTTATTCTGCTTGTTTTTAGCACTCCTCGATCCCGCCCTTCATATAAAAATCCTGTTCTTGTTTGTCGTCGTGTTTGCCTTCGATGATTTCTTTAAATCCTTTTATGGTATCTTTAAGTTTAACATATTTTCCTGCGGTTCCGGTGAATTGTTCTGCAACAAAGAAGGGCTGTGACAAAAACTTTTGGATTTTTCTTGCTCTAAAAACAATGGTTTTATCTTCGTCTGAAAGTTCGTCCATTCCCAAAATAGCAATAATGTCCTGCAAATCTTTGTATCTTTGCAGAATTTTTTGCACATCTCTGGCTGTTTTATAATGTTCTTCTCCAACTATATTCGGGTCTAAAATTGTGGAACTTGAATCTAGCGGGTCAACAGCAGGATAAATTCCCAAAACAGACAAAGACCTCGACAAAACCATTGTTGAATCAAGGTGGGCAAAGCTGGTGGCAGGAGCCGGGTCGGTTAAGTCGTCGGCTGGCACGTAAATTGCCTGAACCGAAGTGATGGAGCCTTTTTTAGTTGAAGTAATTCTTTCTTGCAAGGCTCCCATTTCTGTTGCCAGGTTTGGCTGGTATCCAACTGCTGATGGCATTCTGCCCAAAAGAGCCGAAACTTCGGAACCGGCCTGCGTGAACCTGAAGATGTTGTCGATAAACAAAAGCAAATCTTTTCCTTCTTTGTCTCTAAAGTTTTCTGCCATAGTTAAAGCAGATAATGCAACCCTTGCTCTAACTCCTGGCGGTTCATTCATTTGTCCGAACACCAAAGCTGTTTTTGCTAAAACTCCGCTGGCCGACATATCTCTGTATAAATCGTTTCCTTCACGGCTTCTTTCTCCAACTCCGGCAAAAATGGAATATCCTCCGTGTTCTTGGGCAATGTTTCTTATTAACTCTTGAATGACAACTGTTTTCCCGACACCAGCTCCCCCGAACAATCCGATTTTTCCTCCTTTTAATACAGGACAAATCAAATCGATAACTTTGATCCCTGTTTCTAAAATTTCCAATTCTGTTGACTGCTCTGTAAATTTTGGAGCTGAAGCGTGAATGGGCATTACTTCTTTGGACCCTGGTTTTCCCTTTCCGTCTATTGGTTCTCCTAAAGCATTAAACATGCGGCCCAAAACTTCTTTTCCAACAGGTACGCTGATACCAGTTCCCGTATCAACAACTTCCTGGCCGCGTTGCAGACCATCAGAAGGTCCCATGGCCAAAGCTTTCACCTGGCTAAAACCGATATGCTGTTCAACCTCCAAAATCAAGTCAGTGTCTCCGATTTTGGTTGAAAGCGCATTGTAGATTTCTGGGAGTTTGTCTGGAAAATCCACGACCACAACAGATCCTGTTACTTGAGTTATTTTGCCGATATTTTTTTTGTTATCCATATTTTTTTAATTTAACGCTTCAATCCCGCTTGAGATTTCAGCGATTTCTTGGGTTATGCCAGCTTGCCTGGCTTGATTATAATAAAGAGTTAATTCTTCAACGATTTCTTTTGCGTTGTCAGTAGCGTTTTTCATGGCTATCATTCTGGCAGAATGCTCGGAAGCATTAGCCTCTAAAATTGTCTGGTAAATGCGAACCTCGGTTAAGCGGGGGAGTACAAGGTTTAAAACTTTTTCTTCGTCTGGTTCAAATAAAATTATTGCTTGCGCCTTTTTCGGTTCTTCTTTTATGCTATTATCTTTTTCTTCCAGTATTTCAGCTAAATTTTTTTTTGTAATCGGCAGCAAAGAACTTACTTTCGCCTCATATTTTAAGCTGGATATAAAATCTGTAAAAGCCACAGATACTTTGCTGTAATTTTGTTTTGAAAATTCATCAATTACCATTTTTGATAATGGGATTATGTCTTCTGCATACAAGTCATCTGGGAGTTTTACAAAACTGGCTATTATTTTGCAGTTTGCTTCTCTTGATACAGATTCAGCTTTTTTGCCAACGGCAATAACATCAATTTCTTTATCTTTGTTTTCTTTGATATATTTTGCGGCCGTCCTGATTGCGTTTGTGTTATAGCTCCCGCATAAACCCCTATTGGAGGCAATGACAATAAGCAATTCTTTTTTGCTTTTCGGGCTTAAAAGTAAAACATGCTTTAAGTTTCTTTCTTTAGATAAGCTGGTTAAAAGCTCTCTGGCGTGCCTGGCATATGTTCTGCTGGACATTAAATTATTAACAGCCCTTTTTATTTTGGCTGCCGCCACCAATTCCATGGCCTTGGTAATGTTGCGCGCGTTTCCTACGGATTTTATTCTGTTTTTTATTAATTTTGAAACTCCCACGTTTTTTTGTCCTAATTATTTATCCTGAGTTGCAAATTCTTCCATTGCTTTTTTAAGGTCAGCTTCAATCTTTTCGTTCCAGTCTTCTGAAATAATTTTTATCAGGGATTTTTTGCTTTGCTGCATAAATTTATGCAGCCTCCTTTCTTTTTCTGAAACTTCTTCCGGAGAGGTCTGGTCAAAGTATCCATTGTTTACAGCAAAAATAGAGGCAACCTGTAGTCCGATGGCTAGGGGAGCATACTGGGGCTGTTTTAAGATTTCAATAATTCTAGTGCCTCTGTCTAGTTGCTTTTTTGTTTCAGGGTCCAGGTCGCTGGCAAACTGGGTAAATGCCTCTAATTCTTTAAACTGCGCTAAAGCCAGCTTTAGTTTGCCCGCCACTTTTTTCATTGATTTTATTTGGGCTACAGATCCCACACGGGAAACCGAAATTCCCATATCAATTGCCGGCCTGTTTCCCTTATTAAACAAATTAGTGTCTAAAAATATCTGGCCGTCTGTAATAGAGATAACGTTTGTTGGAATATAGGCCGAAACGTCTCCCGCCTGCGTTTCGATAATAGGCAAAGCGGTAATAGACCCTCCGCCCGATTCTTTATTTCTTCTGCAAGCACGTTCTAAAAGTCTTGAGTGCAAGTAAAAAATATCTCCAGGATACGCTTCTCTTCCCGGCGGTCTTCTTAAAAGCAATGAAATTTCTCTGTATGCCCAAGCGTGTTTTGATAAATCATCATAAATAATCAAAACATCTTTTCCCTGGTCCATAAAGTATTCTGCCAATGCTGCCCCAGAGTAGGGGGCAAGATACGATAAGGATGCTGGTTCTGACGCTCCGGCAAAAACCACGGTTGTATATTCCATGGCTCCGGTCGCCTCTAATCTCGCAACAATTCCGGCAACTTTGGATTGCTTCTGCCCTATGGCAACATAAATACAAATTAAATTTTCACCTTTTTGATTAATGATAGTATCAATGGCTATCGCGCTTTTTCCTGTTTGCCTGTCGCCGATAATCAATTCTCTCTGGCCCCTGCCTATTGGGATGCCAGAATCAATGGCTTTAATTCCTGTGTGTACTGGCTGGGTGACCGGTTCTCTTTTTAAAACTCCGGGCGCTATTTTTTCTATGGGATAAGTTTTATCTGTTTTAATCGGGTCTTTGCCGTCTATCGGTTTTCCCAACGGGTCAACAACTCTTCCAATATAGTCGTTGCTTACAGGAATAGACAGAATTTTTTTTGTTCTTTTTACTGTGTCGCCTTCTTTGATTTTTTCTGATTCTCCCAAAATTACAGCGCCCACAACATCTTCCTCTAAGTTTAAGGCCAGGCCGTAAACATCATTGGGAAACAAAAGCATTTCTGCTGATTGGCAGTTTTCCAGCCCGCTTAAACGGCAGATTCCATCGCCAGTTTCCAAAACCTTTCCCACTTCGCTGGTTGACGACTTTGCCTCAAAACCTTCTATCTGTTTTTTTATTTCCTCAACTATTTTATTTGTGCTCATGCTTATTTTTGCAATATCTTTATGCGTTAATTAATTTATTTTTTAAAACTCGCAAGTTGTTGCTTAAACTTGCGTCTATTATTTTATTTTTATAGTAAGCCACAAAGCCCGCGACAACGTCCTTGTCTTCGATCACCCGAGTGGGGGATTCAGCGTCTGAATTACATGACTTTTGTATGTTTTTAACGATTGCGTCGCTTAGTTCGGTTGCGCTGAAAATTTTTAAAGTTTTAACATCTTCTTCCCGGCTGTTTTCGATTTTTATGTATCGCAGAAGGTTCGGCAAGAGGTATCCCAGATTTTTGTCCTTGCAGAAACTTAAAAAACTTTCAATAATTTTTTGATGATTTTCTGGATTATTTTCCAGAAGTTTTAAAACCGCCTTAGCTAAATTTTGCGTGCTGTATTTCATTTTATTATTTTTCGCTGGACAATCCTTTTATGATTTTTTCCTGTTTTTCTTTGGTCAGGTCTTCTTTGATGAATTTTTCGGTTGCAAAAATCACAAGGTCTGCAACCTCTTTTTTAATATCCTGTATCATTTTTTGTTTTTCCTGTTGTATCAATTTCTCAGCTTTGGCCATTGTCTGTTTTGCCTGTTCTTCCTGCATAACTTTTGCTTCTGCAAGAATTTTTTCTGATTCTTTTTGGGCTGATGCGATTATTTTGTTTGCCTCGCTCCTTGCCTCCAATGCTGTTTTTTCGCTTGTTTGCTTTGCCATCTGGAGCTCTGTTGCCGACTTTTCAGCATCTTCTAGCCCCTTTTTTATTTTGTCTTCTCTTTCTTCGATTATTTTTGCTATGGGTTTAAAGGCAAAGCGTTTTAATATCCAAATAATAATTAAAAAGTTAGCAAGGTTGGCCAAAGCCACCCGCCAATCAAAACCAAGATTAGCTAAAATTTCGCCAATATCCATGGGTTTATATGTAAACTATATTATAAAGAAGGCTACTAGCGCGTAAATAGCTGTTGACTCTGCCATAGCAACTCCGATAATCATTTTGGAGAAAATGCTTCCCTCCATTTCCGGATTTCTGCCGATGGCCTCAAGGGCTTTACCGATTAAATAACCCTCGCCGATACCTGATCCGCCCATTGTTATTGTACAAATGGACTTTGCTATTAAACGCGCTACTTCTATTTCTGTAATCATATTTTTTTCCGCCAACTGGCGGATTATTTAATTATATTTTTTAATTTTATTATTTTATTTTTTATTCTGCGCCTTTCACCGCCAAACTATAGTAAGCGGCAGCAAGGGAGCCAAAAACCATTGCTTGTACAAATCCCACAAAGATATTCATTGCCATCCATGCTACAGGAAGTATATAAGCTAAAAATCCCAGCAAAACAATTGCCAGCGTTTCTCCTGCGAACATATTTCCGAATAAACGCATAGACAAAGAAACTACTCTTGCGAACTCTGAAATAATATCCAAAAGTCCGATAATAAAATTTACTATTCCCATAAACCCGGCTCCGATTCCTTTTTTAAATCCATTGATAATTTCGTGAAACTTAAAATAATTTGATAAATGTTTTAACAGCCCCCATTTTTTTATGCTGGCAAACTGGATAACAATAACCATGGCAGCTGCCAAAGAAACCGTCACATTAAAATCTGTCGTGGGAGTTCTAAAAATTGGCATTTCTTTATATGTAAAACTTCCCAGAAAAGGGATAAACAGGCCCAGCAAGTTAGAAAATCCTATAAATATAAACAGGCCGGCTATTAAATAAAATATTTTCTGCGTTATAGCATTGTCTCCGGTAAGCTGGTCTATTAACCCGCTTATTGCCTCATAAAGCCATTCATAAACAATTTGCCACGATTTTGGCATAACTTTCGCCTTTTTATATATAAAGTAAGAAAACGCCAGAATAATAACGGTAATTAAAACAGCCATCAAAATAGAATTGGTGACTGGGAACTTCCATATATTAAATATGGTTTCAGAGTTTATTGTGGGCCTTGTGGCGTCAATTTGAATTATTTGCATCTTTTATCTTTTTATCTATCTCTTTGATTTTTCTGTTGAATTTTATGTACTTTCTGATAATAATCACCCACGAAAGGACAAAGGCTAATCCAAGGAGTATCAAGGTTATAGCGTTGCCGGTTTGATTGTTTTTGTCTAGATATTTGCCTAAAAATAGGGCCAGAAAAGCCGGCACAGCAAGTATTACGCCCACCTCCAGCATCATAAAAAATGCCTTTTGGCGGTATCTCTCTCTTTCTTTATAAATATTTTTTTTGTCCTGATTTTCTTCCATAGGTACTCTGTGCTAAAATTAAACAAGTCAATTATACACTACTATTTTTAAAAAAGAAATACCCTCAAAATCCTTTTTTAGTCCCCGTAGCTTAATTCCTTACGAAAGCTGGCTTTCGTAAGGAGGAATTTTTGTCATTCTTGCAAAGCGAGCATTTTAAGAATAAAATAGAATAATAAGTGAAAAATTAATTGCCAAGCTTTAATGGCGAGGCAAACCAATGAAAAAAAGATTACTGATTTTAATAATAATTTTAATTATTTCTATTTGTTTGGCAGTGGGCAGTTGGTATATTATGAATTCTAAAAACTCCGGACTATCAACAATTAGCGAAGCCGAAGCCATTGGAATAATTAAAAATCGATTTCCGGAGCTGAAAGATTATCCAAGCGATACAGCTCCTGCAAAAATTATTAAAACAAAAAAAACCGACGAGGGCTGGTATGTTTCTTTTATCCAGGAAGGGTCGGATGCGTCAATCGCAGATGCTAGATGTTATTGGGTGAAAGAAAATAACAAAATAATGCAGAGAGATTATACGCCAGAAGATCCGGCTTTTGTCGGCGAATTTTCTCCAGAGCAATGCATGTTGGTAGGAAGTGGAGCGAGTAGAATCGTCACAAATTAAAACTGACTAAAACTCTTTTCTGGGCACTGTTAAACCCTTGTTGCGCAAGCAGTAAAGCACCTCGATCTCCGAATAAGGGCCGGGGTGTTTTGCTACACTATTTACTTTATTTTTGTGTGCGGTTAAAATAGAATAATATGACTTGGGAATATATATACAATTTTTTCGGGATTAAGGATTTTATTTATTTTATTTCTTCTTCTCAGCTGCAAGACATGCTTTTTCCCCTAAAGCTAGTTTTTCTTTTCTGTGCGATATATTTTTTGGTGTTTGTGATTCATTTTATGATAAACTCATCATGGCTGCAGTATAAATTTTTAGAAGATGTGGGTGAATTTTTTCATTGGCAGGCATACGGAGAAAGGCAGATGGAGCGTCAATGGGATAAGATTAAAAAAAGAATGGGATCTGGAGCCGAATCTGATTATAAGTTAGCAATAATTGATGCAGACGATCTTTTGCTGGATCTTTTGGATAAAAGGGGGTATGAGGGCAAGGATTTTGCAGCAATAATGGATAAAGCTGCTAGATTAATACCTTCGATTTCAAAGGATGTTCTACAGGCCCACGAGATAAGAAATTCAATAGTTTATAACCCTGATTTTAAAATAACAGCCGACCGGGTAAAAAAAGTTCTGGCTACTTACGAATCCGCTGTTAATGGCATAGGATTATAGCTGAAAATCGAAAATCTAAAATCCAAAACAAAAAACCGCTTTTAAAAGCAGTTTTTTTGTGATAAGATTTAAATTGATCTACCTTAGAACGGGCCCGATCAAAACTAAAATTGTGCCTAAGCAAACTAAACTTATCAGAACAATCCATACAACTTTAAATAACGTTTTTTTCTTCATTTTAACAAACTAATTATCACGAATATCTAACGATTGTCATCCGAAGTTGACTTCCCGTAGGGTTCTTTTCACAAATAATGAATTTGTTTGTTCGTATTTGTGAGTATCCGTTTCCAATTAGTGTAAATTCGTTTTATTTTTAATGGTAGCAGATTTTAATAAAAAAGAGAATAGTAGACCGTTGGATAAAGACATGTTTTTTAAAGCAGGAGGGATTATATTTTTAATAGTCATTTTTCTTTTGATTGTTGCAGATGTAAAAATATACCAGAAAAAGCAGCAGCTGATTTCCCAGATCAATAATTACCAAAAACAAATTGAGGACGTAAAAAACAGCAGCCAAAATTTGAAAGATGAAATCGCTAATTCTGATAACGTTGATTATTTAGAGAAGCTTGCCTACGAACAATTGGGTGAGCAAAAACCGGGTGAAAAAGAGGTGATATTTGTGATGCCACAAGAAGAAGCAAAAATCGCGGTTGAACAAGAAAGCTTTTGGAATAAGTTCATCGGCTGGCTTAGCGGTGCTTTGCAGTGGATAAAAAACAAATTTTAGTATAATATAGTTTACACTGAGGCAGCTCGCAGTGAATAGCTCGCTGTGAACTGCCGAAGTGCGGGATTAGTATAATGGTAGTACATAACCTTCCCAAGGTTAGGGCGCCGGTTCGATTCCGGTATCCCGCTCAAAACAAATTTTGCCGCTTTAGCTTAGTGGTAAAGCAGCGGTTTCGTAAACCGCAGACGCAAGTCCGATTCTTGCAAGCGGCTCAAAACATAACACGTTCTTTTTTTGCGCAAAATTTTGTACGGTTTTTTTCTTGTTTGATTTCAAAAAATATGATAGATTTAATTTGTGATGGCAGAAAAGATTTCAAAAATTCAGGAATTAACTCAGGAACTGGAAAATAAAACCCGCCACTTGGCGGACTGTCTTTGATATAGAGTCAAAAGAGAAAAAGTTAAAAGAATTAGAAAAAGAGTCGCTAGAGCCCAATTTTTGGAGCAACGCAGAAAAAGCAGGGAAAGTTCAGCAGGAAATTTCGGAATTGAAAGAAGAAATAGAGGGAATAGAAAAAATAGAAACAGAATTAGAAGAATTAAATGTTCTTGGCCAAGACGAAAGCTTGCAGCCAGAGGTTGATAAAAAATTACAACTTTTGGCAGAACTTATAGAAAAGCAGGAATTTAAAACATTTTTATCCGGAAAATACGACAAGAACAGCGCGATTTTAGAAATATTTTCCGGAGCAGGCGGGCAAGATTCGCAGGATTGGGCAACAATACTTTTAAGAATGTATGAAAAATATTGCGTAGGGAAGGGTTTTAAAACAGCAATTTTGCATCAGGCATTTGGCGAGGGCGGGGGACCAGAAGGAAGAATCGGAACAAAATCTGTTACAATGTCTGTGAACGGAAATTATGCTTACGGATTTTTAAAAAAAGAATCAGGAGTGCATAGATTGGTGAGAATTTCTCCTTTTAACGCGCAAAAACTCCGTCACACGTCGTTTGCGTTGGTTAATGTTTTGCCAGAGCTTAAAGAGAGTGATATAGAAATAGAAATAAAACCCGATGATTTGCGAATTGATACTTTTAAAGCTTCGGGACCAGGCGGGCAATACGTTAACAAAACAGAATCAGCTGTAAGGATAACGCATATTCCAACAGGCATTGTTGTAGCTTCGCAGACAGAAAGGTTGCAGGGGAAGAACAAGGAAAATGCAATGAAAATTTTGTATGCGAAACTTTCCCAGCTAAAAGAAGAAAACCGCGCAGAAAAAATAAAAGAATTGAAAGGTGATCCAGTTTCTGCCTCTTGGGGCAACCAGATACGGTCTTATGTTTTGCACCCGTATAAAATGGTAAAGGATTTGAGAACGCAGTATGAGACATCGGACACAGAAGGGATTTTGAACGGAGAGCTGGAGAATTTTATTGAAGCTGAATTAAAAATGTCCAATGATTAAATTTGAAAAAGTTACAAAAATTTATCCCACCCATTCTTCGAATGGATCCCTGACCCCTGTTTTGCAGGACGTTTCTTTTGAAATCAAAGAAGGCGAGTTCGTTTCTATAATTGGAAAATCGGGGGCTGGCAAGACAACTTTGACTCGTTTAATCCTGGGCTTGGAAGAACCGACCTCCGGACAAGTTTATTTTAAAGATAAAAATATCGCAGAGATTGGTGCGTCTGAAATCCAAAAAATAAGAAGGAGCATAGGATGCATATATCAAGACTACAAACTTTTACCGCTAAAAACTGTTTATGAAAACGTTGCGTATATAATGGAAGTTGAGGGCAAGAGTTCTGGTGAAATAAAAAAAGAGGTGCCGCAGGTTTTGGAATTGATTGGTCTGAAAGACAAAATTGAAAATTTTCCGGATCAGTTGTCTGGCGGAGAGCAGCAAAGATTGGCAGTTGCAAGAGCTTTGGTGACTCATCCCGACATTATTATTGCCGACGAGCCGACCGGAAATCTAGATCCATACAACACTTACGAGGTAATTTTCCTTTTAGAAAAAATAAATAAAGCCGGCACTACAGTGATTTTATTAACGCACGACAGGGAAATAATAAACAGATTGGGCAAAAGAGTCATTACCTTGGTGGGCGGAAGAATCATAAGAGACGAGGCGGAGGGAAGATTTATAATATAAAAAATATAAAAATCCAAATTTCAAAATTCAAATTTCAAAACAAATCCAAAATCATAATGTCAGAAAAGTAATGTTTTGGATTTTGAGCTTTGAGCTTGATTTGATATTTGATCTTTGGATTTAGGATTTATAAAAATGTTCACCAATTTTAAGCGAATTTTAATTTTTGGGATCAAGGATTTCAGCAGAAATAAGGGCATATCGGTCGCGGCGGTTTTCGTTTTGGTTGTGGCGATTATGCTTATTACAGGATTGGTATTTTTCCAGGCAGCCGTTGGTTATTTAACCTCGCAAATACAAAATAAAATTGATGTTACAGCTTATTTTAAGGATGGAACCGCAGAGCAGGATATTCTGGCCGTGAAAGATGAAGTTTTAAAGATGTCTCCCAATATAAAGAATGTAGAGTATGTTTCCCGGGAGCAGGCGCTGGAAAACTTTAATGAAAAGCACAAGGATAATCCAGTTTTGGCTCAAGCTTTGCAGGAAGTAGGGGATAATCCATTTTTGCCGTCCTTAAACATTACTACAAACGGCGACCCCCTACAGTATGCCCAGGTTTCAAATGTTTTGCAGACATCTGATTTCAGCAAATTAATTGACAAGGTGGACTTTTCTGAAAAAAGAGACACCATTGAAAAAGTTTATTCAATTACCACAAATATAAATACATTCGGTATTATTTTCGAAATTATTTTAGCTATTGTCGCCATTTTGGTTGTATTTAACACTATAAGGTTGGGCATAGAAAGTTCCAAAGAAGAAATTGCTACAATGCGGGTGGTGGGGGCTAGCAACTTGTTTGTGAGAGGCCCGTTTATAATCCAGGGAATAATTTATGGGGTCATAGCTTTTGTAATTTGTTTTTTGTTTTCTTGGCTGTTTGCATTTATCTTGGCTTCAAAAATATCTGTCATTCTGCCAGGATTCAATATGCTTTCATATTTCTTGACTAATTGGTGGATTTTTGTTTTAATCCAATTGGGCTTTGGAGTAGCCGTTGGGGCTGTTTCAGCCGTATTGGTAGTCAAGAAATATTTAGAAATATAATTTTGCGGGATCGTCTAATGGTAGGACACATCCCTCTGGAGGATGGTATCTAGGTTCGAGTCCTAGTCCCGCAGCCTTGGAAGGAAAATATAATTTTAGCGAGGTGAAGAGAATGATATCTATGTTCGTCCAGTCATACGACTAGGCGCCATATCGGATGATATGGCGAGTCCAAGTCCCGCAGCACGGGTCAGCGCAGTTTCGAGGCTGACCGAGACCCCTGATTTACGACTATTTTCGTAATGGGTCTTGGTCGCCCAAGACGGGTATCTGTCTTGGATTCGAACTGGCGAGTGGCTTTTATCACCAACTATGCATACCGGCTGAGCGCCGCACCAGACAAAAAATCGCCTTATCAAAGGTGATTTTTTGTTATACACGAGAAAAATTTACTATTGTCGGTAGAATGAAAAAGTAGTAATATATTAATATGTTAATAACCAGAAGCGGTTTTAAAATGTTCACCGAGTATGATCTTGATGAAAACCTCAGGAACTTTTTGAATAATATTAGAAAAGAAATTGAATCTGACAGGAATATTTTAGAGAGCGACGAAAATGAGTATAAAAACAATAAAATAAGTAAGCACAAAATTGAACCATTGAGTATTTTTCCAGAAGAAATTACCTTATCGCAGAAAGAATATCCAATTCCCGCAGAATATTTTCCGGCTATGTTTGATATAGAACGAGGTGAGAGCTATCCAAAACCAGTTTTAACTTTTCACATACCCTTCAAGGGCGATGCACAGTGGTTGAAATGTAGGCCCTCAACTTTTTTGTCATGGACTACCGAAGTTGATGTAGAAGACAGCAGTATTATTTTTTAAATTATAAATTTTGATAATGACGTGGAGAAAGTTAAAAGGGATAGAGACAGTTTCGTCAAAAATTTACAAACTCAAATTGCAAATATAAATCAAAATATTTCAAACTATAATAAACAGTTGGAAAGCTTCATAGAGGAATCAATAAAAAATTCAAAAAATAAATTTAAAGAGCAAGACGATTTCCTTTCCAAGCTCGGCAATCCTTTAAAATAATTAAACATGCTATGGTAGAAGAAAATAAACCAGCAGAAAAACCCGAGCCAGTCAGGCAGATCATATTAGGAGAAAAAGAAAGCGCCATGCTGGATAAAATAACTGGCGGGAACACTGCAAAATATGCTCGTGTTGCAATGGCCGCTCTTAGCGGCATCCCGTGGGTTGGTAGTATAATAGGAGCAGCTGCTACGCTTTCAGCGGAAAAGGATCAGGGCGATGTGAATAAGGTAGTCTATTTTTGGGTTAAAGAGCATGAAGAAAAATTAAAAGAATTATCTAAAGCTTTAAGTAGTATCTTTGAAAGGTTTGAAAGTTTTGGTGACCGTATAGATAAACGTATACAGTCTGAGGAATATATATCTTTAGTAAGAGGAACATTTTGGAGGTGGGATCATTCAGAAACCACGGAGAAGAAGGAAATGCTAAGAAAGTTAATAACAAATGCAGGAGGCGTCACTATAGTCCGAGATGATTGGGTGAGGATGTTTTTAGATTGGATAGAAAAGTATCACGAACTCCATTTTCGTGTCATCGCCGAAATTTATCGTAAACCCGGTATCACTCGTAGAGAAATATGGATAAATATAAAGGGTGTTATACCCACGGATAGTTCGGCGGAGGCGGACCTGTTTAAACTTCTTATCGATGATTTGGCGATAGGAAGGGTTATCCGGCAAGAAAGAGAGATAAATAGCGAAGGGCAGTTTATGAAGAAAAGCCCCGGACAAAAGGGCTCTTCAAGTAAGTATGTAATGGAATCGCCTTTTAACGATGATCCATATGTGTTGACTGAATTGGGTACTGGATTTGTGAGATATGTTATGAATGAATTGACTCCTCAAATTGGAGCCGGCCAGCAGGATAAAACTTAACTTCCGAGATTTATTTTTCTGTCCTGTAGTATCAGTTTGTTTTTCAGAGAGCCGAGCAACTCTCTTTTCTCCTCGGTCGTTCCTTCTGTGAGAATGTGGGTAGTATATATCCTTGAATCAAATGTTTGTTCTTGGCCGTCGGCTTTGCCGGCATTTAGGAATGACTTTTGGAATTTTCTAACTCTTTGGTATTCTTCATTAAATTTCTTCCTGACTATTTTTTCATCCATGTCCATTTCGCTGATTAGCGCAATCAGTTGCTTGACCAATTCTTCTTCTCGCATGTTTGGATTTTTGCAATGCAGGTCCCTACCTCGCGTGCAGCCATAATATACGTATCTTACTATTAGCCCATTTGATTTTAGCGTTTTAAATTTTTCTTGAGCGGTTATTCCAGATCCGCATAATCCGCAGGTCATCAGTTTTGTAAAAGCGAACTCCTTCGATTCGCCCCGTGTTATTTTATCTCTTTTCAGCTGTTCAACCGTTTTATCAAATAATTCGCGGCTGATTATCGGAGTGTGTTTGCCTTGATACCAGTTTCCGCTTCCGGCGGGGTATTCAAATGTTCCGCTATAGAAGGGAAGCTGGAGTAGGCGATAGATGTTGCTTAGAGTTAATGGCTTGTTGCTGGTTGAGCTTCTAAAATTCATATCAAATTTTAGCCAGTGGTAAAGTTTCCGTCCAGACCATTTTTCGTAAGCTACCTTTTCAAACATTTGCTTTACTATCGGAGCGCGTGCCACATCCACTATTACCTGGCCTTTTCTATCGATCCTTTTTTCGTTTAAATATCCTGTTGGCGCCGGAGCCGGCCAAAGCCCCATTTCGCACCGCATGCGAAGTCCGCGTTTTACGTTTACGCTTTTATTGTCGTTTTCCAGTTTTGCTTGGCTACATAAAATCATTAGCAGGAATTTCTCGCTTGGCGAGTTAGAAAATTTTTGTCCGTAGGTTTTTATCTCTATAAGAACCTTTTGATCCATTAGGTCCACAAGCGATCCTAAATCCCCGGCGTTACGTGAGAGCCTGTCAGGAGCCCATGTTAGTATCCCGTTGTACCTTCCGGCCCGCAAATCCTTGACTATCTCATTAAACACCGGGCGCTGCCCCGAATCTTTTGCGGAGTGCGATTCGCGTCGGATATCGACGATCTCCAGCCCTTCGCGTTCCGCTATCTGCAGCATTTCCTTTATTTGAGAATCAACGCTTAATATCTGCCGCTCTTCTGCCTCGCTGCTTTTTCGAGCGTAAAGCACATACTTAATTTTAACTGGAAGCTGGTTGTTTGTTTGGATTGCAGCTCCCTGCAATCCTTGTGTTTGTGTATTCATGGTTACATCAACTACAAGGATGCCGCGATCATGCGTGTTAGTCCAGACCTGAGCAGTTGATAACTTATTAAGTTATTTTTCCGTCCTTCGTTTCGTTGTTTCTAAATAAAAAAAGCGACCCCAAGCGGAAAGGTCCTCGCTTGGGGCCAAAGGCGGCTGTCATGGTTCTGGTTGGCAGTTCTCGCTCTTCGTCGCGAACAGGAATAGAAGTCCTGTCACGGTTGGTGGCGAGATGGCTAACCCGCCACAGAATGCGAGCTGCAGCAAGAAGGGAAATCCCGGATCTTGCACGCAGCTCAGGGTAAGGAAAGCCAGTCCTCCTAATAGGAGACCGATGACTGTCGTAACCAGAAGCCATTGCTTCACGCTGAGTTTGAGTTGGGTAATTGTTTTCACCCCCCTTTCACAACTAATCACAGCGTAGGGAAAGGTGCAAATTCGTGATTCTTAATAATATACCAAAAAATGGTGTTTTTGTCAAAAGAGAGCATGCGTAAAATTCTTGAGTTATACACAGGTTGAGGCGTTGGGGAGGGGGCATTAAAAGTGATATAATAAATGGAATAGTGTGGTATAATAGAATAATATTTAACAGGGTAAATTTAATGGCTAAACAATTTTATAAAAATAATTTTAAAAATATAAAAATATGGTAAAACAATTTTTTAAAAAATACAAAATTGTAGTGGGAATTTGCAGTATGGCGGTTATTGCCACAATCAGTTGTTTGATTGTTTTGGCTGTAAGCCCTGTTACCGACACTTTTACTACCCCCAGCAAAATTACCTCCAAAACAAATTTAACAATCTGCAATGGACAGATTAAACTTGCAGAGTCAACCTGGACAACGTTAAACGAGTGCAATTGCAATTCTCTTTCCGGCTGGTATTGGGCCACAACCAATACAAGGTCAGCCTGCTGGTCAAAGACATTAGCTGATAGCGTTTCTTGGAATAAAGGAGCGGGAGATGATACTGATAACCCCGGAGCTTATACCTGCGCCACAGACATTACGGCATTAAGCGATAGAATGGTGGCTGTTGCGGCTGGTCAATGGTATAAAATTGTCTCAGATGTTGCCGGAACAGCCATTACTTCTGGCCACAACGGTTCGGCCGGTTATTCTGTAATTTCTGCTCTGGCTATTTCTGACTGTCTTGATGGGACAAGAGACCTTTGTACTGGAAACGACTGTTTGGGAGCTGATGTGGCGGCTGTAAATGTTTCTCTGGCAACATGGGCAAGCGCCACAGGCAATAAATCAGCCATTCCTTATTGCTCCACCGGCACCTGCGGTTCCGCCGCGCTCAGCGATTGGTGGAGCGTTTGCGAACAAAATTCAGGCAATGATTTCCCTTTGAATTGTTTTGAAGGATTATTTTATAAAAATAGAAAAGTTTGTGCAGATGGCGACACTAATTACACTTGGGCAGCTGCCGCCTTCTCCGCCACCGGCGCCCGCAGACTCGGCT
>Ga0268276_1000433_pt1 | contig 50002 bp, 39 predicted proteins | sample saktaG_4_FD_190145 | JGI IMG/M metagenome (GOLD analysis project Ga0268276, IMG submission 190145) | Saline water microbial communities from Sakinaw Lake, British Columbia, Canada - sak_2010_1_5_45m | ecosystem: Environmental > Aquatic > Non-marine Saline and Alkaline > Saline ...
CCCTAGATGTGGGTTGGTCATGGATAGAGATCTGAATGCTTCAAAGAATATCCTTCGACTGGGATTACAGTCCTTGGTTGGGATACAACCTAGATGCCCCCGAATTCATTCGGGGGAGTAGTCACTTCCCCTTGGAGGTCTTCAGGAACACAACCCCTGGGGAGTACACCCTCCTTCTGACGGTCAACTACACCTACCAGAGGGATGTCGCGGTGGTGGGAAAGGAGGAGAGGCCTGAGAATCCCGATATCTATTACTGGTTCGATAATGCGAGCCAGGCGCATCCATTGCAGCTCTTGATAGAGCGGCATAGCGGGGCCGAGTTCGAAGTAATGAGGATGGAGCCGGCAGAGCTTTCGGCAGACTCGAAGGATAACGTCCTCAAGGTGGTCGTTCGAAACGTCGGAGGGGATACGGCCTACGATCTCATATCGAGGCTGCGTCCCGAGGCCGGGATATACGTGACCGTGGACCAGTCCTCAGTTCCAAGCCTTTCGCCAGGCAAGGAGGTGGAGCTGGTCTATAAGCTGGATGTCTCGAAGGACGCCGTCGCTGGCAAGCGCTATCGTTTAACCCTGCTGTTCGACTTCTCAGATAGCTATCGAGAGGACCTCGAGGACAGCCTGCAGATCTACCTCACCGTCGGCCCAAAAGGGACATTGCACCCGATCTGGCCTTCGGCCCTGGCGATACTTCTCGTTGCAGCCATTGCAATGGTTGCCCATCGCAGACGCGCCAGAGGGAAATGATCGACGAGTGACCGTGGAATGACCAATGAGCAATCGGGGATTGATCGATGAGCGGCGAGGTATTGATCCACACAGAAACCTCGAATGACGTGGCCGTGGCGGCGAGGGATCTCGTTAAATGGTTCGGCCGGCTCAAGGTGCTCGATGGCCTATCCATAATCATCCCTCGCGGGACCACCTACTGCCTTCTCGGGCCAAACGGCTCGGGGAAGACGACGTTCATCAGGGCGATCGTCGGCCTAATCCGCCTCGAGGGCGGCGAGATGGAGGTTCTCGGGCGGCCGGTCTCGCGGGTGAGGGAGATCGTCTCCCGCATAGGCTACATGACTCAGCACAAGGCGCTCTACCCCGACCTGACGCTCCAGGAGAACATGGAGTTCTATGCAGGCCTCTACGGCATCAAAGGGGCCCGCCGAAGGGCTCGAATAGACGAGCTCCTCGATATGGTCGACCTCGAAGATCATAGGCGCAGGCTTGCGGGAGACCTGAGCGGCGGGATGTACCAGAGGCTCTCTTTGGCCTGCATACTCATCCACGATCCGGACCTATTACTCCTCGACGAGCCCACCGTTGGGATCGATCCCCGGCTGAGGAAGACATTCTGGGAGTACTTCAAGTCCCTCACGGAGGGCGGAGCCACGGTCCTCATCACAACCCATCTCATGGACGAGGCTGAGAAGTGCAGGATTGTGGGATACATGAGGGCAGGACGGCTTGAGGCGGAGGGAAGCCCAGAGGAGATCAAGCGACTCGCAGGGCTTCGGCCCTCCCTTCGGCTCTGGGTGGATGATTCAAGGGCGACGGCCGACCTGCTCGTATCCAAAGGATTTGATGTGATCGAGGATGGCGATGCTTTGGACGTCTTCCTGGACTCCTTTGCCAAGGCCGGGACGGTTCTCGACCTGGCCCAGCCAAGAGACCTCAAGCTCGTCGAGCCGACGCTGGAGGAGGCCTTCCTTCGCCTCTCAGATGATGGGAGGCCAAGATGAATCGAAGGAGGGGGAGGATGAGGCCGACCTTTGAAGGGATCGAGGGAGGCCTTGGCCGGATCCTCGCAGTCGCCCTGAGGGTGATTCGGCAGCTCAAGAGGGATAGGCGCACCGTTGGCCTGATCACCTTCGCCCCTATATTCCTCATGGTCCTCTTCGGATATGCCCTCTCCGGGGAGATGAGCGGAATCGGCCTTGGGCTGGTCGACGAGGGGGGCCAAGAGGGCTTGAGAGGGCATCTGGAGGGGGTAGACGACTTCGAGATCCTCCACCTTGGGTCTGCATCGGACGCAGAGCTCTTGATCGAGGAGGGGCGGCTGAACGGGGCAATCGTGCTTCGGCCAGGCCAGGTGGTCGTCATGCTCGACGGCTCAAGCCCGCAGATAGCGGCCTCATTGATGGATCAGGTGAGAATCGGGCTCGAAAGGCCAATGCCGCTCGATCTGCGCTATATCCACGGCTACGACCTCGAGATGATGGACTCTGTCGGGCCGGCAGTCCTCGGCCTCGTGGTGTTCTTCTTCACTTTCATCGTCTCTGCCGTATCCTTCCTGCGAGAGAGGACGCAGGGCAGCCTCGAGAAGTTCGTCGCATCCCCCCTCAGCAGGCCGGAGATGGTCCTCGGGTACCTCCTCGGCTTCTCGGTCTTCACCGTCATCCAGTCAGTAACAACGATGGCAGTTGTAGTCTTCGTCTTCGGCGTTCCGATGGAAGGATCGCCAGCAACGGCCCTTGCGGTGGTCCTGCTGCTGGGGGCAGCGGCCCTCGTGATGGGTGCTTTCTTCTCAAACTTTGCAAAGACCGAGTTCCAGGTGGTCCAGTTCATACCGCTCGTCATACTGCCCCAGGTTGTCCTCACAGGCGTCTGGTGGCCTATCCAGTCCATACCAGAGTCCATAAGGCCGGTCTCCAGTATCCTGCCCCTCACCTACTCAAGCGAGGCCCTCCGGGCTGTGATGCTGAAGGGTGCTTCCATTGGGGAGATCATGCCCGATATTTTCGCCCTCTCCCTCTTCCTATTGATCGGATTCGTCGCGGCCACCCTCGCGCTTAGAAGAGAGGTTGGATGAACGGATGCCTGCTTGCGCCTCGGCTTCGCCTATTCTTCGATCCGCCGGCATTTCCCAGATCATGCAACAAGAAGTCCAGATATGCAAGGCAAATCTATCGAGCAATCTTGTAGAGCTTCCTTGCCCCCTACAGGTCGCCGATCGCCCGGAGGCGCTGGGCGGTTTCGAACTTGGACTTCAGCATATCGGCTCTCGGTCCCGTGCCCACATCATCTTAGAGGGGTACCATCACCAGAGCGGTGATCCCCAAGCAGTTCTCCCGGCCGCCGTGATCTCCGCAGGCGTCTTCCGTCCAAGATCTGTCCGATCGAAGTCCGGCATCGAAGCTCACCAGAACCAGGCCGTCCTTCTCGGCAGCAATGTACTGGTACGCATCATCGAAGTCCAGGCGGAACTCCCGTCTGATCGAGATCAATCGCTTCAGATCCGAAGACGTAAGGCATATTCTTCTGACTCCCGAATCCTCGATCTCTTGGCATACATATGCAGCTTCGCCTCGCATTCCCCTGCACTTTGCTGATGGATGCACCATTGTATGTCCAAATGATGCGAAATTAATTATTTTTCAGATTCTTTATGACAATGTATCAAATCTCTTTTTATATTACCGGAAGCACTCCCATTTTAGAGAGATCGAAGCTAATCTCGTGAAGAGCTGCGAAGAGGATCTGTATCCTGGAAGTGCAGAGCTACGTATCGATTGTCAAACACAGAAAACCAGTACCCAATACAGCCAAAGTACGAGCATTCGGAAGAAGCCATGATCAAAACGATATGACCAAGTCCTCATTGGATAGGAGCTTTACAGGCTCGATGCCGGGCCGAATATTATAATTTATGAATGATATATGGATACTATTAGGTGTATATCAATGAAAGAATTAAAACTCATAGCTAGCTGGACAGGCGTGGTAGCCCTGACCGCCCTGTTCCTCTTAACGCTCCTGGCACCGCCAGCCCTGGCGGTGGATCCCTCCGGCGAGATCACCATCGAGGAGAACCCCGGCGCGGCTCTCGACTTCGTCTGGGTGCTGATGTGCGGCTTTCTCGTCATGTTCATGCAAGCCGGGTTCTCGATGCTGGAGACGGGTTTCACAAGGTCGAAGAATGCCGCTAACATCATGATGAAGAACATGATGGACTTCTCCATCGGCGCTCTCGCCTACTGGGCGGTTGGATTTGCCGTGATGTATGGCACATCTGAGGTGGTAACCGGAGTGATGGGGTGGGGTGGCTTCTTCCTGACGGGCGATGCCTACGACGTTGCGATGATCGAGTCCTGGTTCTTCCAGATGGTCTTTGCGGCGACGGCGGCAACGATCGTCTCCGGCGCTGTGGCAGAGAGGTGCAAGTTCAGCACCTACCTCATCATCAGCGCAGCGACGACGGCCATCATCTATCCGCTCTACGGCCACTGGGTCTGGGGCGGCGGCTTCCTCTCAGAGATGGGAGCCCTCGACTTCGCGGGGTCAGGCGTCGTCCACGCACTTGGCGGATGGATCGCCCTGGCGGGCGCCTTGCTCCTCGGTCCCAGGATCGGCAAGTATCAGAGGGACGGGACGCCGAACGCGATCCCCGGCCATAGCATCACTCTGGGCACCCTGGGCGTCTTCATCCTCTGGTTCGGATGGTACGGGTTCAACTGTGGGAGCACCCTCGTTGGAAACGATCTCCGGGTCTCGGTCATAGCCGCGAACACCACCCTCGCCGCCGCTGCGGCGATGGCTGTTGCCATGTTCATCACCTGGGCCTGGCATGGAAAGCCTGACGTCGGCATGGCAGGAAACGGGGCGATCGCAGGCCTCGTCGCCATCACCGCGGGATGCGCTTGGGTCTCACCCCCAGCCGCGGTCCTGATCGGGATCTTCGCCGGGGGCCTAGTCGTCGCCAGCGTCTGGTTCATGGACTGGAAGCTGCATATCGACGATCCCGTCGGCGCGATCAGCGTCCACGGAGTCAACGGCGCCTGGGGTCTCCTGGCGCTTGGCATCTTCGCCGACGGGACCTACGGAGATGTCGCGGGCCTGCTTCATGGAGGCTCCGATTTCTTCGTGGCTCAGGTGATCAGCGTCGCCGTGAACTTCGCCTGGGCCTTCGGCCTTGGAATCATCATATTCTTCATCTTGAAGAAGACAATGGGAATCCGAGTTGAGGCCGCCGAGGAGATCGCGGGTCTGGATCAGAGCGAACACGGGATGGTGGCCTATCCGAACTTCGTCCATTCCGAGACAAGCGGAGGAGATTAAAGTGAAAGAAGTCAAAGCGATCATCAGGACGACCTCCTTTGAGGGGGTCAAGAAAGCCCTGGATGAGAAGGGTTACGTCTCGATGACCGTAACCGAGGTTAAGGGGCGCGGAAAGCAGAAGGGGATCACCCAGCAGTGGAGAGGCGCGGAGTACGTCGTCGACATGATTCCCAAGACCAAGATCGAGATGGTGGTAAAAGACGATGAGGTCGATGAGGTCGTCGATACCATCTGCTCTGTTGCCAAGACCGGACAGATCGGCGATGGAAAGATCTTCATAACCCCGATCGAGGCCGCGATAAGGGTTCGGACGGGAGAACATGGGGAGGAGTCGCTCTAAGGATGCAGTGGGGCTCTCGATGGTGAGGGTTCCAACCCTTCCCCTACTATATTTTTCGATTCCATGCCATGATCATAAAAATGAATACCCAGCAGCTTGCTGCGGGGTGCGCCGCCGCCGTTTGACTCGGATGAATATAGTCGATCTTTGGCTGAATAGCCCACCCGCAATCGCTCACTGTTTCGTCCTCTCCCGTCTCCTGAGCTCCTTTGGAGAGCTGTTCCAATCCCCGATATCCTCGATATGCTGCTCGTCCACCCACCCGCTCTTCGCCTCCTCTCGATGGTCGAACTGGCGTACGTAGGGCTTGATGTCCAGGAGGGGCGTATCATTCAGGACGTCCATCCCGCAAACCTCCAGAACGTTGCCCTTGACCGCGAGCAGCCTGACGATGGAGATCCCTATTGGATTTGGCCGGTTGAAGTGGCGTATGGCAAAGATCCCGCGCTCTCTCTGCCCGTCGAGAAAGGGCTTCTGAAGAAGGGAAGAGCCCGTCGCCCGGTGGAAGTGGTAGATGAGGATGATGTGGGAGAACGACTCAAGGTCTTTGAGCCCTTGGGCGTACTCTGGAAACAGCTCCACCTCTCCTCGGGAGGAGTTGAAGATCCCCTGGATGGGGGTCTCCTCCTGCTTCGTATACTCCGAATGGATGATCCCGATGGGCCGATATCTGATCTCAGTTGTCCCCGTTTCCATCATCCCTACACCTCGCACCTTAAGCCTCGAATGACTGAAGAATGCCTTCTCATCTTCGCGCTTAAAAAGGAGGTTGGATGAACGCAGGCCCGCTACCGCCTCGACTTTTCCCTCCTCCCTCCGTACCCGCCGGCCTTTCCTAGGCCCTGGAGCAAGGAGTCCAGGTTGGCGAGGCTGATCGCTCGAGCGGTCTCGTAGAGCTTCCTTGCCTCCTCCAGGTCGCCCGTTGCCTGGAGCAGCAGTCCGAGGTTCCTTGCGTCCATCGCGACCTGGGGATGGTAAGAACCGTGCTTATCCATGTGATGCTCGAGGATCTTCTCGTAGCTCGACCTCGCCTCGCGGATGGGCCGGTCCCTTGCGATCAGGTCCATATGCGCTTGCACGAACTCCCTCTCCACCTCGTCGAGGTCGCCATTCTCGGAGAGGTACTCCGCGATCTCGTTGATGGCGACGTTCTCGATTAGGTCCGTAACCGAGCCCTCCGGATTATCGATGTTGTTGAGCAGGCTGTCGGTCGTGTTCTTTATAGCGAGCTTCTCCTCCCTATCGATCTCGCTCTTGTCGAGAAGGTAGCCGATAAGGTGTCCTATCAGCAGCTTCTCTATGGGCACTCTTACAACCGTCACATCGTTAGGAGCATCGTAGATCTCATATGCCCTGCTTCGATCATGATCCCCTGGATCCGATCTTCTCGTCCTCAAAGCCTAACATCCCCCCCCCTGCCATGACCGTTCAACGGAAGAAGAGAAACGCCCACGATAGATATATCTTTTGATCTTTATGTACTTCTGAGAGGCCAGGTTGATAAATAATAGGGGTAGCATTGACGGCCATGGAGATCGTATTCCTCGGAACTAACGGCTGGTACGACACTCTTGCCGGAAACACCATCTGCATTCTCATAAGATCGAGGCATCATGATATACTGCTCGACGCAGGAGACGGCATACACAAGCTCGATCGATTCATCGAAGAGGGTCCGGTCCACCTGTTTCTAAGCCACTTCCACCTGGACCACATCAGCGGGCTGCACATATTGAACAAGTTCCATCTCTCCGAGGGCCTCCACATTTACGGGCAGCCTGGAACCAGACGGACGCTCGACGCTATAGTCAACCGCCCATTCACCGTCCCCCTGAAGGAGCTTCCTTACCCCGTCGATGTCGCGGAGCTTGAACCTGGCCTTCACGAGCAGCCCTTCCCCCTGGAATGCCGCTTTCTGGAGCACACATCGCCGTGCCTTGGCTATCGCTTCCATCTCGACGATAGAATCATCGCCTACTGCCCGGACACCGGCCTCTGTGAGAACGCAGTCAGCCTCGCGCGGGGCGCAGACTTGCTGATTGCCGAGTGCTCGCTACGCCCGGGCGAGACATCCCCCGAGTGGCCCCATCTCAATCCAGAGGACGCAGTCAGCCTCGCCCGAAAGGCGGGGGCAAAGAAGCTTGCCCTCGTTCACTTCGACGCGAGCCGGTATCCAACGGTCGAGGACCGCCTGGATGCGGCGTCTTCCGTGAACTATCCTGGATTGATCGTGGCGCTCGACGATATGGCAATTGATATGTGATATGACGAATAAAATTATTGGTGTTCATTCGCGTTTATTAGCGGTTAATAAAATAAAACCACTAATGCACACTAATGGACACGAATCCGATAAAGCAATGCGGGTTCATCCGCGATTGACATGTTCATGATCCTTGTGGGCTCATGCACAGAGGATGAAAAACGATATCTAGCGATGACGTAAATAAGGAAAGATAGCTAGTGGCCTTGCATCCAGCCTTCCCCGAATCACACTTGTTCAGCTCCTCGCTGATCGTTCAATGAGTCATTCATCATCAATATACTGAGCACACCTAAAAAAAATGGACCGGCCGCGAGGGCCGGTTCAGTCTTCAGGCATTCCTTCCGTTCTCGGATAGGATGTAGCCCAATATCTTCCCGTAAGCAGGCCTTGCGACACCCACGCCGATCAGCACGCCGATTATGATGATCAGCGCAAAGCCCTGGAGGGCGCCAAAGCCCATCCAGACCAAGGGTGCCATTGCAAAGACCGTCGTAAGCGCAGCTCCGAGGATGATTGCAAAGGCCCGGGAGAGCCTCGCCACATAGACCTTGCCGCCTGGAATGCTGATCTTGCCGCCCTCCTGGGCGAGCTGCTCGGCCTTGGCCTGTATGTTCTTCTGGCTGGGCTTGAGGTTCTTGCTCGGCTGCGGTTTTGGCGCCTCGGCCTCGCCGCGCAAGAGCTCATCGGTGATGATGAAGAGGTGGTCGACGCCTGTCCCTATCACCGTTATTATGCCTGCGATGCTTGCGAGGTCGAGCTGCCAGCCGGCCCAAGACCAGATGCCGAGCATTATGAAGACCTCGCTGAGCGACGTTCCGACCATCGGAATGACGATCCTCTTCTCGCGGTATCGGTAGTAGACTATCAGGGCCACGATCAAGAGGGCGATTATCCCCGCTATTGTGATCTGCCTCTTGAACTGGGCGCCGAGGGCCGCGGTCACCTGGCCGGAGCCTATGATCTCAACGTTGACTGGAAGCGCCCCTTCCCTTAGGTGGATGTAGAGCTCCCTGCCCTTGGTCCATCCCTCATCTCCAGTGCCGACAGTCGCCTCCAAGTTCCTCATGGGGGCCTTCTCAAGGCTTCCTGCAAGATCGGTTGCGAGGGGCGCAGAGAAGATCTCATCCTTGTCGAGCAGCATTGTCACGTAGTGGGCCTGGGGATTCCTCGTAGCACCGCTATCGATTGCAGCCCTTTGGAAGAGCTGGGCCCCGTCCTCGGAGAGGGTGAAGGGAACGCCTACCCGCCCTCCCCCGCCCGACTTAGGATGCTCCACCGCTTGGACCGCATCGCCGTAGAGGACGTGCATGCTCTCGTTGCCCTTGGTCTGGATCCTTATCTCAAACTTGCCAGGCTTTCCAACAACATCCTGGGCTGTGTCGACGTCAACGCCTGCAAGGTCTATCAGTATGAAGCGGTTGCCCACCACGCGGACCCTGATATCCTGAAGTCCCAGGCGGTTTAGCTTCTGGTCGAGCACCTTCTTGGTCTCGTCCACTGTCTCTATCGTCACACCTTCCGTGAAGGCTTCCTCGCCTGCGGCGACGCTGCCGTTGATCGGGGCAAGGATCGCGTTCAAGGATTCGCGGGTAACGTTGGATCTGATCTCATAGCGGACCGGCTCCACGCCCACCGTCTTGACATCGGCGTCGAGGGCAGACTTGAGGTAAGCGAGGATCACGTACTCGGGAGAGACGCTCAATGTAATCCTCGTCTGGTTTGTCCTCTCGATCACCCTTGCGCCGGCATAGCCAATCTCCTCCACATCGTCCTTGGAGATCTTGCCGGCCATATTGATCTGATAGGTGCCGCTTCTTGCGGACAGCTCATCGATCAAACCGAGGCTGCCAAACTGCATCCGGAGTATCTCGATTGGATCGCAGTCCAGATCTACTACTGCCCCCTGGAGCTGGAGCTGCAGCCAAGATCCTCCCTCAAGGTCCAGTCCGTACTTGAGCCTGGAGTCCAGGCCATGCTCGGTGGGCATAGGGATAAGGCCGATCAGGCTTGCCGACAGGACCAGCGCAAATAAGATTATGCGAGGATCTCTGGATAGGCCGGATAGACTCATTTCCTGCTCCTCCTGACCGCCTTCTTTGGCAGCTTCATATACCATCTAAGCCCTTGGGCGTTGGTGATCCATGTGTTGAACATATCTGCGATCAGTCCAAAGATCAATACCGTCGATATATCAGCTATGATGTCCATCCTCGTGAAGGATGGGACCACCAGATAGAGCAAATTTGAGACCAGGAAGAGCGAGAATACCGCTGCAATCGATGTGGCGGTCATCATCATCCCTGTCCCCATGGCACCGATGATCCTCTCCTCAACTGGTCCCTTCCTCTTGGTGACCCTCATGGTCAGGAGGATATCCGTATCGACTGAGTAGCCGATGAGCATCAAGAGAGCGGCAACCGTTCCAAGCGATAGGTTCACGCCAGTCAGGTTCATCGAGGCCGCTGCGATGAGAATGTCGGCGAAGGCGCAAAACGCCACAATCGCCGAGATGAAAGGCTCTCGAAAGAGTATGAAGACCACTATGGCCATGAATAAAAACGACAGGGGGAGGTACTTGATCGCCTGCATCTGCAGCTCCTTGCTGTAGACCGGCCCCATATGTCTGATCTCCACATCGTTGAACTCGGAGTTTATCAGCCTCGCCAGGCTTGTATAGTCGTCATCGCTCATGGGCCCGAACTGAATCATATATCGGCTACCTACACTTCTGATCTCCGTGACCGGATAGCCGGCAAGATCCTCCGCCAGGCCCTCCTCCGTGCCCGAGGCCGGGACTGTGATCAACGTTCCCCCTGTGAACTCCACCCCTAACCTTACCGGAGAGCCGGTGGTGAGGTAAGTGGTGCCCAGAACGATTAGAGCGATGGCTATGACCGCCAGGGGAAGGAGGATTATCTGCTTTGGCGGATATTTGGTGATTATCTCATCGAGATCCATACTAGTCTCCTCATAGCGCTGCTCCGTCCGGCGCTCCTTGGCTCAGATGGGGCTAGCGCGGATGGTTTACGCTTATTATCTTCGCATTTGGGAATTCGACCGCACAAATCAAGCGCGCAGATCGATCTCCCCCTATTTACTGCTGTCGTCATGTCCCCCTCGCGCATAACGTCAACGGATCAAACCTTCTCCCATCGCTTGAGGTTTGCCACCTGTGAGAGGGTCTTTCCACGGCGTATCTCCTCGTAGAACCTGCTTTCGTTCTTCTCAACCTCTTTCGCCCTCCTGGCGAGCTCGTAGGCCCTCTCCTTGGGAATCACGACGACGCCGCAGTCATCTCCCACGATATAGTCTCCTGGGCGAACCGTCCGGCCGCCGCAGTTGATCTCGGCATTGATCTCCCCCATGCCCTTGGGCTCTCCAGCATTGGGAGTTATGGCGCTCGCAAATATTGGATAGCCCAGATCCCTGATCTCGTCGACGTCCCTTACGGCGCCGTCAATGACCACGCCCTCGATGCCTTTTACCTTGCAGCTAAGCGTTGCAAGCCCCCCCCAGGAGGCGATGTATCTTGAGCCGTTGTATATGACTATGACATCTCCGGGACCAGCGATGTCTATCGCCTCGACCGGCTTTGCCCAGTCCCCCTCATAGGTCTGAACCGTAACCGCCCTTCCCACGATCTTGGTGCCCCTGTTTATCGGGAAGATATCGCGCATGGCTCCCTTTCGGTGCATGGCATCGGAGATGTTCGATGTCGAGACCTCCTTCAGAATGACGAGCATCTCGTCCTCCAAGCTCCGGCGTTCCCCCTCCCACGGCTTGGCTTGATCCAGCGCCTCCCGAATCGCTCTTGTGGATCCCGTCACGTCGGCCGATCGGGCGATGTTTCCTCCAACGATGACAAGCGAGGCTCCGTTTGCCACGGCCTCGGAAGCGGACGAGGCATTTATGCCTCCGGCGGCGGCGACTGGGGTCTTGACCACTTTTACGATCTCTTTCAGAAAGTCTATGGTATCCTTGCCCATCATCTGCTGGTCGATGCCGACATGGACGCAGATGTAGTCGACGCCGAGCTTCTCCATCTCGCGAGAGCGCTGTACTGGGTCGCTGGACGTGAGGAGATCGACCATTATCTCAGCGCCGAACTGTCTGGCCGCCCGGATGGCTTCCTCGATGGTCGAGTCATCGGAGCTCGCAAGCATTGCGACCACTCCTGCCCCGGCCTTCGCGGCCATCTCTACCTCCATGGTTCCCGTATCCACGGTCTTCATGTCGGCTACTATCTTCACCCCGGGAAGGGCTTTGCGCAGCTCGCGCACCGCGTCCATCCCCTCACTCTTGATCAGGGGCGTTCCAGCTTCTATCCAGTCTGCACCGCCGGCAACAGCCTCTTTGGCAATCTCTATTGCCCTGTCCAGTTCCAGCAGATCCAGGGCGACCTGTAGAATGGGTTTAATATACATCACCACCACAAAGGGGAAGATGCTGGGTAAGGTACCATGGTATATAAAATGGAGCTGGCTGACATAACAGAGATAGGCCTGGATGAGGTGAGGTTCGGCCCGGGGACGATACCCTTTGACAAGCTGCACGGCAACGGGAACGACTTCATGCTCATAGACGAGATACGCTCTGAGCTTGTCTCCGAGTCCATGAAGGCGGCGTTTGCAGTGCGGTGCTGTCGCAGGAACTTCGGCGTGGGCGCAGACGGCGTCCTCTTCCTTGTGAAGTCCGATCGATCCGATATAGGGATGCGCCTCTTCCAGCCCGACGGCTCTGAGGCGGAGATGTGCGGGAACGGCATTCGATGCCTTGCAAAGTACGCATGGAGCGCGGGCTATGTGGGAGAACGCTTCAGCGTTGAGACGCTGGCCGGGATCATCCCCGTGGAAGTCAGGGAGGTCGAAGGCACTTTCTGGGCCAGGGTCGAGATGGGGACTCCTCATTTCGATCGCCCCTCCATACCAGCTCTCGGCGAGGGAGAGGTCGTAATGGAAGCGATCGGCGACGCAGTCGTGAGCGCCGTAAACACGGGCGTCCCTCACGCCGTGATCATCGTCGACGACCTGGACGTCTCCTTAATGGAGATCGCAGCCCCCATACGCCACTGTTCCCTGTTTCCTCTAGGAACGAACGTTAACCTGGTCAAGGTGGGGTCCACGCTGGAGATTCGCACGTTCGAACGGGGCGTGGAGGGGGAGACCTTCTCCTGCGGCACAGGCGCTGTTGCGAGCGCCGCAGTTGCGCGCAGGCTCGGCCTCATCGGCGAGGAGGTGCTGGTCGAGACGAAGGGAGGGCCCCTTATTATCTACTTCGAGGGGGAGGAGGCCTTCATGGAGGGGCCGGCCGTGACCGTCTTCTCCGGCCAGCTCTCCGAGGAGTATCAACGCAGCCTATGGCAAGAGTTATAGGTGTGGCAGTCATGGAGGGTTCATGCTTCGAGAGGTGCTCATAGCACTGCTCTGCATCCATCTGCTGACCGCAGCGTCTGCCCAGCCGGTCATGCTGATCGGAAGCAAGAGCAATCCCAATGCCCATCTATTCTCCTACGACCAGAAGTTTCGGGAGAGCACCTACCTAGAGAACTACAACTTGAGCATGGCAGCCTCCAAGGAGTTCGTGGACTGCACTCATCTCTACACAGGGATGAACCTCTGGAGCAATCCCGATTGGGTGGAGATCGGGATCCAGGCGAACTTCACCGGCATTGGACGGCTCGGCTATGTCGTCTACGATCCCCCGACCGGAAAGCTCAAGGATGAGACTACCCGCATATCGCACGAGTTCATAGGTAACTTCACACTGGACGAGCATTTCCAGGTGCTGAGGAACCACAAGAACGAGAGCTGCTACCTGCCTCCGATCTGAGGGCCTAAAAGCCCTCTGCCGGAGGAGATCTGCTCTCCTACGAGGCGGTCAACCAGACCCAGGAACTCCTCACATGCCGCATGCGGAATGGTCGCTCCCGCGGCAACGTTGTGGCCGCCCCCTCTTCCACCGACCGCTTTGGCCGAGGAAGAGAGCGCTTGAGCGAGGTTGAGCCCTGAACGGACGAGGTCTGCCGTCCCCCTGGCAGAGACCTTCATATCCCCATCATCCGTCAGAGCCAGGGCCAGTATGGGCTTTGAGCGGTCAGCCATCTGGAAGCTCATTCCAGCGACGATCCCAACTATCGTATCGAGTATGGCGCCTCCGGCATCGAAGTATTGGATGTGGCCAAGAGGCGTGATCCCCTTCTTCTTGACCAGGATGAGGCCGTTTACTAGGTTCTGGCGATGCTGGCTGAGCAGAACGCGGGCCTCGTCGAAGGCCTTCTCCCTATCGCCCATGCATACCCGGAGACCGATTGCGGAATGGCCGTATCTAGCAGTTGCGTTGAGGAGGGTGGAAAACTCGCTTGCATCGCGAAGCTCGCATCCCTCGGTCTCATTGAGCAGCGTATAGACCTCCCCGACAAGCCGGCTGAGCTGATGGTTCGAGAGGCCACATCGAAGCCCTCGCCTGATCAGCGCTGAGACCGTCCTCGACCTCTCCTCTCTGTCCAGGTCTATCCACTTGCGCCATCTCTCGCCGCCCAGGCGGATCCCGATCTCCTTCAGGAAGAGGATACACGCCTCCTCGTTGCCGGAGAGCCCAGGGATGTAGGGATCGCTCGAGTACTCCAGCACCTTGTAGAGGGGACGTGTCTGCTTTCCAAAGAGCTTCAGGTCGGGGCCGAAGGATAGCACATCCACGCTTCGACCGATCTCGAGGATCTCCCTATTGATCCCGATAAGCCTCCCTTCGGCCATGTCCTGGAGATCTCCAACGGCGCCGACCACAGCCAGGGCTGACAGATCTTCGTTTGCCCTGGAGATCTCCCTCGCCAAGAGGAAGGATGTGCCGCTTCCACTGAGATCTGTCGCACCGTCTGCTCCCACAAGATGGGGATTGATGTGGGCGAGGACCTCGGCCTTCGACTGGGAGAGGGCATGATGATCCGCGATCACTGCGGGGATGCCAAGCCTATCGATCTCCTCTACCATGCCGCTTCCAAGATCTGTGAAGATGACTAGATCTTCCCCCAGGTCGGCGATCCTCTCGATGGCTGTTGCGTCGAGCTGCTTGAAGAAGAGAGGCAGATACTCAATTCCCTGGCGGTCGAGGGCAGCGCATATGATACCCGCGGCCGTTAGGCCGTCAGCATCGATATGAGACACCACGGCAACATGGCTCTGTCGACGTATCTCCTCGGCGGCTTTGGAGCAGATCCGGATGAGCTCGCACATCCTATCATTGGCCTGCGAGGGTCCCTGCATGTTTCAGCAGTTAATGCAGATCCTGTGATAAGCCTTTGGGAAGGGGGACGAATGTAATCCGAAAGCACCATCGAGCCATCTGCAGAATCGAGAGGTTCGATTGAGAGCATGTCGATTACAAGCAGGATTTCATTTATCAGATAGATTTAAATACTCGCCAGCCTGTGATAAAATGGATCCATGAGCGAAGATATATTCGAGATATACCAGGCGATCGTTGAGGATGAGCAAAGGCGAAAGTACCTCAAGGAGATCGGCGACTGGCTGGTCGAGGAGTACTACGAGCCTCATCAGGCTTCCTGAGATTCGTGGAGCTCATAGGTATCTGTCAAATATGCGGGCGCGCTGCCAGGATGTACACCTGCCAGCTCTGCGGCAAACATTGTTGTGAGCGCTGTTTCGTCCTCCCCGTAGGGGTATGTGTACAATGCTATGGCAGATCGCCAAATCAATCGATGAGCCACTGAGCTCTGACTCACCCTTTCTTACCCATTCTCATCCATTCTCATCATTTTATCCCCGGTCTCTCATTACGCGAATCGTTCACGACCGTCTGCCCAAGGATGCTTGCCTCTTCAGAGACGAGAGGAATTGGGCTACCCCTCCGATAACTATTTGTAACCATAGAACCAATACTTCAATAGTATGATGCGAACTCTTATGGTCAAGATCGAAACTACGCCCGACCAAGCCGAAGCTCTCCATAAGACCATGCATCAGTTTAATGCTGCCTGTAATGACGTTGCCAAGACCGCCTTTGACATGCATCTTGCTAACAAGATAGAGTTGCAAAAGACGGTCTACTATCCAATCAGAAAAAGGTACAACCTGTCGGCACAGATGGCGGTCAGAGCTATCTCCAAGGCAGTTGAAGCCTACAAGAAAGACAAATCTATCCAAGTCGAGTTTGACCCCAATGGGGCCATGCCCTATGATCAACGGATCATGTCTTGGAAGGGACTTGATCGGGTCTCGTTGCTTACTCTGGAAGGCAGGATCATCTTACCCGTGCGGATCTGTGGCTACTATTCCCCCAGGATGAATATGCCTAGAGGCCAGTGTGACCTGATCTTCAGAAACAAGACGTTCTATTTGGCGGTTGTAGTTGATGCGCCCGAAGCGTCTCCAATCGATGCTACGGCGGTTCTCGGCATTGATCTTGGACGCAAGAACATCGCAGTTGACTCTACCAGTGAAGTGTTCTCTGGTGATGCGATCGAGAAGACCAAGATCAAGACTGATAACATCAAAGCGGATTTGCAGCGCTGTGGGACTCCAAGTGCCAAGAGACATCTCAAGAAAATTGGCAAACGCGAGTCCAGATTTAGACGGGATACTAAATCATTGCATCTCTAAAAAGATGGTTGCGAAGGCTAAAGACACCTCTGCTGTGATTGCCCTTGAAGATCTCAAAGGCATGCGGAAGAGGACGACGGGTAGGAAGTCCGGGAGGCGCAAACATCTTTCGTGGGGATTCTATCAGATCAAACAGTTTATCAAATATAAGGCAGCTATTGCTGGGATTCCTATGGTCTACATCGACCCTGCTTACACCAGCCAAGAATGCCATGTATGCCATCATATCTCTAGGTCCAACCGTACCACAAGAGACGATTTTGTTTGTACCTGCTGTGGTTCCTCTGCTCTTGCGGACTACAATGCAGCTCTGAACATCAGAGCAAGGGTAGACGCCAACCTGCCCATCGTAGCGCGGCTTTTTACGCAGCTACAAGCCCCCTACTTTAGTGGGGGGTAGTTGACAGTATAGCGATGTGAATACTATTCACACGTCTTGCCGCGTCGCAGAAGATGGGATCATCGCGATTGAGAGACCTCTCTTTCGACATGTTTGACGCCATTTCACAGCTATTCACAGCTGTCGCCAAACTCCCATTCGATAGCAATCGGTTCATTGTGAATACTATTCCGACTACTATATTGACTCTAATTCAAAAATAAGGTCATTCTAGATGTTTTTAAGGCCTGAATACAGCTAAACACTCCAAGAAAACTTTATATACCTTAATAACAGGGCAGTATCTGTCAGAACTGGATTCACATCTTGTCTGATCACACTGAGGAATTGTACGTCGAGAGGGGATGGACATCCATCGGTGTTGCAGGGATAACGTTTAGGGTAAGGCGATCGTCCTTGCGAGGGAATCGGATTCGTCAATGCGTAGCTTGGGCTATGCAGGCGTCACCGTGAAGTGAAGAAGGGATGTAGCAAAGGGGAGTAGCATGAAGGGGCCAGGCATCTCAGCCTGGAATCGATCCGATACACGCGTTATCCAATAGAAGGGGATGGCATAAGGGAGAGGGCAGAGTCAATCGAGAGGCTGCCTGTAGAAGGGAACGGGCGAATCGTGATGCCCTCTTTCGACGAAGGGAGTACTGAAAGGGAGAATCATCCGGCCGGCATGGGAAACCGGCCTGAATTAGCCCATGGAAGGGATGGCCGATACAGGCGAGAGCGATGGAGAGCTCAGACCGTGGCTTCAGCCCTGGCGGCCATCGAGCCATATATCGATATTCGAGAGAGGGATGACAGGAATGAGAGGAGCAATCAGGATCTTTTCCATTCCCTTGGACCTAGAGAGGGGAGCAAAGCTCAATCGAGCTGCTCGAGGTTCGAGGAGGGGGGAACAGTGCCTATCCCTGGCCATGATGGCTTTGGCCGGGATCCAGCAGGCATGAGGTATCCTCAGAGGCGGTCATGAAGATCCGCATAGAGATATTTGAGGATAGTGGGGGCAAGTCCACCTTTGAGTTTGAGGGTGCGGAGCAGACGGCCATCAGGGAGAAGGTCATAAACTTCCTCAACGCCTCAAACGTTTTCTCCGAGCCGGAGGCTGTCCAGGCGCCACCGATTCGCGCCTGGGATATGGGCGGAACCCTGATGGAGCGGCTATCCCTCTTCATACGCTACGAGTTCCAGGAGACCTGGTTCAACTCCCAGTCACTGAGGGAGCACTACGAGACCCTCGTCGACGATATCAAGATCAGCACGGTATCGACCTACCTCTCCAGGATGCATCGGGACGGAATACTGGAGAGGAAAGGCAACAGGAACAATCGACAGTACAGGCTATCGTCCAAAGTCGAAAACGGCATCTTTGAGGCGGTCCATCCAACAGCAGGGATGAGGGCGGAGATCAAGTCCGCTCATCGCTGAGCTGCTGACTGACAGAATTATCTACGTGGCAGTATCATCTACGACCTGGGGGTGGGCCTCTTCAAAGGCTCTCTCCTCTTGGCCCATCCTCCAAAGGTCGCCTCCATAGAGATAGGAAGCATCGTTGATCCTCTTATCCATCTGCCTTCCCGCCCGACCTTCGCCATTATATCGAGCCTGACCCCCCATTATTTTAGGCACATAGAACCGGAGCATAGCGATCTACTATGTCAAATTAGACATATGTGCTATTAGCGATAACCAGCATCAATCGCCTCATTTGGCCCAAACATGTGCTTAATCAATTGGGAACTTGGGATCGAGAACACTTCTTCAGCATGGCTGCCAGATCATCGATCCTCACAGGCTTGCTCAGGTAGTCGTCCATGCCGGCTTCCATGCACTTCTCTCGAACCTCCTGGGCGGAGTAAGCGGTCATTGCTACGATCCTGGGGATTCCTTTCCTGCCGTTTCTAGCTCTTATCCGACGGGTTGCCTCGATGCCGTCCATCTCAGGCATCTGCAGATCCATTAGGATCAGGTCGAACTCCTCCATCTCGACCATCTCCAGTACTTCTGCGCCATTGGATGCCAGAGCTGGCTTATATCCAAGCTTGGTCAGGATCTTTACGAGCACCTTCTGGTTTACGACATTATCCTCGGCAAGCAGGATGCGCAAGGGATATTTCAGGCCCAGTTCTGTATCTATTGAACTGCTGGGCCTCACTTCTCTATCTATGCTTTCTCCTTTCAGGCGGAGGAGTGACTGGAATAGTAGCATGGGCTTCACTGGCTTGCTCAAGACCCCCGAGATCCCTTCGGTCGTCCCCGCATAACCCAGTGATGTCAGTATCAACACCGGCAAACGACCCAGTCCCGGAAGCCTATGGATCCTCATGGCAAGCTCAGTTCCATCCATCTCCGGCATGCACAGGTCAAGAATCGCCATATCAAATCGCTCTTTGCGACCGATTATCCTGAGGGCATCCCCTCCCGACGTGGCCTCGATTGGGATCATTCCCCAGGAGAGCACCTGGCGATCGAGGATCTTCAGATTTGTCAGGTTATCATCTACGATCAGCACCCTCAATCCCCTCAGTTTGGTAGGCACCATCCCTGCATCACGGCCTACATCTGCTGCATCAACCGATCGGATTGTGAAATGAAAGGTGCTTCCCTCTCCAACCCGGCTTTCAGCCCAAATTCGGCCGCCCATCATCTCCACCAGGCTCTTGCATATGGCAAGTCCAAGCCCAGTTCCACTATATCGCTTGGTCATGGAGGAGTCGAGCTGACTGAAGCTCTGGAAGAGCTGGCCGATCTGATCCGGATCTATGCCCATGCCGGTATCCTTCACCTGGAAGTGCAGCTCATGATGACCTTCTTCGATGGCCTTCGACGCGACGGTCAAGACCACATCTCCATGGTCGGTGAACTTGATGGAGTTGCTGAGCAGGTTCAACAGTATCTGGCGCAACCTCGATGGATCGCCCACCACGGTTTTCACGCAGGAATCGTCGATATCGTATATCAGCTCCAGGCCCTTCTCCGCCGCGGAGATGTAGACGAAATCGAGGGCCTCCTCCACCACCTGGCGGAGATTGAATGGCTGCTTATCGAGGGTCATCTTCCCGGCGTCGATCTTCGAGAAGTCGAGTATATCGTTGATTATGGCAAGCAATGCAGAGCCGCTCTTCTTCATGGTATCGACATAGTCCCTCTGCTCAAATCCCAATGGACTGTTCAACAAGAGCTCCGACATGCCTATTATTGCGTTGAGAGGTGTGCGTATCTCATGGCTCATGTTTGCCAGAAACTCGGATTTGGCGCGGGCAGCCTTCTCCGCCGTCTCCTTGGCCTGGATGAGTGCCTCTTGAGCGCGCTTCATATCCGTTATATCCTCGCCAATCGACTGGTACTCTACGATTGCACCAGAATCGTCGAATATCGCTCGGTCCGTCCACCTATACCAGCGGATATCCCCTCCTGTAAGGATCTCTCGGTGTTCATATGAGGTTACGGGGTTGGATGAGGATAGCGATGTATATTCATCCCTGACGTTCTCCCTATCCTCTTTGGGGATGAGCGGCAAAAACGAGCTGCCGATCAGCTCTTCCCGGCTCCGGCCGAAGCTCATGCAGTACTCGTCGTTGACATAGGTTAACGTTCCATCCGACTTGAAGCGACAGAGCAGGTTGGGCATGTCCTCGACGATTGCCCGGTACTTTTCCTCGGCCTTCTCCAATGCCTCTTTGGCCCTCTTCTCCTCGGTGATATCAAGGAAGGAGGCCATCATGAGAATGGGCTCCTCGGCATCGCTGAAAACCGCGTTTGCGGATAGCTTGGCGTCGAAGTAGGAGCCATCCCTTCTAACTCCCGTCAACTCGCCATGATATGCCCCTTTTTCCAGCACCTCTTGCAGGATCTCCTGGGCACCCCTACTATAGCTCCAGAATTCCGTGCAATGCCTCTTTAGAACCTCGCCCTCCTTATCATATCCCCAGAGCTTGAGGAAGGAGTCGTTCACATAAGTCAAGTAACCATCCAGGTCTGCCATGGCAATGGCGTTTATCGAGGCAGAGATCGCCCGATCTTTAAGGCGCAGATCCTCCTCGAGCATCTTTCGATCGGATATATCACGAATGGACTCTATTGCTCCGGCTATCTCCCCTTGAGAATCGTAAAGGATGGACGCCCTTCCGAGCAAGAAGATCTGGCCCAATTTAAGGTCGCGCATATAAGCCTCGCCCATGAGAGTTCCGTCCTCCAGCCACGTGATATGCTCGTATCTCCTCTCCACCTCGTCGCGCGGCCTTAAAACGAGGTCGATCAGTATGGGCCTCCTCTTTCCGTAGAAGGGAATGGTATATTCGTAGTTGCCCTTTCCGATCATATCCTTTGACTTGACTCCAGTCAGCTTCTCGATGGATTTGTTCCAGGCGATAACCTTCCCTTCGCGGTCGATTACGAATGTCGCATCCGGAAGGAAGTCGATGATCTTGGCGAGGCGGTTTTGGAACTCCTGCAGCGCCTCCTCTGCCAATTTTCGCTTGGTGATGTCCTCGACGAATCCCAGGAACCTCGTCTCGGAGAGCTTTGTGGCGGTCACCGACCACCATCGCTTCTCCTGGTTCTTCGTCATAAACGGCACTTCGCCGGAGGAATAGCCTTCCGTCTGCACCTTTCGAAAGTGGCTGTGCCCCTCTTCCAGAGAGTCGGGAGAGATCATGTCCGAGATGCTGAGCTGGAGCAGCTCTGAGACCTCGTATCCGGTTATCCTCGATGCCATGGCATTGACTTCAATGTATCTTCCTCTCTCGTCGGAAATGAAGACGCCAAACGGCGAGTTGTCGATGTAGCTCCTGTAACGCTCCTCGCTATCCTTGAGATCGCTAAGAAGCCTATCGCGCTCCAAAAGAGCCCGTGCGAGCATGATGTTTCCATGGCTCAAAGAAGAAATCAGGTTCGCGAACTTGCTATAAAAATTCATGACTGCGTCGACCTTCTCGCGGCTCCATCGAGGAACCCGGTCGAGCGCTGCGATATATTCGCGCTCATCGAAGCCGTACCGACGCGCCTGATCTCGAAATAGATCGTAATCAATGGTCTCGTCATCGAAGAAGAACTGCCCAAGGAAGATATTGCCGATGTGTCTTTCGCCAACGACGATGGGCGAGGCCATATCCCACATATTGTTCTTGCAGCGGTACTGTCTGTAGGTGCCTGGAGGCACGCCTTTCGAGAGCTTTGTGTCGCTTTCAAGGCAGTTTTTCAGCGTTTCAGGGCAAACCCTGTGGAACTGAGTGCAGATATCCATCCACCCGGTGGAAACAAGGGCATTCCCGTTTAGATCGAGTATACCAACGCCGATCCCTGTGAGCCTGTAGAAATCATCCATGAGGGATTGGATGGCTTCGGGATCGATCACGTCGGATAGCGAAAGCTCGCCGATCTCCCCTTTCGGCTCGAGGATTGCGTCAAGCCTTCTCCTGACGCCCTTCGCGCTCTCCTGAAGCGCTTCTTCCGCCCTCCTTCGTTCGGTAATATCGATGAATACCGCCGAGAACTTCCCCTTTACCGGAGAGCCAACATTTATTGCCAGGTGCTTATTCGATGGCTCGAAGTAGGTCTCAAACGAGGCGGATTTCCCCATCTCCGCCACCTTGCTATATATATCGAGATACGGCGCTTTGCCTAGCCCATAGAGCTCTGATGCAAGGGCGCCGGCTGCCTGGCTTCGAGGGATCCCCAGGATCCGTTCATAGGCTGGATTGACGTCAAGGATTCGATAGTCAACAGCCTGCCCGTTCTCATAGATTACCTCGTCGATGCAACAACCAGCTGCCATGTGCTCGAAGATCGCCCTGAACATCGCATCGCTCTCCCGCAGAGCCTCCTCGAATCTTCGGCGCTCGGCAAGCTCTTGTGGAAGCTTGCCTGAGAGCGTTGCATCCTGCTCAGCCAGTTTCTCAATCTCCTGCCGCTGCAATAATGCATTGGCCATCTTGACCTTAATCATCGCCCGGATCTCTGCCTCGAGCTCTAGATGATCAACCGGCATTGCGCAAAACGCATCGGCGCCGGCTTCCAGCGCTTTGACCCGGCTTTCACGGCCTGTCTTCGGGGTGGTTAGAAAGACGACAGGGATGTGCCCCAGGAGGTCGTCGTCCTTCAGCCTTCGGCATGCCTCGAACCCATCGATGGCAGCTATGGAGATATCGATGAGGATTACGTCCGGATCCTCATTGAGCGCCATCTGTATGCCATCCTGGCCGCTTTTAGCAGTCGAGACCATCGCATCGGGAAATGCATACAGGAGATCTGCCCTCAAGGCCAGAAGGATCTCCTCGCTCTCGCCTATGGCAAGTATCTTCATAGCTATTCTGTCCATTCAGAGCCTCCTCCTAAATGGCTCTTTCAGGCATTCTACGACCGATGAGTCGGATCTTGCCTGCATCTGACGTGGGGCAGGCCTTCGCGCCTTGGGCGTCTGCCCTTCGCGGCGGGGCGAGACCATAAATCCAATTGCCGCAAGCAGCATCGAAACGCTGATGTATCTCATCTGAATCAATTGATCGAGATTGTCCTGCTTAAGAGTTTAAAGCTCTTCGGGAGTGGACACTTCTTACCGTCTCGATCCATTCAAGGGCAGTCGTCGGCTTGCAGCCAGGTGGACCCAATTATCCTTGCCGGAGAGGATTTCAGTTATACAGCCGTATCAGGATATATATTTTTTATCACTATATACATTTTTATAATGCCATATATTTTCTTCGCTGCGTGTAAGTCATCGCAGATCAACTGGTGCAGAGGACGAGCGAAAGGGCGGCGGGCTTTGCCTACTGGCGTTGGACGAGACGGATGGATCGCTAGCAGGCTAGCGTTATCGTGGATTATCTACTCTCGAATCGATTCACTGCGCGAAGCTGGAACCTTGATAATCCCATTATTTATATAGAGTGAAGCTCCAAATACTCAGGAGAACATGTTGGCCATTCACGCCGTATGGGATTGGAAACGCCTCCATATCTGGGCGGAATCGTCGGTACTCCCCCTGACCGTCTCGCCTCCGCGGGGAAGGCCTGCCAAGAATCCAAAGCCAAGGCCGCACCCCTTCTCCGTTCCTGGGGAGATGTTGAATGATGAGATCGAGACGGCCTTCGAGAGTGCCCCATCAAGCATCGAGACGATCACCTGCCTTCTGCCATCGACGAAGAGGGGGCCGCTTCCCTCTCCATGGCTCATCAGGGAGGATTGCCCAATCGAGAAGCCCTCGCGCCTCTCCCCGTGGTCGATCAATTCCGCGACGTTCGACCCCTACTCGGCCCTCGATCTCTTGATAGATCTCCCAGCTCATCCGCCGCATGGAATCGCCTTTGCCGCATCCCTTCGGTTCTGGATCGAGGCTGCAAGGCTCGCGCTTGAGATCATCGCAAAAGAGCAGTTTGCGCCGACCATTCGAGATGGAAAGGCGGTCTGGGTGCCTGTGATCGACGGTGGCGACCGCGCGCGCATCGAGATGCTAGAGGAAGCGCTTCCGCCAAGCGCCCGATCCATCTTTGAAGCGAGCGAGCCCGGCGAAGACGCGACGCCCGAGCGGCTGGTCGAGAGCTTTATCGACCGGACGGTAGCTGCATTCGTCTTTGAATCGCTCAAGGCATCACAGACGCGCCTGGAGCCGCCCAGAAGGGGCCGCCCTCCGAGAAGGGCTCCTCTGCCGCGCCAGTTCCTCCAGGCAATCGCCGATGACTGCCTGTCCCTCGAGGCGTCTTCACGGGAGATGACCGACTTCTCGACGAAGATGCGGGCATGGCATTCCATGCTCGAGCCAGCCCCCTCAGATGCGCTCCTTCGCACATCGTTTCGGCTCGAGGCGCCAACTAATGCGGACGATGAGCTCTGGCAGCTTAGAATCTTCCTCCAGGCGAAGGACGACAGAAGCCTCCTCGTCCCGGCGGAGGAGGTATGGAGGGCCAGAAGCTCGACGATAACCCTCCTCCAGCGAAGCATGGCAAACCCTCAAGAGCAGCTCCTCGCTGACCTTGGCAGGGCATCGAGGATCTATCCTTGGATCGATAGATGCCTCCAGTCCGCATGCCCGGACGCCCTCGATCTTTCGACGGAGGAGGCCTACGCATTCCTTCGAGAGGCAGCGCCCCTTCTAGAGCAGAACGGTTTTGGGGTCCTCCTTCCCGCTTGGTGGGAGAAGCCGAGTGTCGGAATCGGAATGAAGCTCAAGCTCAAGACGCCTTCGTCCAACAGCGGAGGGTCCCTGAGCCAGGGCCTATTCGGCACAAGCTCGATCGTGAATTACGATTGGGAGATGGCGTTAGGCGATATGACGCTCTCGGAGGAGGAGTTCAGGGAGCTCATCGACCTCAAGGTCCCCCTCGTCCAGGTTCGGGGAGAGTGGGTGGAGCTTAGATCCGAGGACGTCGAGTCCGCGATAAAGTCCTTCGAGGAGAGGAGGATGGGGGGAACGATCACAATGGGTGAAGCGCTCCGGCTTGCGCTTGGCGCAGGCGATATGCTCTCCTCCCCACTTCATGTGGCAAAGGTCGAGGCCGAGGGCAAGATCAAGGAGATGTTGGCCGTCCTCTCAGAAGGGGGGGAGATGGCAACAGTCGAAGCTCCGCCCTCGTTCAAAGGGCAACTTCGCCCCTACCAAGAGAAGGGCCTCTCCTGGCTCGCATACCTCCAGGGCTTCGGCCTTGGCGCATGTCTTGCAGATGACATGGGTCTAGGAAAGACCATAGAGCTCCTCGCCTTCCTCCTCCACGAGAAGGAGGGATCTCCATCGACCGGCCCCACGCTCCTCATCTGCCCCATGTCGGTTGTTGGAAACTGGGAGCGCGAGATCGAACGCTTTTCCCCCTCCATCGAGGTGCTCGTCCATCACGGATCCCAGAGGCTCTCAGAGGAGGAGTTCGCAGATGCGGCGAAGGGGCGGGATCTCGTGATCACGACCTATGCGACCGCCCAAAGGGACGAGGCGACGCTCGCTACCGTCGACTGGGAGCATGTGGTCCTGGATGAAGCGCAGAACATAAAGAATCCAAGCGCCAAGCAGACCCAGGCGATAAAGAAGCTAAAGGCAGGAAAGAGGATCGCCCTCACGGGAACTCCGGTTGAAAACCGCCTCTCTGAGCTCTGGTCTATCATGGACTTCTTGAATCCAGGCTTCCTCGGCTCTGCGAAGGGCTTTCGTGAGAAGTTCGCTCTCCCGATAGAAAAGTACAGGAATACGGAGCAGGCAGCGGCTCTACGCCGCATGACCCAGCCTTTCATCCTTCGACGCCTGAAGACCGATCCCGATATCATCAGCGATCTGCCGGAGAAGGTCGAGGCGAAGGTCTACTGCAACCTCACGCCCGAACAGGCATCGCTTTACGGCGCTGTCGTAGAGGAGATGCTTCGAGAGATCGAATCGTCCGCGGGAATCGAGCGGAAGGGAAAGGTCCTCGCAACGCTCACAAGGCTGAAGCAGATCTGCAACCATCCGGCGCTCTTCATACAGGATGGAAGCGTTCTTGGGAATCGTTCAGGAAAGCTCGCCCGCCTGGAGGAGATGCTAGAGGAGGTGCTCGCAGCAGGCGAGAAGGCCCTGATCTTCACGCAGTATGCGGGGATGGGGACGATGCTGAGACACCATCTCCAGGAGAAGCTCGGCTGCGAGGCGCTCTTCCTCCACGGAGGAACGCCCAAGAAGGAGCGAGATCGGATGATCGAGCGGTTCCAGTCGGACGGCCCGCCCCTCTTCATCCTCTCCCTCAAGGCAGGCGGCCTTGGCCTCAACCTGACGGCTGCGAGCTACGTCTTCCACTTTGATCGGTGGTGGAACCCAGCAGTCGAGAACCAGGCGACGGACAGGGCATTTCGCATAGGCCAGAAGAAGAACGTCTTCGTGAACAAGTTCGTCTGCATGGGAACCCTCGAGGAGAGGATAGACAAGATGATCGAAGAGAAGAAGGTGCTCGCCGAGTCGATCGTGGGAACTGGCGAGGGCTGGCTGACCGAGCTCTCGACAGACGAGCTAAGAGAGGTCATCGCTCTCTCCCGCGATGCCCTGATGAGGTGATCGAGGATGGGCAGCTACTGGGGATACTATCAACCGGCAAGGCCAAAGCAGGTGAAGGACGGGATAAAGGCGAAGAGCAAGCGCGGCGCAATCGGCCAGCAGTGGTGGTCGAAGCGCTGGGTTGCCGTCCTCGAGTCGTTCGATATGGGGGCAAGGCTCACAAGGGGCCGCTCTTATGCGAGAAAGGGGCAGGTGATCGCAATCGAGGTCGAGAAGGGGGTCGTTAGATCACAGGTTCAAGGGGTAATGTCGATGCCCTACGAGATCGTAATCGAGCTCGACTTGATCTCGGACGAGGAATGGGAGCGGGCAATCGAAGCCATGGCATCGAAGGCCATATTCGCGGCAAAGCTCCTCTCAGGCGAGATGCCAAACGAGATCGAGGAGGCCTTCTTTGAAGCAGGGGTCTCCCTCTTTCCCGATGGATCCGATCTTTCTACCGGCTGCTCCTGCCCTGACTGGGCAAACCCCTGCAAGCATATCGCAGCAGTCTATTACCTTCTCGCAGAGAAGTTCGACGAGGATCCCTTCCTCATCTTCAAGCTGCGCGGAAGGACGAAGGAGGAGATAGTCGCAGCTCTCCGGAGGATCCGGGCGGCGAAGGCTGAGCCGTCGCCCGAGGGTGCCGCCGCCCCGGCGAAGGCGCTAAAGCCCCTTGAAGAGTGCCTCGACTCCTTCTGGGAGCTTGGGGCCGGGATCGATGGCGTCGCCCCATCCCCTGCGGCGCCTGCTGTCGCAAGGGCTGTCCTGAAGAGGCTAGGGGACTCACCATTCACGATCGACGGGGCGAACCTCGCTTCATTCCTTGCCAAGGCCTACGATGTCGCAAGCCGCGCCGCTCTTCGAAAGGCGGCGGAGAATGGCGCGGGCGAGATGGGGGAGGAATCCGGATCGATGCCACAAGCGGAGGAAGGGAGCCAGCCGGTGGAGGCGGGGTAGGGCGGCAGAGCAGCTATTTATGAGGGAAGATCACTCCCTTTCGTAAGTGCGGCTGCGGGCAGGCGGCGTTGCCGGATTACGGAGGGAGATTACGTCTCGGGAGATCGCAAAGAGGGCAAACTGGCCAAAGGGAGAAAAACGGGCGCAGCCTGCCGGGATTCTGGAGCGGATGCGGCTTGCAGAGGGCTTTCTCATCTCCCTTGCAAAGACCATGCTCGCAGCTTTACTCCTGATATGCCTATTCTCGCTTGTCTCTTGGATCTGGTTCGACGAAGGGGGGATCATCATCCTCCCATTCGAGACCGGGGATGAGGGATACAGCGGCCAGGCGCTCGCAGACCTCCTCACCCACGATCTCTTGAGGATCAAGCAGATTCATGAGGCCGAGAAAGACCTACCACATCCTCTTCCCATAGGCAACTACTCGGTCCCTGAGATCACCCCTCAAGGATTCTCCATCGATTACAGCATCTCCAATGTGGGAATGCTGGGCCAGGGTCCGGTCTCTTTATCCCTGGGCCAGCTCCTTCTAACTTTGAAGAGGCTTGCGCCCTGGAGCAGGCCATCTCCCACGCTATCATGCAGCCTTCAGCGCTACGGCTCTCGTGTCCTTGCCGTCGCTCTCTTCGATGACGGCCGGGGGATCGAGGCCTGGGAGGCGATCTACGAAGGCAATTTCTCCGGCGGGACTCCCCAGCTCATACAGGACCTGGCCTTCAAGGTTTATCATGGCCTCTGCATGAGGGAGAGCCGCCTCGACGTCCGACAAACCGAGGTCAAGCTTGCAAGGGACTGGAGGGCCTTTTTGAGCATCACCCAGGCGATGGAGGCCAGGCAGGCATATCTGGCAGCGGGTGATCTCGATCAGCTGAATCTCTCCCGCGAAAAGGCCCGCGAGGCAAAGGCTCTGGAGCCTGGGTACATGGGCTCGTCCGAGGTGCTTTCGGACTTGGGCTATGAGTATGTGGTACTGGGGTGGTATGATGAGGCAATGATTATCTTCGAGGAGATCGCCGAGGACAAGCCTGCCTCCAGCGCCTTCGGTCGTGGGTTGATCTATTCTTCGAGAGGAAACGACAGCGCGGCCCTTGCCGCTTACGATGAGGCCATACGCATCAACCCGGGCTATGCCTTGGCCTGGTTCAACAAGGGCGTTGCCCTTTCTGATCTGGGCCGGAAGGATGAGGCCATTGTAGCATACGACCAAGCCCTCAAGATCGACCCTGGCTTTGCCTTGGCCTGGAACAACAAGGGCGTTACCCTTTCTGATCTGGGCCGGAAGGATGAGGCCATTGTAGCATACGACCGAGCCCTCAAGATCAACCCGGGCTATGCCAACGCCTGGACCAACAAGGGCGTTGCCCTTTCTGATCTGGGCCGGAAGGATGAGGCCATTGTAGCATACGACCGAGCCCTCAAGATCAACCCGGGCTATGCCTTGGCCTGGTTCAACAAGGGCGTTGCCCTCTCCGCTCTGGGCCGGAAGGATGAGGCCCTCGCCGCCTACGAGAGGGCGCTCGACCTTAGCCCCCATGATCCCAATACCCTCGGAAACTACGCAGGCCTGCTGCTGGCCCTCGGGAATGAAAGCGGCTTTGCGCCCCTGGAGGAGGCCCTCCAGCTCTCCGAGAACGAGACCGCCTACAGGCCGCTTCGGCTTGAGTGCTTCTTCTACCTCTACGCCCACTCCCCCGACCCAGGCCAAAGGGACGAGGCCCTCTCGGAAATCAAGGCCCTCATGGAGGAGGGCGTCAGATCTCCCGGCTGGGACCTCACCGCAAACGTGAAGGCCGCCCGCGACCACCCCGACCCCGCCCTCCTGGAGGCTCTTGCCCGCGTCATCTCCGGCGAGGGCGAGCTCTCGGAGCTCGAGGCGATCCCGGCCTGGAGGGCTGCGGGGGCTTGAGCGGAGGGGGGCATCTTATGGGACTGAGCTGATAGGCGGGGCGAACATGCTCAATACGTTGAGGTGAATTGCCCCCTTGGCTAATCTTCAGCGGAACCGCAATGCCTCCTGATGGTAATCTCTTTTGATAAGTATCTCAAGACTCCTCACGATATTGAACAGGTACTATCTCCCTTTATTTCAACCACGAATGAACGCTAATGAACACTAATATTTTCATGAAATTTGAGGGAATTTGCGGCCAATATTAGCGTTTTATTACGCTATTGTCGAATTTAAGCGTGTAGATATTCACATAAAGTCTAAGCTAAAGATTGACACCCCTCAAGCAATTGAGCAGTTAGGTCGGGGCAAATCCCTTCATATCAATCTCGAGGAATGAGAGCTTCTTCCCTTTTGGGGCCAACTCCATCAGGATCTTGTAATGCTCCTCCAGCCCAATCTTCAGGTTGGCTATGGCCTCTTCCTCGGTGAGGCCCTGATCGGCTACATTGGTCAAGAGGTCGAGAGCCACATAGAACTTGCCCTCTTTATGTACCTGGATGGGGATCTTCATGCCGCTGCCTCTCACAATGCTTGCGATATAAGCCCCCCTTGTCGATGCGGGGCCTCGGGGCGACGGCCGGCAGCTCCACGACGCCGACGGCTGGCAATGCCAGGGCGCATGGCGGCCGGTGGCCATGCATCCAGCCGCGTGGCCTCGCCGTAGGCCTGGATCTGCCCAGGTCATAGAGAGCAACGCCTGACTTCGATCGTGTCGCAATCGATAGCGCGTGTTACGAGCGCTATTCGAATCCCGGCCAGCTTCCATCGGGATTCACTATTTGTATCTGCGAGGGCCCATAAAGGATTATCTCTGGGGAACCTTCGTAATTCTTAATTGATCCTCTAACTCTAACGAGTTTGTAGAGGTAGTAATCCTCCGGGTTCGGGGGGAATTCGGGGCGATCGTCACCCCAGATAATGCAGGTTAAGTAATCCTCGTATGGATCGTGAAAATTGAGGAATGTAGGCTGGCCATTAGATCCCGCTGCGTAGTGGGTGAGGACAATGGTCCCTTGGACAATTACGAATTGGTTGACGTAATCATCCGCTTCATCCCAGGAGATTACCGGAGGATTGCTCGTTGGCAGGGTGTTATTTATCGACTCAAGAGGTGAGGCAGATGCCGAAGCGGAGAACCCGAGAAGCATCAAGATTGAGAGGAATACGAATCGGTTCATTGCTTTTCTAAGCTCATATAGCCATGAATACTTTTCGGTGGTAATTCTAAATTTGTTGTCAAGGTTTGATCGATATTGACCTTCCCATGGGGAAGATCGCAACTCCTCAATTATGTGAAGGCAACCAATCGTCCATTTGGACTTATTGCCAACTTCGTCACGAATAAGCTTCAATAAAGTCCCAATAAATGGCCAGATGTGCCGCAATTACACGAGAATTAAAGGATAATATTAGCGTTCATTCGCGTTCATTCGCGGTTGAAATAAATAGAGATGGAAGATCGTGGGCCAGGCCGCCGGCAGAAGTCGATCAGGCATGGCCACATCTCGACGCTGCACACCCGACGGACGTTGCTGCCATTTGACGCCTGCAAGGCGGTTGTAAGCGCTTCCCTCTCGCCAGATCCCTTCCCTGATCCTCAACAGGAGGGGAGATCTAGGAGGTAAAGCGCATCACATCCGCGAGTTCTAGGAGCCGATGAATCCTGGAAAGCCGAGGCCTTGATCCCGTGGCCCTGCGTGAAGCCCACCTCGGCTTCATCGCCGGCTTCGCCAACTGTGATCTCTCGATAGATCTTTCGGATATGCTGCTATGATTTTGCATCCAACCTGGTGCACAGCCCAGTCAGGATGATTGAGGAGGGCGTTCTCCCCTCGCCGCCTCTCGCCGCTGAGCTCGTCCAGATTCCTTGAATGCTTCATCTGCTTCATCATCCCTTTGAGGTTCCCGAACAATATGCTTTGTATTTCAATGCCTTGCCGACAAGCTCGGGATCCAGCCTCATGGCCTCGTCATAGGCCTCGATCGCAGCCGTGCAGTTGTCCATGTTATAGAAAGCAATGCCCTTGTTTAACCAGGCTGAGGCTGCAAGCTCAGGATCGAGCCTGATGACCTCATCGAATGCCTGAATCGCTCCCGTGTAATTCTCCAGGCTAAAGAGCGCACTGCCTTTGTTATACAATTCCGGAGAGGCATTCTCAGGATCCAGCCTGATGGCTTCATCGTATGCCCAGATAGCGTCGGAATAGTTTCCCAGGTCGCTTAGAGCATTGCCTTTGTTATACCATGGTACAGCATCCTCTTGATCCAGCCTGATGGCTTCGTCGTAGGCAACAACAGCATCGGAGTAATTGCCCATGTCGCTGAGGGCATTTCCTATGTTATTCCAGGCCGAGGCGGCAAGCTCAGGATCCAGCCTGATGACCTCATCGAAGGCTTGAATCGCTTCGGAGTAATTGCCCAGGTTCCCGAGAGCAACTCCCTTGTTGAACCAGGCTGCTCCAAACTCAGAATCCAGCCTGATGGTCTCATTGAAGGCCTGAACCGCTGCGGTGTAGTTGCCCAGCTCATTGAGGGCTAGGCCCCTAAAATAGTATGCCTCGGCACACTCGGGACTCACCCGAATGGCCTCGTTGAAGGCCCAAACCGCGAAGTCGTATTTAGCTGAGTTATAATTCTCAATCCCCTTGGCAATCCAGGTATCTGCAGCATCGCAGTCGGTCTCTTCTGCAGCTTGAGTTCCTGCTGCTATCACCATTAAAAGAATTGCTAATCCTGCCTTTATATACATCCTCATCCCACCTCGTGACCGAACTCCCCTGACCGAAGTCATAGGCATCAGCAGCCTTTCAACCTGCAGCGAAGATCAGATAGAATATCATCTACGGGAAAGGAGATATAAGTATGGCATGGCGCGAAAGTGATGGAATGGCCTCTTGAGGGTATACAAACAGTCAAGCAATAATATTTAAATCAATCCTCTAGCCAAGAGCCGAACACAGCCATCCCTCATCGTACATATATAATAAAATGCCGAATGTTGCTGAGAGCATCTCCATCCGTCTCGCATCCATTCGCCATATCGCACGCTCCTTCCCTCCACAGCACCCCCTGCGTGGCCAAGCCGAGAGATCCCTCCCTTGGGAAAACCTATATCTGCAGGTTTCCCCATGGCTAGGAGGTGGTTTCATTGTCCCCCAAGCCAATCCTAGTAACCTGCGGCCTGCCTTATGCGAACGGGCCCTGCCACATCGGCCATCTCCGCACCTACGTCCCAGCCGACATATTCGTGAGGTCTCTTAGAAAGATGGGCGAGGACGTCCTCTTCGTCTGCGGCTCAGACGCCCACGGGACGCCCATTGTCGTAAACGCCGAGTCGCAGGGGATCGCCCCCCCCGAGCTCGTCGCCCGCTATCACGATCACTTCGATAACGTCTTTCGCGGGATGGGGATAGAGTTCAACCACTTCGGATCGACCGATGGGGAGGTCAACCACCACCGAACCCAGGAGATCGTAAAGGCCCTCATGGAAGGAGGCAACGTCTACCCCAAAGTTATAGAGCTCGCCTACTGCCCCCACTGCGAGCGCTTCCTTCCCGACCGCTACGTTGAGGGGATCTGCCCGTACTGCGGCGTTCCCGCCCGGGGCGACGAATGCGACCAGGGCTGCGGAAGGCACCTGGAGCCAGGCGAGATCAAGGAGGCCGTCTGCAAGGTCTGCGGAGGAAAGGCCGAGTACAGAGAGCAGACCCACTACTTCTTCAGCCTCTCGAAGTTCCGAGACTTCCTGCTCGAGTACCTGGAGACGCTCGGGGGATCCGCAAGCGCCAGGAACTACGCTGCAGAGTGGGTCCGCCAGGAGCTGAAGGACTGGTGCATAACCCGCAACATGAGCTGGGGCGTCAAATTCCCAGGCAAAGAGGGCCTCGTCGTATACGTCTGGGTGGATGCGCCGATAGGCTACATCGCGTTTACCGAGGAGTGGTGCAATGCACACGGCGCCCGCTGGGAGGACTACTGGAAGGGAGACTCAACGATCATCCACTTCATCGGGGGGGACATCGTCTACCACCACTGCATCTTCTGGCCCGCCATGCTCAAGGGCGCGGGCTACTCACTCCCAAAGGCTGTCGTTGCAAGCGGCATGCTCAAGATCGACGACAAGAAGTTCTCGAAGAGCAGGGGCTACGTGGTCTGGGTCGAGGACGACTACCTGGAAAAGGGGCTCGACCCCGACCTCCTTCGATACTACCTCGCATCCTACACCTCCCACACCAAGGAGGTGAACTTCGCATGGCGGATCTTTGCGGAGAAGGTGAACTCGGAGCTCGTGGGTGCACTTGGAAACTTCCTCAACCGGGCATTTACATTCACAGTTAAGAACTTCCATGGCAAGGTGCCCGATGGCGAGATCGACCCCGAGGTCATCGCCCGGATAGAGCAGGCAGTGATCGAGGCCGAGGCGAATCTCCGGGAGTACGAGTTCAAGAAGGCGGCAGACGGCATAATGTCCCTTGCCGACTACGGAAACACCTACTTCCAGGGCCACGAGCCATGGAAGCTCATCAAGTCCGACCTCGATGCGGCAGGCTCTGCAGTTCGCTCCAGCCTCCAGGTGGCAAAGGCCCTGATCATCCTCATGCAGCCCTTCATGCCGGGCGTGATGGAGAAGGCCTGGGGACAGCTCGGGCTCGATGGGACGGCGACCGCTGCCCGCTACTCAGAGGCAACAGTTCCCTTGGAGCCTGGCCACACCATGGGGCGGCCAAAGATCCTCTTTAAAAGGATGGAGGAAGAGACCGTAGCGGAGCTGGAAGCGATATTCCAGAGACGGATAAGCGAAGCAGGATCAAGAGAAGGCAAGCGTAAAGAGGAGAAGATGGAGACAATCCCCTACAAGGATTTCATGGCGATCGATCTCAGGGTGGGAGAGATCGCTGCGGCTGAGGGCATCAAGGGATCGGAGAAGCTGCTCAAGCTGTCGGTCGATATAGGCGAAGGTAAAAGGCAGATCGTGGCAGGCATCGCCAAGGGCTACAGCCCAGCGGATCTAGTGGGAACCCAGGTGATCGTTGTCGCAAACCTGGAGCCGGCAAAGCTCTTCGGCGTCGAGTCCCAGGGAATGCTGCTTGCAGCCGACGTGGACGGGAAAGCTCTCCTTCTCCATCCGGAGAAGAGGGTGGAGCCGGGGACGAGGGTTCGCTAGGAGGTATTTATGATGATAGTAGTAGATAATCTATCGAAGACCTATCGAATTCGTGACATCGAGGTTCCTGCCCTGAAGGGGATCGGATTTCGGGTAGAGTCCGGCGAGATACTTGGCTTCGTTGGCAGAAGCGGTGGGGGGAAGAGCACCCTTCTGAAGATCTTGCGGGGCATCGAGGACTTCAACTCGGGGAGCATCGTCATGGGCGATCTTGCGATCGCCCCTGATTCAGATCCGGCGATCAAGGTCGAGCAGCGCCGCATCACAGCCATCCATCTGCAGAGGGACTTTGGCCTCTGGACCGAGTCAGCCCTGAAGAACGTGGTCCGTCGCGTCAACTCCCGGGTCACAGGCTACGAGGTGCTGCCAGTTGAGGAGGACGCCACTTACGAAGAGATGTACGATGAGGCGATGGGCTACCTCCGCGTCGTGGGGCTTGCAAACAAGGCCAACCACCTCGCAACCCTCCTCAGCGGCGGGGAGAAGCAGAGGCTGCTCATCGCAAGGCAGCTCGCAAAGAAGCCTCAGATCCTGCTCCTCGACGAGCCGGCCACGATGGCCTGTCCTACTACAAAACAAGAGGTAATGGACACCATCCTCAAGGTCAACAGGGAGCTTGAGCTGACAATTCTCGTGGTCTCCCACCTGCCAGAGGTCCATCGCTATCTCGCAGATCGGTTGATATGGCTGGATCGAGGGATGATCAAAGCGGAGGGCGATACAGATGAGGTGCTCGAGTCCTTCCTATCTTGCATGGGCCCATGCGACCCCCTTCCCGAGAGGCCGGATCCGCCGAAGCCTGAGATCGTTGTTGAGGGCCTCTCCAAGAGGAACTATCTGGTTGGAACGGGGGAGGTCCTGCGCATCAAGGATCTAACGTTTTCCATAAACGAGGGGGAGATCACGTCATTGATCGGATCGAGCGGCGGGGGCAAGACCACGCTACTCAAGATCATGCAAGGGCTCAAACCACCAGACGAGGGGACCGTCCTCTATAGACACGGGGACGACTGGGTGGATATAACCTCCTACAGCAAGCTGAGAAAGGAGGTCAGGAGGAGGATCGGCATCATGTACCAGGAGTTCGCCCTCATGCCCGGGGAGACGATTCTGGAGCAGATCGGCTACCAGCTCGGGGTGAAGGGACCTGAGGTTCTCGAGCACGCCCGGAAGGTTTCAGGGGAGATGGGAATCAGCGACCGTGTGCTCGACATGCTCTACACCGTGGCCGATATGCAGAAGGAGGAGGCAGAAGCGGTGCTGAATAAGCTGGGATTATCGAGGGAGGCAATATCGGAGCTATTCCCCCGCTTTCCAGCAAGCATTGCCAGGGAGTACGCCCAGCCGATCATGGAGCTGATGGACCTCGATTCTACCGTCCTCGACAAGCTGCCAGAGCAGCTAAGCGGCGGAGAGAAGGTTCGCTCAACGCTCGCCATGCTGCTTGCAGCCAATCCCAGCATACTGATCCTCGACGAGCCGTTTGGCGATATCGATCCAATAACCCTTCGAGAGGTCTCAAACGCCATAAAGCGAGTGAACGCAAAGGGATGCACCATTCTCCTCGTCAGCCATCATGTGGACTTCGTAAGGGAGATCTCGCATAGGGCCATCCTGATGGAGAAGGGAGCGATCATCATGGACGGGTCGCCGGACGAGGTCTGTCAGACATTCCTCTCCCGATGCGATTGCCCCTACCTTTATGGTGCAAGGGGTGCCAAGAGACCCGCCCCGGTCGAGGGGTAGCCCATGGTCGATCTTTTGGGGAAGGCTAAGGCATCCCAGGATCATACCAGGATATATCTAAGACGAGCATAGAACCTCTGAAATAAGGTGTTGGACCATGGATGATGAGATCTCGGAGATCTTCGGGCAGCTTGCTGAGCAGATATCCAGGGAGGAATTCGACTCCAGGCTGGAGGAGAAGGTCTCCTTGATGGGCGGCCTCTGCGACCGAAAGACCGCAGCAATGCTCGTAGCCCGCGAGCTCGGCGCAAGCGATGTGACTGTGAAGATCGGCAGGATCAAGCCGGAGACCGGATCCGTCGCCTTCGTCGGCCGCGTGATCACAATATCGCCCATACATGAGTTCAAGCGCGCGGACGGATCGCTGGGACGGGTTGCAAACCTCACTATGGCTGACGAGACGGGCACGATTCGCGTCACCCTCTGGGACGAGTCGACCGATCTGATCAAGTCAGGCGACCTAGCCGTGGACCTGGTGCTGAAGGTAAGAGGCTTCACCAAGGAGGGCTTTGCCGGATGCGAGGTGAACCTCGGTCGAAATGGCGGCCTGGAGGAGGTGGACCTCGACATCAAGCCGAGGATCGAGCCCTATAAGATCTCGGAGATCGAGCGTGACATGGGCGAGGTCAACCTGGTCGCTCAAGTGCTAGACCCAGGCGAGCCTCGCGAGTTCACAAGGAAGGACGGATCCCCCGGAGTGGTGAGGTCGGTCCTCCTGGGAGACGAGACGGGAAAAATCCGCCTCACCCTTTGGAACGAGCAGGCCAAGATGGAGATAAAAGAGGGCGAGTCCCTTGAGGTGATCAATGCCACCACTAGGGAGAGATACGGTCAGGTTGAGGTGCAGACCGGCGGCTACTCGATCACTAGAAAGAGCAATGCCGTCTTGAGCTACAAGGAGCACATCACCTCGATCGCGGACCTCGAGATTGGTTGCATCTGCAGCATCTCGGGCTTCGTTTCCGGCCTGGGCGAGGTCAGGGAGTTTCCACGAGACGATGGCCGCATGGGCAGGGTTGCGAACATCTACGTATCCGACGAGACCGGGAGGGTGCGCGTAAGCCTCTGGGATGACCATGCCGGTCTGGTCGAAGGGCTGGACCTGGGCCATCGTGCCGATCTCTTCGATTGCCAGGTAAAAAGCGGCTGGAACGAGGAGATGGAGGTGAGCTGCGGCTGGAGGAGCCAGGTCACTTTCGCCCCGCACGAGCAATGAAGATAAAGGCCAAGACGGATGTAAAGAGGAGGAAGAGCGAGATGTCCAAGATGCTTCTGGAGGATCTGCAGGGGGTAGGCCCCGCCACTGCAGAGAAGCTTAGGGAGGCCGGATACAGCACCGTTGAGGCCATAGCTGTGGCCTCGCCAGGCGAACTCGTGGGTGCGGCCGAGGTGGGAGAGACAACCGCGGCGAAGATCATCGCCTCGGCCAGGGAAGCTGCCGACATCGGCGGCTTCGAGACAGGCGATCTGGTCCTGGAGAGGCGAAAGCTCGTCGGAAAGATCACCACGGGGAGCAAGAGCTTCGACGACCTCCTTGGCGGAGGCGGCATGGAGACCCAGTGCATTGTGGAGGTCTACGGGGAGTTCGGGTGCGGCAAGACCCAGGTTGCGCACCAGATGGCTGTAAACGTTCAGCTTCCAGTCGAGAGCGGCGGGCTCTCTGGCTCGGCCATCATAATCGATACCGAGAACACCTTCCGCCCGGAGAGGATCGGCCAGATGGTCCGCGGACTTCCCCTGCGGGAGGAGGGGGAATGGACGTCCGAGGAGTTCCTTAGAAACATCCACGTCGCCCGTGCCTACAACTCCAACCACCAGATCCTACTCGCCGATTCGGCCCTGGACCTGGCAGAAAGGCTTCGAGAGACGGATATGCCTGTCCGGCTGCTCGTTGTGGATTCGGTGACGGCGCACTTCCGCGCCGAGTACGTCGGGCGCGGAACGCTTGCGGACCGTCAGCAGAAGCTCAACAAGCACCTCCACGACCTGATGAGGTTCGGCGACCTGAACAACGCCCTGATCCTCGTTACGAACCAGGTTATGTCCAAGCCGGACACTTTCTTCGGCGACCCTACGAGGCCCGTCGGAGGCCACGTCCTGGGCCATACTGCGACGTTTCGGCTCTACCTGAGGAAGTCGAAGGGGGAGAAGAGAATCGCACGCCTCATCGACTCCCCATGCCTGCCCGATGGCGAGGCCGTCTTCTCCGTAACGATGGAGGGCCTGAGGGATTGAAGATCAAAGCGATTGCAGTCGATATCGACGGCACGCTCACGGACGACCTGAGAAAGCTGAGCCCGGCTGCCTTGCAGAGCCTTGGGCGGCTGCATGTCCCCTTGGTCATCGCAACGGGAAACACCCACTGCTTCACGAGGGCTGCGACTATCATGCTCGGCGCCTCTCACTCGATCGCCGAGAACGGCGGCGTGATCTCGATCGACGACCATATGGAGATTATCGCAGACCGGAGACCTTGCGACGAGGCGTATTCGCAATTGGCCCAGGAGTTCTCCGTGGAGCTCCTCGACGCGCGCTATCGTCTCACCGATCTCGTCTTGAGGAGGGGCTTCGACTTGAAGGCAGCATCCGCCTTCATCGAGAGGACGGGAATTCCAGTCGACCTCGTGGATACCGGCTTTGCAGTTCACATCAAGAACAAGGGCATAAGCAAAGGCGCGGCCCTTTTGCGTGTCGCTTCAAGGATGGGCCTCGATCCTCGCGCGTTTGCCGCGGTCGGCGACAGCTTGAGCGACATACCCATGATGGAGGAGGCAGGGTTCGTCGCAGCTGTTGCAAACGCTGTTCCCCAGGTCAAGGAGATCGCCGACTACGTCTCGCCGAGCCCCTACGGCGAGGGCTTCGCCGAGGTGGTGGAATATATGGCGAGCCGCGGTATGATCTAAGAAATGCCGCTGTCAAATGCGTAACCATGCACCATCGGGTCGTGTGTGAGAGTTACTTAAAATCGGTAGCGATCGACCCGACCTTGCGTGGATCGTTGAAAGAATTGCCAGCGGGCTATCGATTCTTGCGATTTTTTTTAGTTGCCCGCACCCATTGCCCGCCATCGACTTGCCGAGGCAATGATGGGAAAAAGTCCGGCAGTATAGAAGGAGATGGCCATGCCTTCGTCCCTTATCCCCGGCTTACCATCGTCCCTACGCCCGAGTCGGTGAAGAGCTCCAGGAGGATTGCGTGCGGCGTTCTTCCGTCGATGATATGAGCCTTTTCTACTCCTCCAACCACCGCTTCGACGCAGGCCTCGACCTTGGGGATCATCCCTCCCTTGATCACGCCGTCCTCGACCATTCGATAGAAGTCGGATGCGGGAAAGCGGGATATGACGGAAGTTGGATCCTCCGAGTCGAGCTTGACCCCCTCCACATCGGTTATCGAGACGAGCTTCTTTGCCATGAGGGCGATTGCTATTGCGCCTGCTGCCGTATCGGCGTTGACGTTGAAGCTGTTGCCCTCCTTATCGACTGCGATCGGCGAGACGACGGGGATGTAGCCCTTCCCTGCTGTGATCATGATGATCTCCGGATTGATCCTCTCGATCTCGCCGACGTACCCCAGGTCCACCGGATGGTCGTTCCCTTTGACCGTCACGGGCCCCTTCTTCTTCGCAATGATCAGCTGTCCGTCCGTTCCAGAGAGCCCTATCCCCTTTCCACCGTACTTGCCAATCAATGTTACGAGCTCGGCATTGATGTTTCCAACAAGGACCATCCGCGCAATCGCCATCGTCTCCCTATCGGTGACACGAAGCCCTGCCACGAACTCGGCCTTCTTGCCGAATCGCGCCATGGCCTCGGAGATCTCAGGACCGCCTCCATGTACGATCACCGGGTGGATGCCTATGAAGCGCAGCAAGACGACGTCCTCGACGAAGTCCTCGAGCACCTCCCGGTTGGACATGATGGAGCCGCCTATCTTGAAGATCATGATGGAGTCGTAGAACTCACGGATGTAGGGAAGTGCCTCGATGAGCACCTGTTCTCGCTTAATGGACAAAGGGATCTCTCCTTCTCATTCCATATCTGCAGAGGTCAATCAATTGACATGAGGACGTCGCCGGGGGAGACCGTGGAGCCCTCCTTGGCGTATATCTCCTTCACAACGCCGTCCTTGTTCGCGTATACGGCGTTCTCCATCTTCATTGCCTCGAGCACCGCCACCACATCGCCCTTGCTGACGGAATCCCCTTTCTTGACATTGTACTTGATCAGCACGCCTTGCATGGGCACGGTCACGCCATCGACGGGCGCCTTGGGCTGGGCTTCTACGATCGAGACCCCGGCAGGAGCCACCTTGACCAGATAGGCCTCGCCGTCGACCTCTACGTTGAAGGCCCTCGCCTCTCCAGCGGCCGATCCGCTGGCAGGCAGATCGGACTTCGGCTTCTCCACCATGACCTCCTCGATGGCCGCTCCCTTGAGGAACTTCAGCGCCACCTGAGGATAGAGGACATATGTCAGATAGTCCTCCTCCTTCTTGGCAAGGCCCAGAGCGTCAACCTCCCTTTTGGCAGCCTCGTACTCCGGCTCTATCAGGTCGCCGGGCCTAACGGTAATCGGCTCCTCGTCGCAGAGGATCTTCAGCCTCACCTTGGGATCTATCATCGCCGGAGGCCTTCCGTAGAGCCCCTTCACGTAGTCCCTGACCTCTTTTGGCACCATCTTGTACTTCTCGCCCGTGATCACATTGAGAACGGCCTGGGTTCCCACGATCTGGCTGGTCGGGGTGACGAGTGGGGGGTAGCCAAGGTCCTTCCTCACCTGGGGGATCTCCTCCAAGACCTCGTCATACCTGTCCATGGCTTTCTGCTCGATCAGCTGCGATACCAGGTTGGATAGCATGCCTCCAGGGACCTGGTATACCAGGACGTTAGTGTCCAACCTCGCTGAGATCGGGTTGAAGACCGGCGCGTAGATCTCCATGATCTTCTCGAAGTACCTCTTGATCTTGGTTAGGAGCTCGAGGTCGAGGCCTGTATCGTAGGGCGTCCCTTTGAGCGCCGCGACGATGCTCTCAGTAGGTGGCTGTGAGCTTCCCCAGGCGAGGGGAGAGATGGCAACGTCGAGGATGTCGGCCCCAGCCTCGCATGCGAAGAGATAGCTCATCGGGGCGATTCCCGCTGTGCAATGGGAGTGAAGACATATGGGCAGGCTGACCTCCTTCTTGATCGCGCTTACAAGCGCCTTTGCGTCGTGAGGGGAGATGAGGCCTGCCATATCCTTGATGCAGATTGAGTCGCAACCGAGCTCTGCGAGCCTCACTGTGAGGTCAGTGAACTGCTCAATTGTATGAACAGGGCTTGTGGTATAGCTCACGGCGCCCTGAACATGGGCTTCCATCCTCTTCGCCACCTTTATGGAGAGCTCCATATTCCTGATATCGTTGACCGCATCGAATATCCTGAAGATGTCGACGCCGTTCTCCGCCGCTTTTGCGACGAACTTCTCCACAACGTCATCAGCATAATGGCGGTATCCAACCAGGTTTTGGCCTCGAAGAAGCATCTGGATGGGTGTGTTTGGCATGGCAGCCTTGAGTGCCCGAAGGCGCTCCCAGGGGTCCTCGTTCAGATATCTGATACAGGAATCGAAGGTGGCCCCACCCCATGACTCGAGGGAGAAGAATCCTACCTGATCGAGAAGCTCCGCTATGGGCAACATATCCCTCGTCCTCATCCTCGTTGCCAGCAACGATTGGTGAGCGTCCCTCAATACCGTCTCAGTTAGCTTTACCCTGCCCATTTCCATCTCTCTCCATCTGATTACTCGTCCTCAGGCTCCAATGTTGCATCGCCGAGAGCGGGTCTCTCTGCCCTTCAGCGATAGTCCACCTTCGGCCAATCTATCCGCTCCATGCTCGGCAGCCTATGCCTTCGCTGCTGTGGCCAAATCCTCCACGAGGCCTCCCGTCGCCGCATGCGCCTGAACTCTCTCTGCGTTGGCGTTTGATCGCATCTCTTGGGTAGGTCCCTGCCGAGGCGATGGGATCGATCCTCCAGAAGAGTCCATGATAAGTTATTTAAAGATGGTGGAAAGGATTCACACCTGCAAAATACGCTGACCATCCTCTTTCTTGGCCATACTTTATCCAGCAATTTTTCCTGTAATATTGTGGGTAGAATTTCAAAACTGAGCCATAGTTTAATATTTTTTGAGTAAAAACTCCCAGATTAAATGATCTCAGACTATATTGGAAAAAACAAAGCTTAGAATTATCCATTCGTCTAAGACACAATGATTTTTTATTCATACAGTAGGTGGACAGTTTTAGCTGATTTGAACAGTAGTGAACACCGCAAGCGTCTATTAATATCCTGCGGAACTACTAGAGCATGTGATATGTGATGAAGCTTAGAGTAGTCAGTTCGAGAAATGAGATAGATGTTCTGGATAAGAACGAGAGGATGATCCATCTGGCCTTTCGCCCCTCCAATGTGGACTTCCTAAACCTCATCCAGAGCTGCCCAAGGTTGAGGGTTGTCCAGCTGCCCCGATCCTACCATAAGACCCTCTCCCATGCCATGCAGGTCTTCCTTGACATGCAGGGCATAAGGGTGCTGCAAGGGGATGTCTGGGGTCATCGAAAGGACTTGGATGCTTACTTCACCGTCAACGATAGGACCGTTAATGAGATTCGCACTATGGCCAAGGGAGGACTGCCCATAGAGGAGATGGCGGACCAGTTGAAGGAGAGGATCAGGCTTGGCTACGATCTGATAGAGTACATCGTACGGGTGGCCAGCTGAACGAACACTGGCACATCCCGCCCCCTTTCTGTTTGATCCTCTGCAGTGAGGGGATCATCTTTTCTACTTATCAATCGTCCGCCTTAATCCTCTTTCATCCATTCCTCAGGGCCGCGTCTCCCATCAAATCTCGCGGCCCCTCCCTGCATAAGGAAAGGACGGCCAAGGCCGAGAGGAGGGCCGCAATCGATCCGAAGATGAACGTTGCCTTCGATCCCCACGACTGCCAGAGCAGGCCGGCTGCGATCCCTGAGGCAATTGCAGAGATTCCAACGGCCCCATGATAGACTCCAAGCGAGCTGCATCGAGTGCTTGAACAACTTAGATCGGAGACAAACGCCCTCTCGGTCCCGTCCACAAGGGCGAAGACTAGGCCATAAAGCAGGAAGAGGATGACCAGCCCCTCGGTGGAGCTGACCAATGCAAAGCCCAGGCAGACCGCCGAGAAGAGGCCGTATCCGCAGGCGAGAACGCGGCGGCGGCCGATGCGGTCCGAGAGGATTCCGCTTGGCACGGACATTGCCGCATATACCGCATTGAATAGAATGTAGAGGAGGAGTGGGGCTCCGAGGGCCATCGCTCCCGAGTAGAGCTCGCCGGCCCTAAGGAGAAAGAACATGTAGCTGAAGTTGCCAAGCGCGAAGAGGGCTGCGATCAAAACGAATCTGCGAAGGTCTTGATTCAATCCATCGAGGCTCATCCGCATACCCGGGCTTCGCGCTGCAGCTACATCCTCTACCAAGAGTAGCGGGATGAAGGCAAGCAGCGCAAGGAGGGCGGCAATAACCAAGATCGTCCTGATCTCGATCCCTGCCTGCCATAGCAGGAATGCGAGTATTGACCCCCCAACCGCGCCTGTGCTATCGAGCGCCCGGAGCAATCCAAATCCCCGGCCTCTTAAATCGCTGCGGACCGAGTCTGCAACGATCCCGTCCCGTGGGGCGGAGCGGACCCCCTTCCCGCATCGCTCAAGGGTTTTCGCCAGGAAGACGTGCGTCCAGGCTTCGCTCAGGGGAAGCAGCATCTTTGCCAAGGTGGAGATTGCATATCCTGCGATCACGAGGGGCTTTCTCTTGCCCAATCTGTCAGCCCAGTAGCCGGAGTAGATCTTCAGCAGGCTTGGAATTCCCTCGGAAATGCCGCCGATGAGTCCAATTGCGAGGCCTCCCCCACCCAGCGATGATATGAAAAGTGGAAGGATCGGCTGTATGATCTCGCTGCTCATATCATTCAGCAGGCTGACTAGGCCGAGACGATGTATGTTCTTCTCCTCTCCAGCAGGGGTCATCAGCCTAGTCGTGGATCTTTGATGATATCAGCCTTGCCAAGGCCTCCCATCCTGGGCGGAGGATACCACCTTATCCGTCTCGACGGCAAAGATAAAATGCTTGTACATATCTGATCGACGATGGAGGAAGATGTCATGAGGATTCTCGTCAGCGATCCCTTGGCCGAAGATGGCGTAAAGAGGCTTCAAGAGGCGGCAGAGGTCGATGTGATCACCAATCTCTCCCCAGCGGAGCTCATCGAGAGGATTAAGGATTACGATGGCCTGGTGATACGCAGCGGGACGAAGGTGACCGCGGAGGTCATCGACGCCGCAAATAGGCTCAAGGTCATCGGTCGGGCAGGGGTGGGCGTCGATAACGTCGACGTAGACGCCGCGACCAAGAAGGGCATAATTGTCCTAAACGCCCCCGGAGGCAACACAATATCTGCGGCTGAGCATACCATAGCGATGATGCTCTCCATGGCCAGGAACATCCCCCAGGCCAACGCCTCGGTCCGCCGGGGCGAGTGGAACCGCAAGAAGTATACCGGCGTCGAGGTATTCAACAAGACGCTTGGAATAGTGGGCCTGGGTCGTATCGGCGCCGAGGTTGCCCAGAGGATGAAGTCCTTTGGCATGAGGATACTCGCATACGATCCCTTCATCACCGAGGACCGTGCTGCTGAGCTCGGGATCAAGCTCGCCTCGCTCGAGAAGATCTATCGGGAGAGCGACTTCATCACCGTTCACACACCCTTGACGCCGGAGACAAAGGACCTCATCTCAGGGCCAGAGTTCGATATGATGAAGCCAACGGTACGCCTCATCAACTGTGCCCGAGGCGGGATAATCAACGAGGAAGCCCTGGCCGAGGCTGTTGCCCAGGGCAAGGTGGCGGGGGCTGCAATCGACGTCTACACCAAGGAGCCACCCACCGAGAGCCCCCTCTTGGACCAGGATAGGATCGTTACAACCCCACACCTCGGCGCCTCGACCGCGGAGGCTCAGATCAACGTCGCTTTGGCCGTGGCCGACCAGATACTGGCAATAAGCCAGGGAGGAATGCCCACGAGCGCCGTGAACATGCCGGCTATATCTCCCGAGACCCTCGCGGTGATGGAGCCGTACATGTTGCTCGCCGAGAGGATGGGACGACTTATAGGCCAGCTGAGCGATGGCCGCTTCGGGAGCCTTGAGGTCGTCTATGGCGGAAGCCTCTCGAAGAAGGACGTCCATCCGGTGACCATCTCCGCGGTGAAGGGATTGATCAGGAGCGCAGGCGGAAACGCTAACTTCGTCAACGCTCTAAGCCTGCTAAGCGAGATGGGAACAAAGTTGATCGAGTCGAAGACCGATGCCGCAAACGGCTACAGCAACACAATTACATTGCGGCTGAAGAACAACGGGGAGGTCACGACGGTCCAGGGCACGGTCTACGGCAACAAGGAGAGGCGTATAGTCATGATGAACGAGAACATGGTCTCCATCCCAGCGGAGAAAGGGGACATGGTGATCGCGGTCATCCAGGACAGGCCAAAGATCATAGGGCCTTGCTGCGTCATCCTGGGCGAGGATCGAATCAATATCGGCGGGATGCACGTAGGGCAAAGCGCCGAAGGGCTCGTCCAGCTCATGGTGCTCAACGTGGACCAGCCAGTGCCCGAGGAGACGCTGAAGAAGCTGGCCGAGGTCCCCGGTGTCGTCAGCGCAAGGATGGTCAGGCTATAGGCCAGGAAGGGCATAAGCCCTTCCACCTTCCCTTTTTCAGGGAGCGGCCAACATGGCCTCCCTTGCCTTCTCGACCAGATCCTGGCGGATGGAAGCCTGTCGGTCTCCTCCGCATACCATGCCCCTTATCCCGATTATTTCCGGATCTAATCTCATGAGCAGATCCATGTGCTGGAATCCGATGTTTCCGGCGATTGCAACATCCAGCCCTTGATCCCTGCCAGCTCTGATAAAGGCCTCCAGCTCCTCCTCAGTCATGAACTCGAATGTGGACCTGCCGTCCTTCATCGCCGTGTCCACCATGATCACATCAGCCCCAGCATAGGCGGCGACCTCTGGGAGGATCGCCGGATCGATGGAGTCCACGCGTTCATGATCCGAGTAGGCTGCGGCAACTACTCTCTTCCTCGAATCGAAGTCCTTCACAGCCCGAACGATGTTTACCAGCATCTCCGATGCCTGGCTAGGGGTGTGGATCCCGAGAAGGCCGGCCTTGATATAGTCAGCCCCGGCATAGGCCGCCCCTAGCGCGGCGAGGCTTGCCGTTCCGGGTTTATATTGCAGATCGCCGATTGTCGCGCTCACAGGAACTGCGCCTCCAGCAAGCTCGACGACCTCTCTTATGGCCCAGGGAAAGTTGGCCCCGAGCGAGCCCTCACGAGGGTTCTTGACATCCAGTATATCCGTTCCGCCAGCCAAAGCCGCTTTGGCCTCTTCCAAGTTCATAGGGCTAACCAACAACCTCATATTCACCAAATCCTAGGAATAATGCACGTGCGCTGCATCTTCGTCCTCGATATATTTAACGGTGAGGTAGTCCATGCCCAGAGGGGCGAGCGGGAGAGGTACAGGCCCATCCATCTCAGCAGCAGGCTGGTATCAAGTTCCATCCCCTTGGCGATCCTCGAGTCGATCGCTCCCCGAGAGGTCTATGTTGCCGACCTGAACAGCCTGAGAGGGCTTGGAGAGAACCTCTCGCTAACGGTTGAGATCGCGTCCAAGTGGCCTACGATGGCCGATGCCGGCCTGAGCGATATGGACGGGATCCGCCGGCTGGACGGAGCAGTGCCGGTACTCGGGACGGAGACCGCCTCGCTCGATCTGATGGAGAGGGCCGCATCATCGATGCCGATTGTGGCAAGCGTCGATATGTTGGGAAGAAGCGTTCTCGCCCGCGATCCCGCTCTGAAGCTCCCGCCAGAGGAGCTGATCAGGCGCCTTAACGAGATCCCGCTTAGGGAGGTGATCCTGCTCGAGCTCGATCGGGTTGGCACGTCCAAAGGAATCGACCCCGATTTTCTCCGGAAGATGGCTCGCCTGAGCAGTCATCCGCTCCTCTTGGGCGGAGGCGTAAAGGATCCTCACGACCTGGCCCTGCTTGAGTCGCTGGGAATCGAGGGCGCCCTTGTTGCAACCGCGGTGCATAACCTCTCGATTCCGCTGGAGATGATCAGGGATTGAATTGCCGTGCTTTAAGGGCAGGGCTTCACTCAGATCGCGCATTCAGGTCAGGAGAGGGCTTCATGTATTTCAACCCCGAATGAACGCGAATGAACGCTAATGTGGTCATGAGCGCGATCATGTTAGGAGATAGGCTCATGTATTTCAACCCCGAATGAACGCGAATGAACGCTAATGTGGTCATGAGCGCATTCAGGTCAGGAGAGGGCTTCATGTATTTCAACCCCGAATGAACGCGAATGAACGCTAATGTGGTCATGAGCGCGATCATGTTAGGAGGAGGTTCATGGTAGTTCCAACAAGCAGGGCTGCGATCAGCCTTATCAAGATCGATTTGAGGGTATTGTAGGGTCCAAGCTCCTTCAGGAGCACCATCAACGTTGCAACGCATGGGAAGTACATGGCAAGCATTACCGAGGCTATTGCTAGCTGCATCGGTGTCATCTCCAGAGGAGCGAACATTGCTATCCCCACGTCCTTTCTCAGGAATCCTATGATCAATGTGGCTGCAGCGTCGCTTGGAAGGCCGAGCATCCCCGATATGACCGGCCGCAACGCGACTCCCATGTAGTCCATGAAGCCGGTCATGTGGAAGAGGTTCATCGCAAGCATTCCCACGCCTATATAGGGGACTGCCTCGTTCAAGAAGGCCCTGAGGCGGACGAATGTCTTCTTGAGGAGCGATTTGCGGTCGGGTATCCGATAGGGTGGGATCTCCATGAATATCTCCGGAGACTCCTCCTTGATGATCCGATGCAGTATGAAGCCGGTTGCTATGAAGACCAGGAAGAGGGTACAGTAGACTATTGCGATATAGCGCAGGCCGTAGGGCCCAAGGATTCCGAAGACCATGGCATTTTGGGATGCGCAGGGTATGGCCATCGTCATAAGCGTCGCTGCGATGTACCTCTGTTTGGGGGAATCCAGTATGCGGACAGCAAGCACCCCGGGAACGCTGCATCCCAATCCGAGTATACATGGCATGATGGACGCTCCATGCAGCCCGATCCTATGGAAGAGAGCATCCATGAGGACGCTCAGGCGGGGAAGATATCCCAGGTCCTCGAGAAGGCCGAGGAGCAAATAGAAGGGTATCAGGAAGGGCAGCACAATTCCGAAGGGTATGTAGAGGCCGGTTGTGAGGAGCCCGAAGGACTCCAACAGCCCAGGGGAGGTCCCAACCAAGAGGTCATGTGCTATTCCCAAGGTGTAGCGGCCCACGAGATCGAAGGCCCAGTTCGAGTAGGCGGCGAAGAGGGGATCGGTCACCCTCTCAATAATGAACTCACCGATCCTTATCACCAGGCTGAAGGAGAGGTAGAGCACGAAAATTGCAACGGGAATCCCCGTTAGGGGCTTGATCGTCAGGTCCTCAAGGTTCTCAAGCAAGGAGGGATGGCGATGGGTCACCCTCTGCGTAAGCGCTGCGATCTCCCCAATCCTTGCCCAGCGCTGGTCTGAGGAGGTGAACTCGATGTACTCGGGCTGCTCCGCGGCCTCTATCGCCATTACGAGGTCCAGTATTCCCTGGCCCGAATGGGCAACTGTGGGAATCACGGGGACTCCAAGCTCTCGGGAGAGGGCATCGACATCGATTATTATGCCCTGCTTGGTTGCGACGTCCCAGAGGTTTAAGGCGACCACTGTGGGAATTCCACGTTCGAGGAGCTGGAGGGTCAGGTTGAGGTTCCTCTCAAGGTGGGTTGCATCCACGACATTGACGATCACGTCTGCCCCTTCATCCACGATTCTCCGGGTCACCTCTTCCGCTTTGGAGGTGGGATCGAGGGAGTATACCCCCGGGGCATCGATTAGGATGGCCTGGCCTCCTGCGATCTTCAAGCGCCCCTCGCTGTACTCCACGGTTGTGCCGGGATAATTGGAGGAGATGACGTCAACCCCGGTGAGCCTGGAGAAGATGACGCTCTTGCCCACGTTGGGATTGCCCATGAGTATTACCTTCATGGCATAGACCTCTCTTTTCAATCAGGTCGGAAGTTGGAAAAGGAGGATAAATCACTTTTGGCAGAATCTATTGCCATGGCGCGCGAGAATATGCGGCAATCTTGCATAAGAAGAGGATCGCATGATATCGATTTTTTATTCTTCATGCATAAGCGGGCGTTGTCAGGAGCGGATCCCGAAAAGCCATCGAGATAGCTTCTGAAATGCATGTTCACGACGTGACTACTCCCCCGAATGAATTCGGGGGCATCTAGGTTGTATCCCAACCAAGGACTGTAATCCCAGTCGAAGGATATTCTTTGAAGCATTCAGATCTCTATCCATGACCAACCCACATCTAGGG
>Ga0268276_1000434_pt1 | contig 49989 bp, 48 predicted proteins | sample saktaG_4_FD_190145 | JGI IMG/M metagenome (GOLD analysis project Ga0268276, IMG submission 190145) | Saline water microbial communities from Sakinaw Lake, British Columbia, Canada - sak_2010_1_5_45m | ecosystem: Environmental > Aquatic > Non-marine Saline and Alkaline > Saline ...
GATGGTATCCCCGCTCCGGTTCTAGCCTCAACGTCCGCCTACCGGCCGACCGCCGCCGCCTACCGACCGACCGCCGTCACTTCCCGGCCCGCGCCCGCGCCCACGCCGGCGTCCGCGCCGGCGTCCGCAGCAGCGCCCGCGCCTCCATTGGCGCCCGCGTCTTTAAATGTTCCGGTTATAACCAAAAAAGAATTTAAAAATTCAGCCGCAAACTCAGCTCCGGCCTCCGGCGGTTACAAGGCTATTTGCAGTTCTTGCGGCCAAGCCACGACCACTATTTTTGAGCCCGATGGCATACGTCCGGTTTATTGCCGCGACTGTTTAAGTAAAAAAAAAGAAGAGAAACGCCAGGAATTAGCCCAGCGCCAATCAGCCAAGACGGAAGAAAGGCGCCGCGTCGACGAGGCTGAAGCTAAACCAGAAAATGTTCCGACCTTGTCGCTTGATGATCTGAAAAATGTCGCTCTGCGCGATTTCCGCGGCCGGGAAATAAAAACTAAATCGGCGCCCGGATTTCATCCGTTTTCAGCCGGTTCCGGCGCCAAGACTCCTTATAAGGAACAGGAAATAAGCGAGGGCCAAGATATTATTTTTAAGAATTAATTTATGTATTTGTTTTTCGATACGGAAACCACGGGTTTGCCGAAAAATTATCAAGCGCCGCTTGATGATTTTTCGAATTGGCCGAGAATAGTCCAGATTGCCTGGAGCTTGTATGACGAGGACGGCAATCATTGGGAAAGCCAAAATTATATAATCAGACCGGACGGTTTTGTCATCCCCGAAGAGGCCGTGAAAATCCACCGTATTTCTCAAGAGCGCGCTCTTAAAGAAGGCGTTGAATTAGCGGTGGCCTTAAATCATTTCTCGCGCGACGTCAGAAGCGCTTCCCATCTGGTCGCTCATAATCTTGATTTTGACGAAAAAATTATCGGCGCGGAACTGCTCCGAGCCAATCTTGATAATTATCTTCAAGGCGCCAATAAAATCTGCACGATGAAGACGAGCGTCCAGTTTTGCAAACTTCCCAGCGTCCGGGGCGGCTATAAATGGCCTAATTTAATGGAATTATATCAATGTTTGTTCGCTTCCGGATTTTCCGACGCTCACGACGCGGTTTTCGATGTTCAGGCTTGCGCGGCTTGTTTTTTTGAGTTAAAAAGAAAGGGGATTGTTTAAATTAAATTTAAATATGGATCAAACCGTTGATTATCTTAAAATCGGCAAAGCGACCGACTTAATCGGCCGCGACCGCAAAATTTATCGAATCTTAGAAATACTTCCCGGTTTCTTATCGATCGCGACCCTCGTCGTCCTGATGGTCCTATCTTATTTTAAACCGGTCATTGTCGCCTATTTTATTATCGCTTTTGATGTCTACTGGTTACTGCTCGTCATTTACATGGCTATTTTTTTAATCACTTCATATCGCCGCTTAAAGCAAGGGATGAAAACTGATTGGCCGGAGAAATGCGCCGCTTTAACGCGCGGGGAATCAGATCGGCGTGAAGTCGCCGCCGACTCTTTAGTCAGGAAGGGCGTTAAACCGGATGATGTCTGGCAATTAATAGTCCTGCCGACTTATCAAGAAAGCGTGATTATATTATCGGAATGTTTACAATCGTTAATTGATGACGGTTTCAGGACCGATCATATGATAGTCGTTCTGACTTTCGAAGCCCGAGCCGGTTTAGTCGAGGCCGAAGCTAGAGCGGCAATCATAAAAGAGAAGTTTAATAATAAATTCGGGCGTCTCCTTATTACCTTCCATCCGGACGGTCTGGTTGGAGAATTAAAGGGCAAGGGGGCGAATCAGGCTTGGGGCGCGCGGAAAGCTAAGGAAGAAATAATCGAACCGGAAAATTTTGATGAGTCCAAATTATTGGTCAGCGTTTTTGACGGCGACACTGTCGTTAAACCGGGCTATTTTTTCGCGCTGACTTACACGTTTTTAACCGTGACCGATCCCTATCACGCCAGCTATCAGCCGGTCCCGGTTTACCATAATAATATTTGGAAAGCGCCTTTCTTTTCTCGAGTGGCCGCGACCTCCAATACTTTTTGGCAGATGATCATGCAAGTTCGCGAAGAAAGCCTGGTGACTTATTCGTCCCATTCCATGACTTGGCAAGCGCTGAAAGAAATCGGTTTCTGGGGAACGAAAAATGTTTCCGAAGATTCCCGTATATTCTGGCATTGCTTGATGCATTATAACGGCCATTATCGCGTTGAACCGATTCATTTTGAAGTTTCCATGGATGTTACTTGCGGTCAGAACGCGTGGCAGACCGCCAAGAGCTTATATAAGCAGCAGCGCCGCTGGGCTTGGGGCGGGGAAAATATCCCTTATTTGATATTTAACGCCGCCAAGCGCTGGAAGAATAAAGATTTGGACAAGGGTCGGATTATCGAGCATATCATTATCCAGATTTACGGGTTCTACGCTTGGGCGACGACCGCCTTGATTATCGGCGTCATCGGCTGGCTGCCGATGCTTTTAGGCGGCGATCATTTCAATTCCACCGTGCTTTCCGGCAATTTGCCGTCTGTCACCCAGAACTTGATGAATTTCGCGATGATCGGCTTGATTTTATCGGCAATCGTCTCCGCTCTGCTCCTGCCTAAAAAACCGGAAGGCTATAAATTCTGGAAAAAAATCTTTATGGCCTTGGAATGGGTGGCCGTTCCGATTACGATAGTTATCTTTGGTTCCGTCCCGTGTCTGGAAGCGCAAATCAGGCTGATGACGGCCAAATACATGGGTTTCTGGGTGACGCCGAAAGTGCGTTAAGTCTGATTAATTTAAACTAAAAAACGGGCGAAAAACGGGCTATCCTCGGCCTGTTTTTTTATGCTATAATAAATAATATGACAAAAAATAAGTTAAGCCATCGGCCTCGGGTGGCGAGCTTCGGCGCCGCACCCGATAATTTTTGGTATCGGTTTTTTTCCAGCCAGCGTTTTTTGGCGATTATCGGCCTAGTTTTTTTAGTGGTCATTATTTTTCCCTTGGCCCGGGCTTACAGCCAGCGCCGGTTGGTGGAAAATGAGATAAACGGGGTAAAAAAACAGATTAGCGATTACGAAAACCAGAATCAGCAATTAAAAGAGCTGGCTTTATATTTACAGTCCGAGCAGTCCTTAGAAGAACAGGCGCGCTTGAATTTGAATATGAAAAAACCGGGCGAGGCTGTGGTTGTAATCGAAAGCTCCGAGAAGAATGTCGTTTCTATCGACACGGCTTCTTCCGAAGAGAGCGTCAGTAATCTGGTAAAATGGTGGCGCTATTATTTTAATTAAGAAAGTGTGAGCCGAGAAGGGGATTCGGACCCCTGACCTACGCGTTACGAGTGCGTTGCTCTACCAGCTGAGCTATCTCGGCGTTTATTTCAAGAGGAGCGGGTGAGCGGAATCGAACCGCCTTCATCAGCTTGGGAAGCTGATGTAATAACCATTATACGACACCCGCGTCTTAGCGGCCAGGCCGCTTAAATTTGAATCATTTCTGAATCATTATAGTCTTAAAAAATAATTTTAGTCAATAAACATGTTTATAAACATCAAACGCCGGAGCTATTTTTTTATTTTCTGCTTTATCTTTTTACTGGCCCCGGTTTTAGCGCACGCGGAATCGGGCTCGGGTTTGGAAATAAATTATGAAGCCCTAGCTTTTACGGCGCCGGCCAGAAGCGAAATAAGCGCTGACGCCGCTACCGCGGCTGCGAATTTGCCTTGGGAATGGCGGGCGCTAACCCCGATCTATGAATATTCTTTGACGACGGCCGGGCTATATGACCCGAGCCGGCCTTTAGAGCTGAAAATTTATTATCCGGAAACGAATAATTATTTAAAACAGATCTTTTCTTACGATTATTTATCTAAAACCTGGCGGCCGATTTTGACGCATGATAATCCGCGGGAGAAATATGTGACGGCGGCGACCGATTCTCTTTCCGGACGGCTGATTGTCTTGTCCAATCCCGATACTCTTAGCGTCGGCGCGGCCAGCTGGTATAAATATAAGAACGGTCTATTCGCGGCTTCGCCGGATTTCGCCAAAGGAACGATTTTGCGCGTTTATAATCTTAATAATAACAAATTCGTCGATGTGACGGTTAACGATTATGGACCGGAGCGCGCTAAGCATCCCGACCGGGTCGTTGACTTAGATTATGTCGCTTTTTCTAAAATCGCTTCTCCGGGAGTCGGCTTGATTCCCGTCAAGATCGAGACGCTTAAGATTGTTATTCCCGCCCTAAAGAAATTGACGCCGCAAGAAACGAGTGATTTGAATATTACCGCCTCTTCCGCCGTAATCATGCTGGAAAAAGACGGCCGCGTCCTGTGGGGCAAGAATGAAAACGATTCGGCGCCTTTGGCGAGCTTGACGAAACTGGTGGCGGTAAAAATATTTCTGGATCTGAAACCGGATTTGAAAAAAGTCGTCACTTATAAATATCAGGATGAAAAATATAATTATGCCTTTTGCCAGCCCTGGGAATCGTCCCGCCTGAAAATCAAAGAAGGGGAAACGCTGACAATCGAGAATCTGATCTATAGCGCGCTCGTCGGTTCGGCTAATAATGCCGTGGAAAGTTTGGTGCGCGTCAGCGGCTTAAGCCGCGATAAATTCATTGCCAGAATGAATGAGACTGTTAAGGCCTGGGGCGCGACCAGCACTTCTTTCGTCGAGCCGACCGGACTGTCGCCGGCCAATATGAGTTCGCCGCTTGATTATGCTATAATAACTAAAGAAGTTTTTGGCGACCCGCTCCTAAAAAAAATAAGCACGGCCGTTAAGTATACTTTTAAGACCATTAATACCAAGAAAAGCCATACCTTAACGAATACCAATAAGCTTTTGAAAACCGGAATCTATCCGATTGTCGGTTCTAAGACCGGATATCTGGAAGAAGCCGGATATTGTCTGATGACTCGCGTTCAGACCGCCATCGGAAATATGATTATCGTTAATTTTGGCTCGCCGAGCTCGGCGGCGAATTTTTCCGATAACGAACAGCTGATCCGTTATGGTTTGCATCTTATAAAAAAGTAAATCTGCCTTAATATGATTACTTTGGAAAATGTTTCTAAATCATACGACCATAAGCATAAAGTCTTAAAAGACATTTTTTTGGCGGTCAAACCGGGAGAGTTCGTGTCTATTGTCGGTCAGTCCGGCGCCGGGAAGACGACTTTGGTTCGACTGCTAATCGGCGAGGAAAGAGCCGATGAGGGTAAAGTCATGATCGGCGATTGGGATATCACGCGCTTGCGCCGCCGCGAAATTCCGTATTTGCGCCGCCAAATCGGCGTTATTTTCCAAGATTTTAAATTATTGCCGAAGAAGACTCTGGAAGAAAATGTCGCTTTCGCTTTGCAGGTTTGCGGAGAAAAAACGAGCAAGACCAAGAAAATCGTGCCGAGCGTCTTAAAGATAGTCGGTTTGGATGATAAGAGAAAACGTTATCCCAGTGAAGTATCGGGCGGCGAACAACAGCGGGCGGCCATCGCCCGCGCTCTGGTTCATCAGCCGAAAATATTACTGGTCGACGAACCGACCGGAAATCTGGACGCGATCAACGCCAACGAAATCATTAATTTATTGCTCCGAATAAATAGGTTCGGTACGACCGTTGTCCTCGTCACCCATAATAAGGAAATCGTGAATCGTTTGAATCACCGGGTAATCACGATGGAAAACGGCCAGATTATCAGTGACCGGGCTCACGGCAAATATCTGCTTTAAAATATTTTTTTATGCCTTCTCTTTATCACATCGTCAAATTTAGCTTCCAGGACATCGTCAGGAATATCTGGCTGACTATCGTAACGATTACCATTCTTTTACTCGCCTTGTTTTCCATCAACACGCTCGCGACCGTGCGGCTTATCAGCGATAACGCGGTGGCGGCCGTAAAAGAAAAGATTGATATCAGTCTTTACTTGAAACCGGAAACGGCGGAAAGCGAAATCATCGCTTTAAAAAATAAGATTGCCGCTTCGGCGAAAGTCAAAGAGGTCGTCTATACTTCCAAACAAAGCGCGATTGAGTCTTTTCGGGCGAAATACGCCAACGATCCGACCGTCCTGGCGGCCCTGCAGGAATTGGGTCGTAATCCGCTGTCTCCGAGCTTGACGGTTATTCCCAAGAATTTTGATGAATCTAATCTGGTCATCAATGATTTGAAAATGCTGGACAGTTCTATCATCGAGTCGCGCGACTTTTCCGATAACTCCGCTATCTTGAATAAGATTAACAGTATTACCAAGCGGGTTAACGAAGTCGGCTTGGTGCTGATTATAATTTTTGTGCTGACGAGCTTACTGGTCGTTTATAACACTATCCGGGTAACGATTTATACGCACCGCCAGGAAATTGAAATCATGCGGCTCGTCGGCGCTTCCAATTCTTTTATCTTTATGCCTTATGTGTTCTCCGCGCTGGTTTATGCGCTGGTCAGCGTTTTGATAATCATCTCTATTTTTTATCCGTTTTTGACATTACTCCAGCCCTACCTGGAAACTTTCTTTATGGGTTATAACGTCAATATCCTTTCTTATTTCGTGGATAATTTTTTCTTGATTTTCGGAGTTCAATTTTTGGCGGTTTTGGTCATTAATGTTATCGCCAGCTTGTTCGCGGTTAGGAAATACGCTAGAGTTTAAGGAAAAGATGATGTTTGAGTTGACATATCAGCTTATTTTTAATAATATCCTCAAGTAGAGGATATTTTGAAAAAAGGATATCCAAGTAAGATAAGAGCCTAGTTGCGGGATCGTCTAACGGTAGGACAGCGGCCTTTGAAGCCGTTTATCCTGGTTCGAGTCCAGGCCCCGCAGCCAATACATATTTCGTGTGGGTGACCGACTAACACTGATCAGACCAGTTAAAAATCAAGAAGGACTGATTTAGTCAAGTTTTTCTAGTTGGGTCAAATATGCGGAAATAAAAGGGAATTTCGGGGGTCATGCCAGCAAAGAAGTAATAAAAGTTAACTTTGTTTAGACGAAATTATTAGAATATTTCCTTGTTTTTTGGGTTAATTTATGGTATAAAATAAGCATGATTAATATATTGCAACGTCTTTCTCAAAATAATCTTGATCAGCAAGTGGCCGCCCTGTTTTTGGCCCAGAGAAGCGATTTCGGGATTACGGTTTTTACCGTCATCAGTTTTTTCGGTGATTGGAAAATTCTTCTGCCGGTCATGCTCATCATTATTTTAATCTTATTTATTAAAAACAAAAAAAGATTTATTATTCCTTTCGCTTTGATAGTGATTGCCGCGGAAATCACAACTTTTTTAGGAAAGCTCTGGTTTCATCATCCCCGGCCGCTACTGGCGGTTTTTCACGAGACAGACTTTTCTTTCCCCAGCGGTCATGCGACTATCGCCGTCGCTTTTTACGGTTATTTGGCCTATATTCTCATTAAATTATTAAAAGACCGATATAAATGGCCGATAATTATCCTAACCGTCTTAATGGCGGGATTAATCGGTTTCAGCCGCCTTTATTTAGGTGTCCATTACCTTAGCGATGTTTTAGCCGGTTATTTCGTCGGTTTAACGGCGCTTATTATCGGAATCAACCTTAACAAACCAGCCAAGCTATAAACGTAAAAAATATTTTATTTTGAGTATATGATATTTAATAGTAATTACAAGCAATGTCTGAAAAATAAAAAATGGTTATGGCTTTCTGGCGGCGGTTTGTTGCTGTTGACTTTCAGTTTGTTCGTTAATTTTTATGCCACGAAATACGCTAGCCGATTGATGAGCAATTCGGTGTCCGATGTAGTATTAAGCAATATCAGAGTTTTCGATGTCGACGGGCTCTTCATTTACGGCGGGATTATATTTTGGACTTTTACATTCCTTCTGACTTTATCAAAACCAATCACGATTCCTTTCATTACCAAGTCCGTAGCCCTGTTTGTTTTAACCAGATCGGTATTTATAAGTTTAACGCATATCGCTTCTTTCCCGTCTCATCTGATTATCGAACCGTCCAGATTTTTTGGCTTATTTTCATATTATGGCGATCTGTTTTTCTCCGGACATGCCGGTTTGCCATTTTTAATGGCTTTGATTTTTTGGCATAATAAATATCTGCGGATCTTGTTTATTCTGACATCGATATTTTGCGGCCTAGTGGTGCTTTTAGGGCATATTCATTATTCTATCGATGTTCTCGGGGCCTTCTTCATCACTTATACCATTTATCATATCGCGGTTAAGATATTCAAGAAGGATAAAGTTTTGTTTGATTCGGAGATTTAACGCTCTTAATATAACAATATGCCCAAAGTAAGCATTCGTTATCAGCAAGTCAAAGACGCCCGACGCTTTTTTAATATCCTGACAAATCCTAATTTTGTTTATTTTAGGACCAAGGTAAAATCGGTGGCTGATGAAAAGAAATGGTTAAAAAGGAATCCCGCCAGGAGAAAAAATAATATTGAGTGGAATTACACAGTCCTTTACGAAAACAAAGTAGTCGGCGGTATCGGTTTTAAAATCAATCAATTTCGGAAACATATCGGGGAAATCGGGTATTTCATTGATGAACAATATTGGGGTAAGGGCATTGCCACTAAAGCTGTTTCCTTGGCCGAGAAAGAGGGCTTTAAAAAAATCGGCTTAAGCCGAATTGAAATCTTGATGAGGCCGGAAAATAAGGCGAGCGAAAAAGTGGCTATAAAGAGCGGCTACACGAAAGAGGGGTTGCTCAGAAAATATATCAAAGACGTAAAGGGGAAGATTCACGACGCCTGGCTATACTCCAAAACTTTATAATAAAAGGTTAAATTTTATGAAAAAGCCGTTTACTTTAAGTAAGCGGCTTTTGTTATTTTATAGATGCTTTTAAATGAGCAAGACAAACAATACGGCTAGTATTTTTATAACTTCCTTTTCAATTTTAATTTAGTCAACACTCCTTTTATAGAACCTCTGTTTAACGATTTCCACCATCACTAAATAAATCAAGACTATGGCGAAGATGGCCAAGAAAGCGACCAGCGGTAAAGGTTCAAAACCGAAGATAGAGCCGAGACCTTTCATCGTCAGGATGACGCCGAGGCCGACCGCGCCCAAAGTCGTCGCTAGTAATAGTTTGCTCGGCCGCGATTGCAAGAAAGGAATCTTCCGGGTCCGGATAACGTAAATTACTAAAGTCTGAGTGGCCAGCGATTCCACGAACCAGCCGGCCTGGAAAGCGCCTTGGCTAAGATGGAGAATTCCGAATAAGACATAAAAAGTCAGGAAGTCAAAAAGCGAACTGATCGGGCCGAAGACCATCATATATTTTTTTATGAACTTAATGTTCCAGTGTTTCGGTTTTTTCAGATATTCCGGATCGACATTATCCGAGGGGATAGATAATTGAGAAGTGTCGTAAACGAAATTATTGAGCAGGATTTGGCCGGCGGTCATCGGGAAGAAAGGGAGGAAAAGGCTCGCGCCGATCATAGAGAACATATTGCCGAAATTAGAGCTTAAGCACATCAGCAGGTATTTCATGGTATTGCCGAAAGTTTTCCGGCCTTCAATTACTCCGTCTATCAATTCTTTCAAACCTTTTTTCATTAGGATAATATCGGCCGTTTCTTTGGCGATATCCACGGCGTTGTCCACGGAAATTCCGACATCGGCGGCCTTTAAGGACGGAGCGTCATTGATGCCGTCGCCGAGATAGCCGACGACGAGCCCGTTCCGTTTCAATTCCACAATAATCTTTTCTTTCTGGCTCGGGCTGAGACGGGCGCAGATTGTCGTTTCTCTGACTTTTTTATAAATTTCTTCGTCGGTCAAGCGGTTTAAATCCAGATCTTCGCCGGTGATAATGCCTTTAACTTCCAGACCGATATCGGCGCAAATCTTTTTTGTGACGAGCGGGCTGTCGCCGGTCAGGATTTTTATTTCCACGCCATGTTTTTTCATGAATTCCAAAGTTTTTTTGACATCAATCTTGGGCGGATCATAAAAAGCCATAAAGCCTTTGAGGGTCAGGCTGTTTTCTTCGGCCAGCGGATATTGTTTTTTCTTTTCATGAATCTCTTTTTCAGCTATCGCCAAGACTCTTAAACCCTGGCCGCTTAACTCATCATAGACGGCCACGGCGCGGCTTAATACCGCCGGCGTCAGCGGTATGATTGTCGAACCTTCATAATAATTAGTGCTGATTTTAAAAATTTCTTCGGGTGCGCCTTTGGTAATCATGGTCAAGCGGCCGTTTTTTTCGTAAACGATTGAAGACCGCTTGCGATTGAAGTCATAGGGAAGCTCTTCGATTTTTTGGTATCCCTCCATGGCCAGTTTCTCATGGCTCAAGATCGCTTCGTCTAAAATGCTCTTAATGCCGGTTTCAAAATAGCCATTGATATAAGCGGCCAAGAAAATTTCCTCCGAGTCTTTGCCGAAGATATCAAGATGCTTGATAAGAGTAATTCGGTCCTCAGTCAGGGTTCCGGTCTTGTCGGTCGCCAGGATATCAATGGATCCGAAAGTCGGAATGGAATTAAGCCGCTTGACGAGGACGCCGCCTTTAGCCATCTTGGCCGCGCCTTTAGCCATATTGATGCTTATTATCATCGGCAGGAGCTCCGGGGTGACGCCGACCGCGACCGCCAGCGCGAACAGGAAGGAATTCAATATTCCTTTATGCATGATCGCGTTTATTAGGAAGATGATCGCGACGATGAAGACGATGACGCGAATTATCAGGAAGCCGAAGCTGTTGATGCCTTTTTCAAAAGCATTTTGCGGCTCCGGACGCGATAGCCTTTGGGCGATTTGTCCGAACTCTGTCGTAATGCCGGTATTGGTCGCGAGATAGCGGCCGAAACCGGAAACGACATTGGTTCCGGCGAAGATGACGTTATTATTCTCGGCGAATTTTTCCAGTGGCATACTTTCGCCGGTCAGGCTTGCTTCGTTCAAGAAGAAATCGTCGGCGCTGATGATGCGTCCGTCCGCTGGAACGATATCTCCGGCCGATAGAAGAATAATATCGCCGGGGACGATATATTTAGTGTTCAGTTCCTGTTCTTGGCCGTTGCGCAGTATTTTAGCCCGAATGGCTATGCGCCGGGCGATTTTGGCCGCGGCCTTGTCTGATTTATGTTCTTGGTAAAAATTCAAGATGATGCTCAGGAAAATCATGGACAAGATTATGGCCATGCTGCGCAGTTCGCCGGTCAATCCGGAAAGCAGAGCGGCGACTATCAGGATAATAATGAGAGGATTCTTAAAATAGCCGAGAAAGAGAATTATGGGTGAGATTTTTTTGACGGCCTTGAATTCGTTATAGCCGAAAAACTTGGAGCGCTTTATCGCCTCGTCGGTTCTTAGGCCGTCCGGGCCGGAACCGGTCAAAGCGTAGAGCTCGGCGAGAGACAGGGTCTTAAGATCGGCGGTTGTGACTTTCTTTATATTCATAATAATAAAGCCTGGTTTGACTGTTATTATTATAGCATTTTTTGGAGTGAGGGGATTGTGCGCCGGGAAAAACTCTCCTTAGCCCTTTTTAATATTAATAAATATGTCTTACTTGACAATATTGTGTTCTTATGCTATTTTATAAAAACAGTCGTCCTTTGACATTTGATTTTTAAATGGCGATTTATTGGGTTATCTTTGCTCCTTGATATCTGGGGGCGGAGGCAACCTAGTAAATCTATAATAAAAATCAAAATAATTTAAAATGGCATAAACATGAAAAAGAAAATTTTTTTTTCTAAGGAGCCCTCCTTTACTAATAGTAAGGGGGAATGTCTTTCTCTGCCGGAGATAGTAAATAAAAAAATTACTTCCGTGGTAGTTACCTGCTTATCTGCTGAAAAAAGGAGGGAACAGATCGGCTTTAAAGGTGCCCTGGGTTTTTTCTCCGATGTCCAAGATAAAAAAGAGGTTGTTATAGCCGATGGTTGTATTCTCCTTTATTTTTTTGGGGATAAAACCGCGACCATCTATTTTTCCTCTCCGGAGGAATGCCAAAAAATAAAAGACTATGACGAGAACTCTTTATGGAAAAGTTCCGTCAAGTCGGCCTCAAACTTGTTCCAAATTAATTTTCCTAAGGCTAGCCTAAAGAAAATAGATTGGGTTTAACCGGTCTTATTTGGCCCGGTCAGTCGGAAAAAATCCCAAAGAATCGAAGCTCGCTTTCAACCCGAGCTTTTTTTATTTTCCGGCCGGGGCGTAGTTTTACCTAAGCCCGATTTTTAATTATCTCCTATCGTTTTAAACGGCAAGACGACGGTAAATAACGACCCCTTTCCCAATTGGCTCGTCACGCCGATAGTCCCGCTGAAATTTTTTTCGATGATATTTTTTGTCATGGCCAGGCCGATGCCCAGGCCCTGTCCGAATTTTTTCTTGGTGCTGAAAAACGGTTCAAAGATTTTGTTGATATTTTCCGGCAGAATGCCGGTCCCCTGGTCTTTAATGGCGATGATGATCTTATCGTCTTGTCGTTTTAAATTTATCGTGATGTTTTGCGCTTCACTGGAATTTTCGCTGGCATCGATGGCGTTGGCCAGCAGATTAATGATGACTTGGCCGAATTTAACGGCGTCACCGGTGAAGGCTAAATCTTCGGTTCCCGTAAAATCTATTTGGACATCGGCCAGCCGGGCTTTATAGGCGAGGATTTGGATTATTTCCGTTATTTCCTTATTCGGCGTGAAAGTTGTCGATCCGCTTTCTTTTTGAATTTGTTTTCTAATCCCGGCGATCAGACTTTCCATCTTATGAGCGGCGAGCAGGGCTTGGCTAAGATAAGATTTCGCGCGGTGAACCTCTTCCGCAGTCGAATTTTTATTTTCCGCCTCTCCTTTTATCTGCTCCAGGTTAAGAGATACCGCCGTCAAAGGATTAATCAGATCATGGAAAATACCGGAAGATAATTGGCCGAATTCGGCTAAGCGATAAAGCTGGTTTATTTTTTCTTGTTCCGCTTGCCGGAGTTCCCGGGTTCTTTCCCTTATTTTTATTTCCAAGGAATCCCTTTCTTCTTCCAAAGCTTTTTCGCTGTTTTGCGCCTGGGCCAAGGACTGCTTTATTCCGTGGGCGAACAGCCAGGCGAGACCGGCGATAATCAATAAAAGCACGGAATAAATGAGAGTATCTCCGATTTGGTTAGTCCCCCGATGCCAATAATCTCGGACGATAAGTATTTTTTGGTTTTGCAGGCCGGTTATCAAGATTAGGAGTCCGGAGATGCTAAAAGTGACGATGAAGGCCGACTGCGCGCCTAAGAGAGTCACGGACATGATGATTACCAAGACGGATAATAAAAGACCGGCCGGAAAATCCGCTCCCCAGATTATCAGACAGCCGATCATCAGCAGGGAGTAGAGAGAGATTAATAATCTGGCCGCGAGCTTGATTTTTCCGCGTCGCGATAATCCGGCCAGCCAAAATAAGAAAATTAGAATAAGGACAGTCGACCAGAGCGGGAAGCCGCATTTCTCGTTGTAAATTATCTGGTCGATGATTCTGATAATATTTATAATGGCAAAAGCGGTGACGGAAAAAAACAATAAGATATTAAGAATAACCTTTTGTCGGTTATCGTTTCCGGTTAAGCTGGGCGGAGTAATCAATTTAGTCAGCGCGCGCTTAAAAAAAGATTTTAATTCCATAATATTTTTAAACATAAAATAAAGCCGCTTCGCTTATTAATTTAGCGATGGCGGCTTTATATTTCTTCGTCTATCTTATAACCGCGGTTGGACACGGTAAAAATCAGGCGGCGTCCGTCGTTTTCCAATTTCCGCCGCAAGTTGCGGATATGGACTTCTATCGTATTGGAAAAAGGATCGGCGTTTTCATCCCAAACATGTTCCATAATATTCTGGCGCGACAGTATCCGTCCTTTATGTTTCAGCAGATATTCAAGCAAGTCGAACTCCTTGGAAGACAAGAATATTCTTTTATTATTTTTCGTCACCAAGAACTTATCGGGATCAAGTTCTAAATCGTTGATTTTTAAAATATTTCCTTCCCAGTTTTTTGGCCGCCGAAGAACGGCTTTTATCCTGGCCAGCAGTTCCGACAGAATAAAGGGCTTGGTCAGGTAATCATCGGCGCCCAGGCTTAAGAGGTCAATTTTTTCTTCCAGCTCATTATGGACGGTCAACATGATTATCGGGGTGGACAGGCCGGCGTCACGAATTTTTTTTATAATTTCGCGCCCGTTTAATTTTGGCAAATTATAATCAAGAATAATTAATTCGTATTCATTCGTTTGCGCGGCCAAATAGCCGCTTTCACCGTCAAAAACGGCGTTAGTGATGTACCCGGCCTCTTTTAAAGCCGGTAAAAGCGAACGAACGACATCGGGATCGTCTTCAACCAGTAAAATTTTCATATTATTGTTGTTATTGTTATTCTACAATCGATCTCTCTTTTAAACAATCACGTAACGCCATCCGGCTTGTTTATCTAATTATATAATATTGGCGATAAATTAAATCTAAATTTTTTCTAAATAAAAAATAAAGGCCTATCTTGCTTTTCAGGCCTATTCGGGCTAAAATACGGGTGTGATATGAGTTATAAATTTTTAAAAAATGCCCGAACCGGCGGTTTATTGAAATCCTTACGGGAGCGGAAAGAGGATCCTTTTTTGGTGAAAGAAGGGAAGTTCAATTTTGGCGGCCTGAAGGACTCCTCCTATCAAACTGATTGGACCGAAGAATCTTTTCTGGCCGATCCGAGCCGCAAAGAAATGGTCAGCCGTTCTTTTAATTTTTCCCGACTCCGTTATTTTGTTCTATTCGGTATTTTTGTTTTAGGCGTCCTGATCGTCCGGGCGGGCTGGCTCCAAATAGGCAAAAATGATTACTATAGCCTGTTGTCGGAAAATAATCGTCTGCGCGCCGAAGTCATCGAGCCGAAGCGCGGCATAATTTATACCCGCGATTTAGAACCTTTGGTCCGCAATAAAGCGAATTTTGTCTTGTATTTCAAGCCGATTGATCTGCCTAAGGATGAGTTGGTTCGCGACGACCTCCTGCGCCGTTTGAGCCGGATAATCGCCGGCGGGGCGACGACCACGACGAATATTTTAAGCGCCGGAACCGACGGAATGTCGGTCGTATCCGATAACGCCACTTTCTATCAACTCAAAGATATTTTGTCTAAAGTAAAAATGGGATCGCTGGAATCATACCAGTCTCTTGGCGTAGCCGATAATATTGAATATGATAAGGCGATGCTAATCGCTTTGGATTTGCCGCAATGGCCCGGCGTTTTTTTGTCCAGCAAGATTCGTCGTGAATACTTGGTTGGCGCCGCGGTTTCCAGTCCGGAGGTTCCGGGGGCGAGCAGTTTGGCTCATATCTTGGGTTATACCGGAAAAATAGACAGCCAAGAATTGAAAAGTTTAAGCGCCAACTATTCGCCGATAGACTATATCGGCAAAATGGGCATTGAATATTACTGGGAAAAAGAATTGAAAGGCCGGCCGGGGAAAAAGAATATTGAAGTGGACGCGTTCGGCCGTCAGAAAAAAATAATCAACGAGGAACCGGCTCAAAACGGCGTCAATCTTCAGTTGTCCTTAGATTTGGGTTTGCAGAAGAAAACCGAAGAAGTTACGGCCGCTTACTTAGATCAAGCCGGGCTTCATCGGGCTTCCGTTATTATCATGAACCCGAAGAACGGTGAGATTTTAACCCTGGTCAGCTTGCCGGGTTATGACAATAACGCCTTCGCGCGCGGCATCAGTCAGGACGAATTTTCTCGGTTTTTAGATGACCCCAACCTGCCCTTATTAAATCGCGCGGTCAGCGGCGAATTTCCCGCCGGTTCAACGATCAAGCCGATTTTTGCCGCCGGCGCCTTGGAAGAAAAAATCATTAATGAAACAACCAGCTTTATAAGTAGCGGCGGTTTGCGCGTCGGCGACTGGTTCTTTCCGGATTGGAAAGCCGGCGGGCACGGCGTCGTTGATGTGCGCCAAGCCTTAGCCTGGTCGGTTAATACTTTTTTTTATTATCTCGGCGGCGGCTACGGTGATTTTAAAGGCTTGGGCATTGAAGGTTTGGTCAAATACGCGCGTCTTTTCGGGTTCGGCGAAATAACCGGTCTTGATTTGCCGGGAGAACAGTCCGGTTTCGTGCCGACGGCGGCTTGGAAAAAAGCCGTTAAGAACGAGTCTTGGTATATCGGCGATACCTATCATTTCGCTATCGGCCAAGGCGATGTTTTGGTGACGCCGCTTCAAGTCGCGAATTATAACGCGGCTATCGCTAACGGCGGGACTCTTTATACGCCGCATCTGGTCAGTAAAATTTTGGGCGAAGATAATAAAGTTATCAGGGAAATCGTTCCTAATATAATCCGCCGGGATTTTATTTCTCCGGCCAATCTGGAGATAGTCCGCGAGGGCATGCGCGCCACCGTGACACTCGGCAGCGCCCGTTCTCTGAATGCTCTGCCGGTCAAAGTCGCCGGCAAGACCGGTACGGCGCAATGGTCGACTAAAAAAGCGGCGCACGCCTGGTTTATCGGTTTCGCGCCTTACGATGATCCGGAAATAGCGATTACTGTTTTAGTGGAAGAAGGCGTGGAAGGCAGTACTATCGCCGTGCCGATAGCCAAAGATATTTTGAGTTGGTATTATAGCGGTCGGAGATAATCTAAAATAATATATGCCTATTCCCCTGTCTCTGCATCTGTTTATCCATTTTATCCTAGCCGTTTTGGCCGGACTGCTGGTCGGCCATTATTTTGATAAAGAGAAGCTCGGGATTATCGCCGGCGTCTTAGGAGGATTCTTGATAGATTTAGACCATGTCTTGGAATATTTTTTTACTTTTGGGCTTCATTTCAATCTTAACTATTTTTTAACCGGCCGGGGGTTCTTAATAAGCAATAAGATTTTTCTTGTTTTTCATGCCTGGGAATATATTCCGATCCTATTAATTATCGCTTGGCTCCTGCGCCGCCGGAAGAATATCAGCATTTTCTTATTAGCTCTGACTTTCGGGGCGATAGTCCATATGACGTCCGATTGTTTCCTGAATAATTATCCGCCGCGCAATTATTCCATCATTTATCGCGCCGTCAAAAGATTTGACGCCTCGCTCTTATTAAACCCCTCTCAACGGGAATGGAATATGGAACTTAAGCGGGAATTGAGCCTATAGGTCGGATTTATCTCAATTTATAGGGTTTCTAGACGATTAGCACTCTCTTGACTTGAGTGCTAATTTCGTTTATAATGGAATTATATGATTTCCGACCGCAAAAAATTCTTGCTGGAAACAATCATTAAGGAATATGTAAAAACCGCGACCCCGGTTTCTTCGGGCGTGCTGGTTGATAAATATAAGTTAGCGGTTTCACCGGCGACCGTGCGCAACGAGATGATGGAACTTGAAGAAGAGGGTTATATCTACCAACCCCATACTTCGAGCGGCCGCGTGCCGACGGAAATGTCCTACGAGCTGTTTATCGCCGACTTCAAAGGAACTAGGAAGATTAAAAGTTTGCGCGAGACGGAAGAAAAATTATTAAGTCAGCTCTTTAAGCGCGATGAAGCCGCCTATAAGGCGACCGCCAAAGCGATCGCGGAGCTGTCCAGCGCCGCCGTTTTTTGGGCTTTCCATAAAAATGATTTATATTATACCGGGCTTAGCAATCTTTTCGCCCAGCCGGAATTCCGCCAAGTTAACGCCGTTTGTGACGTTTCCGGGATTATTGACCGTCTGGAAGAAATTATTGATGAAGTTTTTGAGGATTTAGAAGACGGCGAACAGATACTGATCGGTTCCAAAAATCCGTTCGGAAATTTTTTAAGCGCGGTTCTGGTTAAATATAAACATAATAATCAGAGCGCCGTCTTGGGGATTTTAGGCCCGATGCGCATGGACTATGAACGGAATCTGGCGCTGGTAGAATTTATTAAGAAAAAATTTGAATAATATGGAAGAATTAAAAAAATATCCCGAGGTTGTTGTCGGGCCCTTGATCTATAATGACAAGGAGGAAATTTTATTGATCAAAAATCCTAAGTTTAAAGATTTTTGGACCATTCCCGGCGGACACATAGAATTAGACGAACCGGCGGAAGAGGCTCTTAAGAGAGAAATACTGGAGGAGACTGGTTTGGAAATAAAAAATATTGAGCCAATCAGTTTCAGCGAAGGTATTAATCCGGAATTTTTTTATAAGAAGAAGCATTTTATTTTTTTGAGTTATTTAGCGGAATTAGCCGGCGGTGAAATTAAACCAAGCGAAGAAATGACTGAGTATCTCTGGGCCACGCCGGAAAAGGTTTCTAAACTGAAGATAACTGATTCGGTTAAACCATTAATTAAATATTATCTAGAAAGGAAAAAAAACAATAACGAAACCTGGGAACATAAATATCTGCGTGCCTTGGCCGATTACCAGAATCTGGTGAAACAGGCCGCGAAGGACCGAGAAGATTTCGTAAAGTACGCGCTGGAAGATTTTTTACAGGATATTTTGCCGGTTTATGATCATTTGAAGATGTCGGTCGCCAGCTTAAGCGAAGAAGAATCTAAAAACCCTTGGGCTGTCGGCGTCCGTCACGTTTTAAAGCAGTTTAAAGATGTTTTAGAAACCAGAGGTGTGGAAGAAATAAAAACGTTGGGCGAAAAATTTGATCATAATTTAATGGAAGCGATTGACGGTCAGGGCGAAACGGTCAAGCAGGAAATCATACCGGGCTATAAATTGAACGGCAAGGTTATCCGGCACGCGAAAGTGATAGTTGAATAATTAATTAATTTTTTCTTGCCGTATCTACCTGGCGAAGCGAGCTAAGTTTTACGGGAAGATATATAAATTTATGTCATTAATAAGATGGGCCCCATTTTTTCCGGAATTTGATGACATGGAAAAAATGATGGGCGAGATGCTGCCGGCGGTTCGCGGCAATCAATTCGGGTTCACGCCCGCGATTGATATGTATGAAGACAAGGATAATGTCGTCGTGGAAACCCAGCTAGGCGGGATTGACCCGGAAAAAGTGGATATTTCCATTGAAAATAACGTTTTGACTATCAAGGGCGAGAGCGAGAAGAAAAGCGAAGTGGAGGATAAAAATTATTACCGCAAGGAAATCCGCCGCGGCTCTTTCTACCGCTCCATTCCTTTGCCGACGAAAGTTGACGGCGATAAAGCTACGGCCGTAAACGAGGACGGCCTGCTGAAGATTAGCGTCCCGAAAGCGCCGGAGGGTAAACCGAAGACGATTAAGATATTGGCGAAGAAGAAGTAATTGTTAACTGATGACCGGCCCGTTAAGGCGGATCGAAGATAAGGTAATAATTAAAAGATAAAATAATTAAATAAAAAATCATATGTCAAAAATTTTAGGGATTGATCTAGGAACGACGAACTGCGCCATGGCCATCATGGAAGGCGGAGCGCCGAAAATCCTGGAAAACATCGAAGGCAACCGGACAACGCCGTCAATTGTCGCGATGTCCAAGAACAACGAACGCATTGTCGGTCAGTCCGCCAAGCGCCAGGCTGTCATTAACCCGGAAAACACGGTTTATGCCGTCAAGCGCCTGATCGGCCGCCATTTTTCCGAAGACGAAGTCCAGCGCGATTTAAAAACCGCGTCCTATAAGATTCTTCAGGCCGGCGAAGGCGTCAAAGTAAAAATGGGCGATAAAGATTATTCGCCGCAAGAAATTTCGGCGATGATTTTATCAAAGTTAAAAGCCGATGCCGAAGCGAAACTGGGAGAAAAGATTACCGAAGCGATCATTACCGTTCCCGCTTATTTTAACGATTCCCAGCGCCAAGCCACCAAAGACGCCGGCGCGATTGCCGGTCTGGACGTCAAACGTATCATCAACGAGCCGACCGCGGCCGCGCTGGCTTATGGTTTTGACAAGAAGCAAGGGCAGAAGATCGTCGTCTATGATCTAGGCGGCGGTACTTTTGATGTTTCCGTGTTGGATATTTCCGCCGATACGGTTGAAGTTAAAGCCACTAACGGCGATACTCATCTGGGCGGCGAAGATTTTGACCAGCGCATCATTAATTGGATAATCGGGGAATTTAAGAAAGATCAAGGCATTGATTTGTCCAAAGACACCTTTGCTTTACAGAGAATCAAGGAGTCCGCGGAAAAAGCCAAGATTGAATTGTCCACGGCAACCGAAACGGAAATCAATCAGCCGTTCATTACGACCGACGCGAACGGTCCGAAGCATCTAGTCATGAAAATGTCGCGCGCGAAACTGGAAGCTTTAGTTATGGATCTGGTGGACAAGACGATTGAGCCTTGTCAGAAAGCGTTAACTGATTCCGGTTTTAAATTATCGGAAATCAACGAAGTATTGATGGTCGGCGGCATGACGCGTATGCCTTTAGTGCTCCAGAAAGTTAAAGGATTTTTCGGCAAGGAACCGAATCTGACCGTTAATCCGGACGAAGTCGTCGCTATGGGCGCGGCGGTTCAGGCCGGCGTCTTACAAGGTGATGTTAAGGATGTTTTATTGTTAGACGTTACGCCTTTGACTTTAGGGATTGAAACTTTGGGCGGAGTCGCCACTCCTTTAATTGAAAGAAATACGACTATTCCGACTTCCAAATCGCAAATCTTTTCCACCGCGGCCGACGGTCAGACCGCGGTAGAGATCCACATCGTCCAAGGCGAAAGGCCGATGGCCGGCGATAATAAAACATTAGGTCATTTTACTTTGGATGGCCTGCCGTCTGCGCCGCGCGGCGTGCCTCAAGTTGAAGTTAAATTCGACCTGGACGCTAACGGTATCTTGAACGTTTCCGCGACCGATAAGGCGACAAATAAACAGCAAAAAATTACCATTACCGCTTCTTCCGGGCTTTCCAAGGAAGAGGTTGAGAAGATGAAGAAAGAAGCCGAATTGCACGCCGAAGAAGATAAAAAGAAAAAAGAAGAAGTGGAAATAAAAAATCAGGCCGATGCCGTTAATTTCACCATGGAAAAAATGATTAAAGAATCGGGCGAGAAGATGAAGCCCGAGGATAAGAAAGAATTGGAAGACAAGAACGCTGAACTGAAAGTAGCCAAAGATTCCGGCAATCTGGAAGACATGAAAAAGAAAATGGAAGAAATCAACACGATTGCGCAGCGAATCGGTGCGGCCATGTACCAGCAGCCGGGAGGCGGAGTTCCAGGAGCAGACCAAGCCGGTGCGGCCGGAGGAGCAGGCGCGGGGCAAGCGGGTGACGCTGACGCCGGGGCGGATAAGAAAAAAGACGATAATGTCGTCGAAGGCGAAGTGGAAGAAAAGAAATAATTTTTTAACCCCCAGCCGTTTTACTAAGACGGCTGGGTTAGATATATGTTTATTCCTAAAACAGAACGATTAGAAATACTTGCTAAAAAATTTCCAGAGAGGATTTTAGAACTGGAGAAAATATTTGAAGGCAAAATCAACATATATATTGATTATGCTAATGTCCGACCGTGGTCTGAAAAATTAGGCTGGCATGTACATTTAAAAAGACTGAAACAATTTTTAGACTCGTTTGATAATGTAAATTCAATCAAAATTTATAAAGGTTTATTAGCCGGTGATGAACGTTCAGAAGAAGAGGCAGAAGATATAAAGAAATTCGGTTATGATTTAAAAACCAAACCCGTTAAAAAAATGAAGCATTCTATAGATGTTTCCAGTATTAATTTATCTTCACCGGATTTATTGAAACAGTTTATAAGGAAATGCTTATTAGATAAGTATACGGGCGAGAATATTGAATATCTTAATACCAGGTTTAAAGAAATGAATGAATTAGGTATTTATTATATTGAGGATTTAAAATGTAATTTTGATGTTGAAATCGGTCGGGATATGCTTATAGATTATTACAAAGACTCAATTAATACTTTTGTTTTGTGGAGCGGGGACAGTGATTTCGTCGACCCAATCACACAATTACTTGATGACGGTAAAAATGTTTTATTGTTTGCAACTGCGAGAAAAGTATCCTCGGAACTTAATGCTTTGCAACACAAGAGCAAGGTGGGGGCAGCTAGTCGGGATGAAAGAGGATTATTCATTTTTGATATTCGTAAAATAAAAGACTTTATTTGCTGGCCGAGAGAAATAACTGTATAAAACGCAAAAAGGATCCCGAAGGACCCCTAAGCTCTAGAATCAATGTAGCTATTTCTAACTACATATACAAGTATATATTATATTATAAATAGTGTCAATTAAAATTTATTTAAATAATTAAATATTTATCTAATATTAAGTAAAATATAGCTAATTCTATGGAAAAAATATTCATAAAAAATCGTCACGATAAAAGAATCGCGGTCGTGATAGAAAAACCGGAGAAACCGATTGGGCTGGCTTTTGTGATGCATGGGTTGGGCGGGATTAAGAGTGCGCCACACATCGCGACCTTCGCTAAGGTTTTTTATGATAATGGCTATACGACAATCAGATTTGATGCCACGCATACTTACGGTGAGAGTGAAGGTAATTATGAGGACGCGACTATTACTAATTATTATGAAGACCTAGAAGATGTTATTGCTTGGGCGAAAAGCCAGCCCTGGTATCAGGAGCCATTTGTCTTATGCGGGCATAGTTTGGGTGGCATCTGCTCCGGCCTTTACGCCGAGAAGTATCCCGAGAGAATCAAAGCTTTGGCGCCGCTCTCGACCGTTATTTCCGGCCGCTGGCTTTTAGAAGATTATTATAAAGATGATTTAGTCAATTGGGAAAAGACCGGTTGGCTCATGGCTGAAAGCGGTTCGAGACCCAGTTTAATAAAAAGATTAAAATGGTCATACACTGAAGACGCCGTGAAACATGACCTGCTAGATAAATTTAAAAAGATAACGATGCCGACTCTTTTATTGGTCGGCGAAGAGGATATTCCTTGTCCGTTGTTTCGTCAGCAAATATTGTTTGACAAATTAAATTGTCGCAAGGAGCTTCACATCATTAAAAATGCTCCGCATAGTTTTCGTGACGATAAACATTTAAAAGAAATTTATCAGATCATGGATAAATGGCTTAAATCCCTTAATTAATTATGTCCAAAGACTATTACAATATTTTAGGCGTCTCCAAAAATTCTTCGTCGGAGGAAATCAAGGCGGCTTTTCGCAAGAAAGCGCACGAACATCATCCGGATAAAGGCGGTAACGCCGAAAAGTTTAAGGAAATCAATGAAGCCAATCAGGTTTTAGGCAATCCGGAAAAAAGAAAGCAATATGACCAATTCGGTTCCACTTTTCAGAACGGCCAAGCCGGCGGCGGGGGTTTTGGCGCCGGCGGCTTCGGCGGCGCCGGCGGCTTTTCCGGTTTTCAGTCCGCCGACTGGCGGAGTGCCGGTTTTGATTTTGAAGATTTAGGCGATATGTTCGGCGGCTTCGGAGATATTTTCGGTTTCGGCGGCGGCGCGAACCGCGGCGCTTCCCGGAAACAATCCGCCGCTCGGAGCGGCCGCGATTTGGAAATGAAAGTTAGTTTAGATTTTTTGGAAGCCGTTTTCGGATTAGAAAAAGAGATTAATTTCTCTAAAAATATAGTTTGCGACCGTTGTAGAGGCAACGGGGCCGAACCGGGCGCCAGAATAGAAACTTGCTCGGTCTGTAACGGTTCCGGCCAAGTCAGCCGCCTGCAGCGCACTATTTTAGGCAATATCCAGACGCGAACCGTTTGTTCTCATTGCGAAGGCGAAGGAAAAACTTATTCCCAAAGATGTACGAAGTGCGGCGGTAGCGGCGTTTATCATGATCATACCAATCTCAAAGTCCGTATTCCGGCCGGCATTAATGACGGCGAATCCATCCGGCTAAGCGGCCAAGGCGAAGCGGGCCAGAAGGGCGCGTCAGCCGGCGATTTATATTTGCGAGTCGCGGTTAGAGCCCATAAAAAATTTGTTCGCGCCGGCTATGATATCCGAACGGAAGAAATAATTAACATCAAGCAAGCTATCCTGGGCGATAAGATTGAGGTTGATACTATCCGCGGGCCGATTAAATTAAAGATTCCGGAAGGCACGCAATCGGGAACGATATTCAAGCTGAAAGAAAAGGGCGTCCAGAGATTAAACGACCGCGGTGTCGGCGACCAATTCGTCAAGGTCATGGTTGAGATTCCGAAAAGCTTAAATAAAAAACAGAAGCAGACGCTGGAAGGATTGGATATTTAAGAACAATTTGTTAAAATAAAATCATGTTCATAGACACTCACGCTCATGTTAATTTTACCGCTTTCAAAAACGACGCCGACGAGGTTATTCGCCGGTCTTTAGGCGATAACACCTGGATGATTTTGGTCGGTTCCGAACTGAAGACTTCCACCCGAGCGCTCAGTTACGCGAATAAATACGAGAAAGGCGTTTATGCCGCCATCGGCTTGCATCCGGTTCATCTTGAAGACGGTCTGGTGGAGACCGGAGAAGAAGGCGCTAATTCCAGTTTTGTCGTCCGCGCCGAAGAATTTGATTATGGCAGTTACGAAAAAATGGCCAAGTTTGAGAAGGTCGTGGCCATCGGCGAAATCGGTTTGGATTATTACCATCTTGACCCGACTAAAGATATGCAGGCGATCAAGAAAAAACAGCACGAAGTCTTCGCCCAGCAATTGCTTCTGGCGCGCAGTCTTGATTTGCCGGCGATTATCCATTGCCGCCAAGCGCACGATGATTTACTGATAATCCTAAGCGATTTTAAGAAAGAATACGGCCACCTGATTCCGGCCGACCGCCCTTGGGGCGTTGTCCATTGTTTTTCCGGCGACGAAGATCTGGCCTGGAAATATTTCCGCCTCGGCCTGCTCATTTCTTTTACGGGACTGATCACTTTCAGCAAGCAATGGGATGACTTAATCAGGAAGATTCCTTTGGATAAGTTAATGATTGAAACCGACACTCCGTATATGACTCCCGAACCCTATCGCGGCCAGCGTAATGAACCCGTCCTGGTCCAATATGTCGCTAACCGGATTGCCGATATCAGGGGGATAAAGTTGGAAAAAGTGGCGGAAATGACCACGGCGACCGCGCGTAATTTCTTTAGAATTTAGCCTGAAAACAGACCTTAACCATAAAAAACAGAGGGTTGACACTTAGGTTTTTTTGCGCTATAAATGAGTTGTTAAAAATATTTTAAACATATGAAGAATGAATCCTGGAGCGTAGCCTTGAGAGTTATGGTTAACATTTCAGGCTGGATTGCTTTTCCGGTCATTATCGGTTTGTTTCTTGGTAGGTGGCTGGATAAACGCTTCGAGACAGAACCCTGGCTGTTTTTGGCGACTATCGGCGTTTGTTTTCTTATTTCTATCTATGGTTTAGTGATTAATGCTTTAAAAGAATTCAAGAAAATAGAAAAAGAATACGCTGATGAGAAAACTAAAGAAGTTGACGACAAAGCCAAGAAACCGGAAGCGGAAAAATAAAAATATTTTGATTTAAAAAGATGGTGTCAGAAGAAATTATCCATGAAAATACTTTATACGCCGAACCGATAGCTCATATCGGCAGTTTTCCGATTACCAACGCGCTCGCGACTTCGACCGTCGCCCTGTTAATTATCGTGGTTTTGACAGTAATAACCAGCCGTAATATTAAAAAGGTCCCAACCGGGCTCCAAAATGCTTTGGAAATGATTATTGAAGGTTTTTTGGGAATATTCGACGGCGTTACCGGCAGCCGCCAGAGATCATTAAAATTCGCGCCGGTTGTCCTGGCCTTTTTCTTTTTTATCCTTATCAATAATTGGATGGGCCTTCTGCCCGGCGTCGGCTCCGTCGGTCAGATTGCCGCTTTACACGGCGAGAAAGTTTTTATTCCTTATCTGCGCGGCGCAACCGCTGACCTAAATACGACTTTAGCCTTGGCTACCTTGGGCGTAGTGTTAAGCCATATCATGGGCGTCATCGCTGTCGGCTGGTGGAAGTATCTGAATAAGTTCATCAATATCAAGGCGTTTTTGGAAATACCGGGAAAAATCATGAAGGATCCGATGATCCTGCTGGTTAATCCGATCAAGGCTTTCGTCGGCATCATCGAAATTATCGGCGAGCTGGCGAAAGTTGCCAGTCTCTCCTTCCGTTTATTCGGCAATGTTTTCGCCGGTGAAGTTTTGCTCGCATCGATGTCAGCTATTCTAGCCTATGGGGTTCCGATTCCGTTTATGTTTTTGGAAGTTCTGGTCGGCCTGATCCAGGCCTTGATTTTCGCGATGTTGATTTTAACATATTTGACGATTAACACCACCCAAGAGGAACATTAATTAAAATTTAAATAATAATCCGGGCGGAAAATAATATTTTTCGTCCGGCTAATAAAATTATGGAAAATGTCATGTTAGCTAAAGCCCTGGCTATCGGCCTGGGTTCTATCGGCCCGGCTTTAGGTATCGGTTTTATCGGCGCCAAAGCGATGGAAGCGATCGGACGCAATCCGGAGGCCGCCAGCAAGATTTTAGTGCCGATGCTTTTAGTCGCGGCTTTCGCCGAAGCGGTCGCCATTTACGCGCTCGTTATCGCTTTCAGCATCAAATAATAATTTGACGGATTTCTCCTGATTTGCCTCCGTCTTCCGCCGGTTGGCGGACGGCGGACGGCGGACGGGAGAAAGCGCTAGATTATTATTAAAAGTCTAGATTATTATCAAACATAGATATGGAATCATTAATTTCAACTTTTTACGTGGACGTCAGGCTGCTGGTCGCCCAGCTGATTAATTTCGCTATCGTCTTTTTTGTTTTATATTTTTTCGCTTTTAAACCCCTAGTTAAAGTCATGGCCGACCGTTCCGAAAAAATCGATAAAAGCTTAAAAGACGCCGACGCGATTGAAAAGCGTTTGGCTCTGACCGAAAGAGAGCGCGCCGAGATTATCACCGCCGCCAAGAAGCAGGCCAATCTGATTATTGAAGAAGCGGATAAGCGCGGCGAGGTCAGAAAAGGAGAATTAATCATCAAAGCGAAAGAAGAAATCGGTCAGGTTATCAATAATGAAAAGGCGAAACTTATCAGAGAGAAGGCCGAAACCTTAAAAGAGATCAAGAAAGAAGTGGCTGAACTGGTTATCCTGACGGTTGAGAAATTATTGAACGAGAAGATGACCGGCGATAAGGACCGAGAATTAATTAAGAAATTAGCGAAATAATTAAATGAAGATATCCGCTCAACAATACGCGCAGAGCTTATTCGATTCAGTGATTGGCAAATCAGAAAAGGAAGTGAAGGCGATCTTGAAGAATTTTGTCGCGATTTTGGGAAAGAATCGAGAATTAAATAAAGAAGCGGCGATTGCCGCCGCCTTTATTGAAATTTGGAATAGGGAACACGGCGAAGTGGTCGCGACGCTTGAGAGCGCGCGCGAACTAGGCCCGACCGCTCGTGAGACTGTGGTGGATTATTTAAAAAATAAAACAGACGCGAAAAAAATTTCGTTGGCGGAAAATATCGACAAGACGCTTATCGGCGGATTTGTTTTAAGATATGGGAGTAAGGTTTTGGATGGCAGCCTGAAGAATAGCTTGAACAGCTTAAAAAATAAAATTAGTAATTAAACATAAATATTTAGTATAAACGTATGTCAACTACAAAGGATTTCATTGTCGCTCAACTGAAAGAAGAAATATCCGGTTTTAAAGCTGAAATTAGCGAAAAATCAGTTGGAAAGGTTTTGAAAGTTTCCGACGGAATCGCGCTTGTTTCCGGTCTGGCCGAGGCGATGATGAGCGAAATTTTAATTTTTAAAACCGAAACAGTTGAAACTACCGGCGTGGCCTTGAATCTTGAGGAAAATCAGGTCGGCGCCATTATTCTTGGCGACTATACCGCGATTAAAGAAGGCGACGAAGTTGTCGCGACGAAAAGAATTCTAGAAGTTCCGGTCGGAGAGAATATGATCGGCCGCGTTGTTAATCCGCTCGGCGAACCTATGGACGGCAAAGGCAAGATTGAGGCCGAAAAATTTTATCCGATTGAAAAGATCGCTCCGGGCGTCATTACTCGTACTGGCGTCAAAGAACCGGTTCAGACCGGTATCAAAGCCATTGACGCCATGATTCCGATCGGCCGCGGCCAGAGAGAATTAATTATCGGCGACCGACAATTAGGCAAAACCGCTTTGGCGATAGATACTATCATCAATCAGAAAGGCCAGAACATGAAATGTATCTATGTCGCTATCGGTCAAAAAGAATCTAAAGTCGCTAACATCGTTACTAAATTAACTGAAACCGGCGCCATGGATTATACGATTGTGGTGTTGGCCGGCGCTTCCACTTCCGCTTCGCTATTATATATCGCGCCTTACGCCGGTTGCGCCATGGCGGAATACTTTTTGGATAAAGGCGAAGACGTGTTGATCGTTTATGATGATTTATCCAAGCATGCCGTTTCTTATCGCGAAATTTCCCTACTGCTCCGCCGTCCGCCGGGACGCGAGGCTTATCCGGGCGACGTTTTTTATCTCCATTCCCGCTTACTGGAACGCGCTTGTAAATTAAATAAGGAACATGGGGGCGGTTCAATTACGGCTTTGCCGATTATTGAAACTCAAGCCGGAGATTTATCCGCCTATATTCCGACTAACGTTATCTCCATTACCGACGGCCAGATTTTTTTGGAACCGGATCTATTTTATAAAGGCAATCGCCCGGCCGTTAACGCCGGTTTGTCCGTTTCTCGCGTCGGTTCTTCAGCGCAGATAAAAGCGATGAAAAAAGTCGCCGGCAAGATGCGTCTGGAAGCGGCGCAGTATCGCGAACTCGCGGCTTTCGCTCAGTTCGGTTCTGATTTGGACGCGGATACCCGGAAAAAACTGGAAAGAGGCAAACGCTTATACGAAATTTTCAAGCAGGATCAGTATCAGCCGCTATCCGTGGCTAAACAGGTGGCCGCTTATTACGCTCTCATTAACGGTTTTATGGACAATGTTCCGGTCGAAAAGATTAAAGAATTCGAGGCCGGTCTATATAAATATGCCGATTTAAACGATACCGTCTTGGAAGCGATTGAGACCAAGAAAGAAATAGACGAAAAAATTGAAAGCGGTTTGAAGAAGTTGATTGAAGATTATAAAGCGACTCTGGATTATTTAATAAAGTAAGAAAATGGCTAAGACCAAAGAAATCTCCCGCTGCATCAAATCCGTCACCAGCACCAAAAAGATTACGAAAGCGATGGAAATGGTCGCGGCGGCCAAAATGAGAAAAGCGATTGAAGCGGTTTTAAAAACTCGCGCCTATGCTAATTTAAGCCGGGAGACGGTTTTACGTTTGGCGACTTTAGAAAAATCCAAGAACGATGAGGCTCATCCGCTTTTGGCGCCCCGCCGAGAAATAAAGACAGCGGCCGTTATTCTTATTACTTCCAATCGCGGCATGTGTGGCGGTTATAATGCCGCGGTCGTGAATAAAGCGGAGCAGTCCTTGAAGAGATATTCTGACATTAAAACCGATTTTATTCTCGCCGGTAAAAAGGGCGCGTCCGTTTATCAGCATGGTCATACCGTAACGGCCGAATTTGAAAAGAGCGATATCTTAAACAACGCCGGTGATATTTATCCGATTATCAAAATGGCTTTAGACGATTATTTAAGCGGCAAGTATGATAAAATTTTTGTCGCTTACACCGATTTTATTAATCCGGTGAAACAGATCGCGCGCGTCAGGCAGCTGCTCCCGTTAGAGACAGAAAAAATTGATTCATATTCGGGCGTCGCCAGTCAAACAGATAAAGCCGAATCTGGAGTACTTCGGGGAATCGAAACCGACGCGCCTTCGATAGAATATACTTTTGAACCGTCGCCGCGGGAAGTTTTAGACATGATGATTCCGCGATTCCTAGAAATTCAGTTGTTTCAGGCGTTCTTGGAAGCCAACGCTTCCGAACACAGCGCGCGCATGACGGCGATGCATCAGGCGACGGAGGCGGCGACCGATATGGTCAGTGAGTTGACGTTATTTTATAATAAAGCCCGCCAGGCCGGCATCACCGCGGAAATCGCGGAAATTTCGGCCGGAGCAAATGCCTTAGCAGAATAAATAATTTAAATAATATGTCAGAACACAAGAAAAACATGGGTATTATCAAACAGGTTATCGGCGTGGTCGTCGATGTCTATTTTGAGAATAAATTGCCGGAGATTTACAACGCTTTGACGCTGGAACTTAAAGGTCAAATCTTGACTTTGGAAGTGGAACAGCATACTGGCGCGGGCATTGTCCGCTGTGTCGCCATGGGTTCAACCGACGGCTTAAAGCGCGGCGATAAGGCGACCGATACCGGGGCGCCGATTTCCGTTCCGGTCGGAGTTGAAACTCTAGGTCGTATTTTTAATGTTCTGGGCGAGGTCGTCGACGGCGGCCAGCCGGTCAAAACCGAAAAGAAATATCCGATTCATCGGCCGGCTCCGAAATTTGTGGACCAATCTAATAGTACGGAAATTTTGGAAACCGGTATCAAAGTTATTGACCTTATCTGTCCAATCGTCAAAGGCGGGAAAGTCGGCATGTTCGGCGGCGCCGGTGTCGGCAAGACGGTTATTATTCAAGAATTAATCCATAATATCGCGTCCGAACACGGCGGTTATTCGGTTTTTGCCGGCGTCGGGGAAAGAACCCGCGAAGGCAATGACTTGTATCATGAATTTAAAGAGAGCGGCGTTATTAATAAAGTCTCCATGGTCTTCGGCCAGATGAACGAACCGCCGGGTTCCCGCGCCCGTGTCGCTTTATCCGGACTGGCGATCGCGGAGTATTTCCGCGATGAGAAGAATCAAGACGTTTTATTTTTCGTGGATAATATTTTCCGTTTCACTCAAGCCGGTTCGGAAGTGTCCGCGCTTTTAGGCCGCATGCCTTCCGCTGTCGGTTATCAACCGACCTTAGCTTCGGAAATGGGCGAACTCCAAGAGAGAATCACTTCCACCAAGAACGGCTCAATCACTTCCATCCAAGCGGTTTACGTTCCGGCCGATGACTTGACTGATCCGGCGCCGGCCACGACTTTCGGGCATCTGGATTCCACGGTCGTCTTGTCCCGTTCTTTATCGGAACTCGGTATTTATCCGGCCGTTGACCCTCTGGATTCCTCATCCATTATCTTAGACCCGAAAATTGTCGGCGCCGATCATTACGAAGTCGCCCGCGGCGTCCAGAAAATCTTACAGCGCTATAAAGACTTGCAGGATATTATCGCGATTTTGGGCATGGAAGAATTATCCACGGAAGATAAAGTTATTGTCGCCCGCGCCCGAAAGATTCAGAGATTCTTATCCCAGCCTTTTTTTGTGGCCGAAGCCTTTACCGGTCGTTCGGGTAAATATGTTAAGCTATCCGATACTGTTCGCAGTTTCAAAGAGATTCTTGAAGGCAAATATGATGATAAGAGCGAAGACGATTTCTACATGATCGGCGGAATTGAGGAGTTAGCGAAGTGATTAATAAGATTGCCAGATTTCCATTACTTTTATGAAAACTATAAAATTTGAAATCGTGACGCCGGAACGCGTGGTCTTGAAACAGGAAATATTGCAGATCACCGTCCCGACTACTAGCGGCGAAATAACGGTCCTGCCGGATCATATTCCACTCGTCTCGGTTTTAAAGCCGGGCGTCATTGAAGTTAAGCGCGCGGATAACAGTTCGGAAATAATCTCGGTTTCCAGCGGATTTATAGAAGTCACAAAAGATAAGGTCGTTATTTTAGCCGATACCGCCGAAAGAGCGGAAGAACTGGATGAAGAGAGGATTAAAGAGGCGCAACAGCGCGCCGAGAAGCTTAAGGAAAAGGCGAGAAATGTCGATAACGTCCAATTTACGGCCGTCGCCGCCAAACTGGAAAAAGAAATGGCGCGTCTGCGCGCGAGCGGCCGCTGGCGGAGATTAAAGGGAACGGATAATAAATAATTTTATATAATCAGTACTTTAAATAAACAATATGTCTCACGAAAGAGAGAGTTATCTTAGCCGAAGCCTTAAAAGGCAAGAATATTTTAATTACCGGTCACGAGAGTTGCGGGGCCGCGAAAATGGCTCACGAAGGACCTGATAGCGATAATGTCGGTTATGCCCAAGCTGGAAAATTAGCCGCGGAAACCGGAAATAGATATAAGCAGGTTAATCATGAGGAATTCAGAAGTCCGGTGCACGACGAACGCGCTTTAGTCATTGACGGAACACTGAGATTTGACGCCACTAATTGGCCGGAATTACCGCCGCACTTTTTATCTTCCGCTCCTGGGCTCGGATTAAGCGATGCTTATTTCAAGAAAGAATCAGCCGCTCTGGTCGGAATCGCTTTGGGCGATCATGGGTTCGGTGGACGCTTTAACGCGGAGAACCCTTTCTATATAATCGTTTCCGCCAAAGATTCTGAGCAGCTTAGCCGTTTGCTCGAAATCGGCCGGGCCGCGGTTAAGGATTTCGGCGATCGCGTCAAAGTTGACGGTTTTGTCGCTCCGGTTAAAAAGGAATAATCCCATTTTTATCGACATTTTAAAGACCGTTCTTAAGCAGTCTTTTTTATTTGATTGCGCCGGCGCTAAATCGCGCTGGCGATTTTTATTTTAGTTCTTAATTTGCTATAATATAAGCAGCTAATCGTTATTATTTTATTATGTCAAAATCCGCGAAAAAAACGAAATCAGCCCCAAAAAAGCCGGTCGTTGTAGCTGTTTCCGGCTATTTTAACCCGCTTCATGTCGGGCATTTGGAAATGATTCAGAAAGCTAAAAAATTAGGCGACAGACTGGTAGTCATCGTTAATAGTGATAAACAGGTGGCGCTAAAAGGCGGCTTTCCTTTTATGCCCGAAAAAGATCGACTGGCGATTATCAGAGCTTTGCGCGATGTGGATGAGGTTTTTTTATCGATTGATGATTATAAATTGGCCAGTGGTCATGTTCCGGTTATAAAATCTTTAGCTAAAATAAAACCGGATATTTTCGCCAATGGCGGCGATCGCCATAACCGCGGCGATGTTCCCGAATACCCGATCTGCCAGAAATATAAGATTAAAATGGTTGACGGCCTCGGCAAGAAGATCCGCGCCAGCTCTCAGTTGATTGCCAAGGCCGCTATCTTAAAAGCTCAGGGAGCCGCGGGAATAAAAGCGCCGAAGCCGGCCGGAAATAATCTAAAGTCCGGAAAATAATTCAAGAGCCGGCAAATAACTTATCGGATGTTTATATAGGTCTCCGCATTCATTTATGAAAAAATTGCTAAAATACTTTTCCCTCGCCGCCGCGATTTTCTTGGCGACCGCTTTAGTAGTCGGTTTGTTTTATATCCGTTTTGTTTATCAAGCGTTAGTGGCAGACAGTGAAAAATTTTTTTCGGCGGCCGCCGTCCGCCTGATAGATAAATTGACGCGCCGCCAACCGGCGCCGGCGATCGTTCCTAAGTTGGAAGAAACCATTCAGATATTAGAAGGTTGGACCAGCCGCGATATCAGCCAGTATTTTGAACGCCAGGGGAAATGGTCGAGCGAGGAATTTTTAGAAGTTGCCGGGTGGCCGCAAGTTGATTATCGCGGTAATAAAGAGCTGCCGGCTTTGCCGGATTGGTCGGATAAATTTGTTTTTTTGGCCGATAAGCCGAAATATTACGGCTTGGAAGGATATTTGTTCCCGGACACTTATCGTATTTACGCCAGTTCGACGGTCGCGAACGTGATTGAGAAGATGTTGGAAAATTTTGATAATAAACTGACAGGCAAGATGCGCTCGGATATCAAAAAACAAGGAGAGAGTATTTACAACATTATTACCATAGCTTCCATTATTGAGAAAGAAGCGCCGATAGATTACCGGAAAGGCGATGACCGCGATGCGCGCATCATTTCCGGAATATTCTGGAATCGTTTGAAAATCGGTCAGGGCTTGCAATCCGACGCGACCCTGTCTTACATCTTCGGTGATAACGACCCGCGGCATAGCGGCCGGGAATTGGAAGTCGACTCCCCATATAATACCTATAAGTATCGCGGCCTGCCGCCCGGGCCGATTTGTAATCCGGGAATCTTGGCAATTAAGGCGGCTATTTATCCGCTTGCCACCGATTATTATTATTTTTTAACTACGCCGGGGGAAAATGAAGTCATTTACGCCCATACTTATGAAGAACATAAGAAAAATAAAGCCCAATATTTAAATTAAATATCAATATTTAAGATAAATCTATGTTTTCCGATCAGCCTACTATCATTTCGTCGGAGCTGGAATCTTCCGGCGGCGCGCCGTTACCCGCGCCGACACCTTTGTCTCCTCCGCCATCACTTCTGAAGAAAATCCTGCTCATTGCCGCCCTGGCCGTAGCCGCCCTTGTTTTTATCGCGGCCATCTTTTTCGCGGTTAAGAAACTTATGTCTCCTCGGACCGTTCCGACGGATATAGGAACCGGCGCGACCACGACCGAGCCGGTTGTTATCCCGATAACCTTGCCCGATTCAAACGGCTCGGCCACCGCGACGACGACAGTCGCTACTTCCTCTTTTTCGCTTCTGGCGATAGAGTATCTTTCATTCGCGGATTTTTATAAGGCTTCGGACAATACCATTACTCCTAAATTGAATGATTATAAGTTGCCGCTCAATATCAAGATCGACGTGATGAATTATTATGACGTTTCCCGAAAATTAAGCCTTGATCCAGTTTTAGACGACCTTGATAAGCAGGGATTCGCGACGATTGATAACCCTTGGTCTAAAGAAGCGGCGGATTTTTATTCGGTCTATTCGCTTCTGGACGCCAAACAATTGCCGCTTCTGATAACTTCCGATTTCATGGTTTATTATTACCAGAATATTCTCAAAAAAACTTTTAAGGATGTGGAAGAGAACGTTTTTTATGATAACCTCTGGGATATAAATAAAGAATTATATACCGTCGCCAAGACCCGCTACGAAAACCGCTTGGCGGCCATCGGTAATATCAATGATTCTATTTTGGAAGGAGAGCGCCTGGAAATGGCCTTTTTCGCCGTCGCCCTGGAACTCTTGAGGCCGACCGCGGAGCAATCGATCGCGAGCAACGCTTCGGTCGGGGCCGTAATTTTTACCGCGGCCGACACGGAACGTTTTTATTTCATCACCCCGCCTTATCTGAAAGAGGATGTGCTCGCGGAAGTAAAACTCATCCGTGAAGCGAAGGTTAAGCTTAAGTCTCCGGTCTTGCTCTATAACCGTGATTATACGGAATTTTCCGTGCCCGCCGATTATAAATTAAACGCTAAATTGAATAATTTTTATCTGACCACGACCTGGCTCAATTCCGTCTTCCCGCTTAATTATCGCGGCAAGGATTGTCCGGCTTGCTTATTGGATGTGGCCGACTGGCGCGTTAATCTGACGGCGGCCAGCTTTATCGCGCTTGATTTTTCCGAACTTCCGGGTTTGAAAAATAAATGGGCGCGTATTTATAAAGTCATGTCTTTCTTCACGGGTCTGCGCGCCGATTTGGATTATGTTCATTATCGCGATTCTTTAAGCGCCGTTTTCGGAAATGACTATAAGATTGAGGAACTTTTTGGCGATTCTAACAAGGAAGCGGTCGCTAATTTGGAAAAATTACGCCATAAAGTGCTGGCTTATGATTTTACGGAAATATCCGGCGCCTTAAGCAAGACCGACGCGACCTTGAAGCCGCGCCTCGGCTTTAAATTACTGGCCGAATCATATTGGCCGAATAATTATATTTTTAGCCATTTAACTTCTCCCGCGGTCGGCGCTTTTAGAGCCACGACGACGTTAAATAATGTTACGGCTTGCCGAGTAAATAATGTCTATAATCGCTGTAATGGTTTCGCGCTGGATGTCATCGGCTTGATTTATCCCATCGTCAATAACAATTATTTTAACGAGAATACTAATTACGCCGGCTATAGCGAGGCGGCGAACGGCCTGCAATCGGAATTGGCGAAAAATGATATTTGGCATCTTAATAATTATTGGGCGAACTTGAGCTTGGTAAAAATATTACTGACGACGGATAGGGAGAATTTACCTCTTTTTACGCGCTCGTCGGCTTGGCAAGATAAGTCGCTTCGGACGGCGGCCGCCGCTTGGATAAATCTGCAATTGCCGCCGGACAAATTTTTCGTCACCCCAGGCGTGAAGAACCTGGGTCTCAATAACGCGGCGCGCTGGAATGAAAATTCTTACGTCGAACCTAATTTAGATCTCATCGGCGAGCTCTTGGCTAACGCCTCGATGCTGACTCAGATGTTTTCCGCCTTGCAACTGGACGCCAAAGCGCACCTGGCTTTGCAAGATATCAAGAATTTTTCCGGCAGCCTGGAAAAGATGAAGGCGATTGTCAAAAAAGAATTGGGAGGTGAAGAATTAAATACCGCCGATAACGAAGCCATCGCCGATTTCACGAAACAGTTTAAAACGGAAGCGGCGGCCGTAAAAGAAAAACAGCTGACCATAAAATTGCCGTCGCAAAAAACCGCCTTGAAAGAAGATTTAAGCCGGTTGAAATTATTGCTTATTGTCCATCAGGAAGGGGAGAACAAGGTTTTTTCCGTCGGTCCGGTTTGGGATTATCAGGAAAGCCAATAGGGCCGCTAACGCCGGCTAGAGCCGAGAGGGACAAGATCAATCTATCAGCGCCCGTATTTAAAGATAAAAACTTCATCATTTATCGTCCACCACTTGTCGGCCGTAAGCTTCGCTTCACTGATAACGCGGCCGCTCTGGTTCCAATACTTATTTATAACCAGATAGCCATTATCGACTCCGGCAAGATCCAAGGCTTTAATCAGGCTGGCTCGGTCGGGGTTTTTATATACCATGTCCAAATAGTATTGGTATAAAGGGCTGCCGGTCGGAATCGGATAAAAATAAAGTTCGCCGCCGCCGGTCCGGTAATAATGATTGAAACCGAAAGACTGAAGAGCGGCGGCGCTAACCGGCTGGTTCGCCAGAACGATATAGGGCGCGCTCGCCTCGGCGTCGATAGAGTTCACGGCGGCGATATCGTTAGCGCCGGTGCTATAGCCGCGGCTATTGAAATATTTATCAAAGCGCGGATAGGAAACATACAGGCCGACGCTTAAGACGCCGAGGCCGAGAATCAGCCAAATTATCCGTATCGCCGGCTTGGCCTGGAGGACGCGGCTGATGATATTTCCCAGAAGGAGAGCGAGGCTCGGAAGCAGAAATATCATGATTGCGATGAGAAGGCGATCCGCGTAGCCGGACTGTTCATAATTAATGATTCCGTCAAGAATTATTTGTCCGCTCAGAAAATAAGCGAGAAGCAGAGCGGAGGAAATTAAAATCAGTCCGCGGTTAGCCGTCCGGAAATGCTCCGGAATATTTTTTGAGCGGCCGGTGTACCATAGGGCGGAAATGATCAGTAAGATCATTAGCAACGGATAGTTGCTAGTCAGCAGATAAACGAAATTAAGGATGATGTCTTCGCGTCCGGCGCCACTCGGCGCGCCCAACAGATTCAGCCACGAAGCCAGAAGTATTTTTCCGCCGCCGATACTCGCTCGCTCCGCGCCGGAACTAAAAAAGAGAGCGGTCGGAATAGACCAGGCGGTGAATAGCCAAATAGCTGTTTTGATTATTTTTCTCCATTCGGATTTTATCCGGTCCTCATATTTTTTAAGCGCGACGAACGCGGTTAGAGCGATAGCCGGCAAACCGGCCAAGGGATGGATAGCGGCCGAGGCTAAAGATAATATTAAGACACGCCCGAAATTATCGGAGCTGGCGGCGGAGAGGACGGCCAGAATCAAAAAAAGATAGCTTAAGTTCTGCGGCGTGGTGGCGATGAAAGGCGAGAAGCTTAAAATCAATAAAAATAAAATTGTCAAAAAAATTGCCGGAGATGATTTGACTTGTCGCTTTAAGAAATTATATAAGGCGGCCGGCAGAAATAAAGCGGCGAGAGCGGGGACTAAAAATTTATTCAAAAAATAAATTGTCAAGCCGCTGATTTTAGATAGTATTATAATGAGACTGTATTCGCCTAAATAATAAGGCGTCTTCGGCAGAACCACACCTTGAAAGGCGATGAGCTCCATGGTCGCTTGATGGATGAAAGGATCAAAACCGTAACCGATTTTATAAATTATGACCGCCGCGCCAAAAGACAGGAAATAATAAACCGAAATCAGCGCGAGTTTTAAGCCGGTTTTAATCTTGATCCTTGATAATAGGACGGTTAAAATCAGAGCGCTTAAGGCGTAAAACCAGAAGAAATCATAATTGATGACTTGCCAAGGAGAAATAAGGGCGCGGTCGCTTCTGGCCTGATAAAAGCGGTAAAAAGCTAAAGCGATAAGAGTGAAATAGCCGACGATTAAGGCTAAATTAATTTTATTTAATATTAGGTAATTTATTAAATTAGTTGATTTTACGGCCGATTTTTCACTTCCTCCATTTTTATCTTTTTCCCTTAAGAAAAATCTTTTTGTCCAAAAAAAGCTTGAAATAGTTAAAAATACGGTTAAAATTATTCCCGCCGTGTTAAGCGCGTAGAGATAGTAAATTATTGCTCCCCAGATAATAATCAAAGAACTTGAAAGTAGGATATGGTCAAGCCAGCGACCGTTAATTTTAGTTAATTTCGGGTATTTAATCATATGCTTTAATGATAGCAAATTCTTGCTAAAATTGGCAATTTCGGATAACATTAAAAAAGAAATACTTTGCTAAAATAGAGGCGCGGAGGCTTCATTTATTTGGCGTAAATAAAATGTTTTTAAAAAAACACGTTAATTTAATAATTGTCAGTTTTTTGGCGTTGGCTTTTTTTATAGCCACCGTCAGTTTTAATTACTTGAGCCAAGAGTCGGATTACGTTAAATGGTCTTCGCCGGATGAAACCGCCAATTATTTTTTCGCGAAAAATTTTGCTTTGACCGGCGAGCTGGCAGTTTTCGATCGGGCGAATCTGCGCGGTGATAATATGGTCATGCCGCGGAGCGTCCGGAGCGATAGCGGCTTCATCAAGCCGGTCAGCTTTTTGGGTATCAGCTTAATCTATGGCACTATCGCCGCCGCGACCGACATCGCCGTTATTCCATACTTAACCCCCCTTTTCGCCGCCCTGGGCCTTATCTTATTTTACTTAATTATCAGGCGCCTATTTACGGAACGCGTCGGCTTTTGGTCGGCCTTTCTGTTGGCGTCTTTCCCGGTCTATATTTATTATACTGTTCGGAGCATGTTCCATAATATTCTGTTCATCGTCTTGCTCTTAGCCGGGTTATATTTATTTTTATTGGCTTTAGGTATAAAAAAGGAAAAAATAAAAACCGCTTTCCTGGCTTGGAAATTATCCGGCCGCACTTGGTGGGAATTTTCGGCCGCTCTCGCCTCCGGTATCTTCATCGGTTTGGCGATAATTACCCGCACTTCAGAAGTCCTCTGGCTCCTGCCGACACTATTTATTATTTGGATATTTTACGCGCGTCGATATGGTATCGCGAAAACTATTTTGTTTATTAGCGGCTTGATTTTACCTTTGCTTTTAGCCGCTTATTATAATCAGATCTTATACGGTTCTTTTTGGCATGGCGGCTATAATGAAATGAATCGGTCCTTGGAAGATATTATTAAAACCGGCGGCGCCATTTTTAAATTCGGCTGGGGCTCGCATAATCTGGCCTATTACCACGATTATTTCTCAAAAATATTTAATAATATTTTTTATTTCGGTTTTAATCCGGAACAGTCAAGGGTCATGTTCGTAAATTATGTCCTGAAGATGTTTCCGGTTTTGCTTTACTCCAGTTTGGCGGGAATATTACTCCTAATTATTCAGAACTGCCGGCGTTTTCAGAAAAAATATCTGGTTTATGTTCTAGCCTGGTTATTTTTGAGCGCTTTCTTGATTATCTACTACGGCAGTTGGAGTTTTAACGATAATCCAAATCTGACCAGTTATACTATCGGCAATTCCTATACCCGTTATTGGCTGCCTTTTTATCTAGGGTTGATGCCCTTCTCGGCTCTGGCCTTGGTCCGCGTCTCTCGAGCGCTGTCGCTTATGAGCGCCAAGAGTACGGCGCGCGTCAAGCGGCTAGTCGCGGCCGGTTTGCAATCCGCCGCCATTCTAGCTTTCGCGTCCGTCTCGATAATTTTCGTGCTTTACGGTTCGGAAGAGGGTCTAGCTTATCTTTATTATAATAATCAAGAAGAGAAATTGGCTACCCGGCGGGTCTGGGCGTTAACGGATAGAGAGGGAATAATAATAACTCGGTATTATGATAAGTTTTTCTGGCCGGAACGGCGTGTTATCATGGGCCTCTTGCCCGATGACGGTATTTTAAAAGCGACCGTGAAATTGATTCGTTATTATCCGGTTTATTATTATAATTTTTATCTCGATGGCGCCGCCGTCGATTATCTGAATCAGAATAAATTCGCCGCCTATGGCCTGAAGATGACGGAAATCAAGAAGGTTAACGCGAAGTTCGGGTTATATAAATTAGAAGCGGGAACAAGTACGCCGCCGCTTATTTCATCGAGTACGCCGGCAATCGCTTCCTCGACCGCGCCGCTTATTTCATCGAGTACGCCGGCAATCGCTTCCTCGACCGCGCCGCTTATTTCATCGAGTACGCCGCCGCTAAAATAATATTTATGAAACCGGGAAAAACCTATCATATAATCACCATCGGCTGCCAGATGAACAAGGTTGATAGCGAGCGTTTGGCCGCTTTTTTAGAATCCGAGGGTTATAAAATTAAGCCCGATTTTAAGCGCGCCGACGTCGTGATTATCAATACTTGCGGGGTTCGCCAAATGGCCGAAGACCGCGTCTATGGCCTAGTCGATCAGATCAGAAAATTCAATCCGAGCGCGAAAGTAGTTATCGCCGGCTGTTTGAGCAAGCGGGCGGACGTGAAAAAACGCTTAGCCGGCCGGGCGGACGTTTTTTTACCTATCAGCGAGATGCCGCGTTTACCCGAGCTTTTAGGCGGGGAAGAATTTAAGCCGCATTTCAGCCTGGATGAAGTCCGGTTAGAGCAAGGAGAAAAATATTTGGATATTAAGCCGAAGCACGCCAGTAAAGCTATCGCCTATATCCCCATCGGTAACGGCTGTAATAATTTCTGTTCTTATTGCGTCGTGCCTTACGCGCGCGGCCGGGAAGTTTATCGCGGCGCGGCGGATATCCTAAAAGAAATACGCGGCTTACTCAAAAATGGCTATAAGGAAATAATTCTTATCGCCCAAAACGTTAATAGTTATCAGGACGGAGAAACAAAATTCCCCGCGCTCTTGGAGAAAATCATCAAGCTTCCGGGAAAATCTTGGATTCGTTTTTCTTCCAGCCATCCCAAAGATATGAGTGAGGATTTGATTAAGATAATCGGCGCATCACCCAAACTTTGCCCGCATTTGCATCTGGCGGTTCAGTCCGGCGACGATAAAATTCTAAAAGCGATGAATCGCGGTTATACTGCCAAACATTATCAAGGTTTAATTAAGAAAGTTCGGGCCGCGCGACCGGGTATCGCGATTACAACTGACGTCATTGTCGGCTTTCCGGGGGAAACCAGGGCGCAATTCCTTAATACCGTTAAATTATTTAGAGCGGTTAATTTTGATTTGGCTTATATCGCTAAGTACAGCCCGCGTCCGGGGACGGTTTCTTATAAAATGAAAGATAATGTCAGTCCGGCGGAAAAGAAGCGCCGCGCCGGAGAAATTAATGAAATTTTAAAAGTGACCGCGGCAAAAAATAACCAGTCGCATCTGGGAGAAATAATGGAAGTGCTGATTGAAGGCAAAAATAAGCGCGGCCAGTATTATGGCAAGACCGGCAGTTATCAGACGGTTATGGTTAAGGTTGAAGCTAATGCTAAAGCTGGTCAAAAAAAGGAGACATTAAAAAGTCAAAAAAATAAATTAATTGGAAATTTTGTTAAGGTTAGGATCACTCAGGCGTTGGCTTTTGGGCTGGAAGGTGATTTGGTGCTTGAGCCTTTTAAAAATAAAAATTTAAAAGACAAAAAGAAAAGAGGCTGAGTATTAATTCGTTCAGCCTCTTCATTAATATTAAAATATGGCAACTAAATACGCTAAATTCATCCGCAGCTCTAAATCGAAAGTTCTGGTTATCCTCGGGACGACCTCGGCCGGAAAAACCGGTCTGGCGGTAAAATTGGCCGCTAAATTTAAAGGTGAAATAGTCAGCGCCGATAGCCGCCAGGTTTATAAAGGTTTGGATATCGGAACCGGCAAGGACTTGGCGGAATATAAAGTCGGCGGTCGCGTCATTCCTTATCATTTAATTGATGTCGCCTCTCCGAAGACGCGGTTTGATTTGGCGAAATATCAGAATCTGGCCTTTAAAGCGATTAATGATATTTTGCGTCGCCGGAAGTTGCCGCTAGTTGTCGGCGGCAGCGGTTTATACCTGCAGGCCCTGGTGGATAATTATGATTTATCCGGCGTCCGCGCGCATTCGGTTAATCGGAAAAAATGGGAGAAGATGAGCGCTGTCCGGTTATTTGCGCTGGTCGTTAAAAAGAAGCCGGATTTTGCCGCCCGGCTTAATAACAGCGATAAAAATAATCCGCGCCGTTTGGCCCGGTATTTGGAAATAATTGAAGCGGACGGTTTAGAGAAGGTCGGTCGCCGGGAGAGCCCTTATGATTTTTTACTCCTCGGGCTCAACTCTCCGAATGAGATTTTACGTAAGAAGATAATTCAACGCTTATTAGATTGCTTGGAAAAAGAAGGCCTGGTTGCCGAAGTGAAGCGCCTTAACGATGAAGGCGTTTCCTGGGAGCGCCTCCAGGCGTTCGGTTTAGAATATCGTTTCGTTTCCCGCCATCTTCTCGGGGAATTGTCTTATGGGGCAATGGTAGAAAAATTAAGTATCGCTTTATATCGTTTCGCCAAGCGCCAAAAGACTTGGTTTAGGCGCTGGGAAAAACAGGGCGCGAAAATAAATTGGGTTAAAGACGCGGCCGCGGCCGAAAGAAAGATTAAAAAGTGGGCGCCGTAATTATTTTAAATAAGCGCTTGATTCAGTAAAATAATTATTTTGAATGGGCACCAAAATTATAAATTGTGGAATAAAAAAGCCCCGTTCCCGGAGCGGGGCTTTTGGTAAGAATTTTTAAAATGGAAACTCTATTGCTTTAAGATTTTTTCCAATATCTCTTTAGCGATTTTTGGATTTGCTTTGCCGCCCGTTTCCGCCATCAGGTTTCCGAGTAAAAACTGGATAACCTTTACCTTTCCGCTTTTGTATTGAGCGGCTTGATCCGGATTAGCCGCCAGGACTTTGAGAGCGACTTTTTCCAGTTCAGCGCTGTCGTCAAGCTGTTCTAGCCCCGAATCGCGCATGATATCAGTCGGATCGCCGCCGCTGTGATACATTTTTTCTAAAATATTTTGTCCGGCGCTAGAATTAATCTTACCTTGATAAATTAAGCAGGTCAGTTCGGCGAAATTTTCCGCCGTTATCTTCAAATCGCCGATTTTCTTATTATCCGCGTTCAAATGCTTCAAGAGCGGGCCGCTGATGAGATTAGCCGCCGCCTTGGCCAAGCGCCTTTCCTGGCGCGCTTCACTGTCGCCGCTGGCCTCTATCCAGGCGTCCAGTTCAGAAATAACATTCTCCGTCCAATCGGCCAGATTCTTGTCATAAGTCAAAACTTCCGCCATGGCCGGCGAAAATTTATATTCCGCCATAAAGCGCTGTTTTTTAGCCGGCGGCATTTCCGGAAGTTCTGTCATCAAGCGTTCCAACCAGTCTTCGCCGATTTTTAGCGGAGGAATATCGGGTTCGGGGAAATAGCGGTAATCAGCCGCGCTTTCTTTGACGCGCTGGCTGACGGTGGCGGATTTATTGTCATCCCAGCCGCGGGTTTCAGCGCTTATCTCGCCGCCCTTGGCCAAAACCTCGGTTTGGCGCTTTATTTCAAAATTAATCGCTTTGGCCACGACCCGGAAAGAATTAATATTTTTTACTTCCACTTTCGGATTGAGTTCATGCCGGCCGCCCCTAAACCAGCCTTTCTTTTTGGGAATTATTTTACCGTCCTTGTATTCCCAGGTCCCGGCCGCCTGGACACTGACATTCGCCTCGCAGCGCATTTCGCCTTTTTCCATATCGGCGCCGCTCGTGCCCAGATAACGCAAAATTTGCTGATAAGCTTGGCAGAATTTTTTCGCCTGCTCGGCGCTCTTAATGACCGGCTCGGTCACTAATTCCATAAGAGGCGTGCCGGCGCGATTGAAATCCAGAAGCGTATAATCGGACTCTTTTTTATGGGAAGATTTGCCGGTGTCTTCTTCCAGATGGATGCGAGTGAGGAGTATTTTATCGCCGTCTATTTCTAAATACCCTCCGGAAGCGAACGGTTGATCGTATTGAGATATCTGATAACCCTTAGGCAGGTCGGGATAAAAATAATTTTTGCGGTCGAATTTTGATAAACGGTTTATCTTGCTATGTAGTGCCAGACCGGCGAGTATTGTCCAGTCAATCGCTTGCTTATTCGGGACGGGCAAGGTTCCGGGATGGCCGAGGCAGATCGGACAGACCGTAGTATTCGGCGCTTTGTTCTCGGCGTCGTTATCGCAAGAGCAGAACATCTTACTCTTGGTCTTGAGTTCGGCGTGGATTTCCAGGCCGATGATAGCGTCGTATTTCATATTAGAATTGGCCCGAACTGCCGAAGCCGCTCGCTTGGCGCTCGGTTTCGTTAATAATTGGCTCTTCGCTTATTTCTAAATCCAGCACCGGCTGGATGAGTATTTGGGCGATTTTCTGGCCGGGAATGATATTAAAATCGTCTTCACTAAGATTTTTGACGACCATTTTTATTTCGCCGCGGTAATTAGAGTCGATAACTCCGCCCATCATCTTAATCCCTCGAAAAGCCAGGCCGCTTTTATCCCAAATTAAACCGACATAGCCCTCGGGGATGACCATCTTGACGCCGCTACCCACGAGGTCTTGGCCGTAGGGAGGAATAGAATAATAATTATTGGCGTACAGATCATAGCCGGCGTCGCCCGAATGCGCTTTTTGCGGCAACTTGGCTTGCGGGCTGACTTTCTCGATTATCAGTTTGGTCGGAAGATTATTTTTTATAACCGGAACATCATTTTTTATAACCGGTTCGCTCGCCTGGCGGTTGTCAAAAATAATTTCCCGATTATCGACAATTTGGCGGTTGGAGCCGATGATATTGCCGATGGCCTGGAAATCGCGGCTTTGAAAAATATCTCCGGCGATAATTTTTTTGACCGCCGGCCAGATTAACAGACTAATCTCCTCCCGGCTCAATATGGTATTATTTTTAGTACAGCTAATCAGACGAAAATCCGGGAAGCTGTTGGCTATTTCCAGATAAATGAGCTCCGCTTTTTTTAAATGATCCAGATTGTCTTCATGGATATCGGCTTTTTTTCCGATCCATTCCTCGCGCGCTCTGGTTTTGGCCAGTTCTTGGGCGATGGCCGACTCGACGTGCAAGATGATAGATAAGTCGGGACGGGGAATCTCAAAAATCTTATATTCTAAATCATATAACCAATTAAAAAAGACTTTCCTTTCCAGCGGGTTGGCGATCTTGCCGCCTTGATGGCCCATGTTAGCGCTGGTATAGCGATTCGCCAGAACGATCTTACCTTCGGTCAGCCACTGACGAATTTTAAAACTGGCGTCGTAGCGGTCAACGGCGTAAAAAATAGAAGCTTGATAGGAGTTAACTTCCTCCGCCTGTCCGTATTTTCCGGACAGATATTCTTCCACCAAGCCGGCTGATTTAGTGTTGTATTGAGGAAAGTCGGCGATGGCGACATCATATCCTTCCTCTTCCAGACGCGCCTTAAGCAGACAAAGCTGAGTGGTTTTGCCGCTGCCGTCAGTGCCGTCGATGACGATAAATTTTCCGGATAATTCGTTCATAGTTTTATGGGTCTCGCCGTTTTTAAGCGGATTTTTTAATCGCGGCGATAATCTTATCTATCTGAGCGTATAATTCTTCAAAACTGCCGTTGTTGTTGATATGATATTGAGCTACGGCCATGACTTCGGGGATGGTCAGTTCTGTCTCTTTTTGGTTGTCGGCCAGAAAGTCAACCCAGGTCTTTTGCGCGTCACCTTTATTCTCGTTCCGGCTGATTACCCGTTCGTAGCGCGTTTTTTGATCGGCGGCGATACTGATAAGAATGAATCCGGGTATCCGGTTAAGATATTCAATGTCCGGAAGGCGTCTGATTCCGTCGACGACAACCAGTTCTTCTTTGGTGTTAATGACATCTTTCGCTATCACTCGGGCCAAGAGATCCTGGCCAAAGGTCGCTCTCGCCCAGGTTGAGAGGGTGATTATATTATTCCGGCTGATCGGAATGTCGAGACGGTTCAAGACATCGCGCAAGATTGTCGAGAAGCGGAAACTGGCCGCGTTATATTTCGCTTCCAGATATTTTTTACTGACGTCTTTGCCGCTGGCGATGAGGCCGGTAAAGCCGAGGATGATTTTAGACATAACTTAGTAGATGACCCGATATCTCAGCATCAGGGTATCGTCATTTAAATTTTTAACTTCCAATAATTTTAAATTAGCGTTCAAGTCCTTATTGAATAAGGAGAGCCCAGTCCCGAAAATTTTCGGTTCCACCGTCAGGATGATTTCAGAAATAAGCTTCTTTTCCAAGAAGAGGGAATTAAGGAATGAACCTCCGCCCAAGAGCGCGGATTTATAGCCAAGAGCCTCCAGTTCTTCTAAGACTTTTTCCGGTTCGCCTTTGACCCATTTTACTCCTTTTCTCGGTTCGTTGTCCACTTCAGAAAAAACGACGTTCAGGCGGTCCTTTAATGGTGCCGGGAAAGTATTGAAAGTATTTTCGCCCATCATAATTACGCCGTGGGCAAGCGAAATTTCCACGAAAAGTTTTTTGTCTTCGCGGCTGGTCCAATCGGCGAACTGCGTTTTGTCTTTGGCGATTTTTCCGTCAACGGTCATCGCCATCATCATAGTGATTGGGATCATGGTTTATTATATCTTAGTGATTAAATCGCTATCGGCGCTTTGATTCCCGGGGCCGGATCATAGCCTTCCAAAATGAAATCTTCATACTTAAATCTGAAAATATCTTTAACTTCCGGATTAATTAGCATTCTCGGCAAAGCTTTCGGCGTTCGGCTCAATTGCTCTTGGACTTGTTCAAAGTGATTATTATAAATATGGAGGTCACCGAAAGTATGGACGAAATCGCCGAGTTCTAAGTCGCAAACTTGAGCCATCATCATCGTCAGAAGCGCGTAAGAAGCGATATTGAACGGAACGCCCAAGAATAAGTCGGCGCTGCGCTGATATAATTGACAGGATAGTTTATTGTCGTGAGAAACGTAGAATTGGAATATGGTGTGGCAAGGAGGCGGTGCGGTTTTTTTGCCGCTGATAAGATTGCGCAAGTCACCAACGTTCCAGCCGCTGATAATAATGCGGCGGGAAGCCGGATTATGTTTCAAGGTCTCCACCGTTTCGGCAATCTGATTTATCTTAGTGCCATCCGGCGCTTCCCAGGCGGTCCATTGCTTTCCGTAAATCGGTCCGAGGTCGCCGTTTTCATCAGCCCATTCATTCCAGATAGTGACGCCGTTATCGTTCAGATATTTAACATTAGTATCGCCTTTTAAGAACCACAATAATTCATAGATGATAGATTTCAAATGGACCTTCTTAGTCGTCAGGAGCGGGAAGCCTTCGCTCAAATCATAACGGACTTGGCGGCCGAAAACACTTCTGGTGCCAGTCCCGGTCCGGTCGTCTTTGTTTTTCCCGTTTTCCCAAACATCTCTTAGGAGATCAAGATATTGTTTCATATGATTGGAAATTATTGATCTTCGTATTCAGTCACTGCATCGTTCGCCAATGAGTAAGCCACGCCCGCTTCCTGAAAAATTTCTTTACTTCTGGCGCTGGCATGGTAATCCTGGACGCAGACGACGCGTTTTATTCCGGCGTTGATAATCATTTTTGCGCAGACGTAGCAGGGGGTCATTTTGGAATATAAAGTCCCGCCTTCCAGGGCGATACCCATGCGTGCCGCTTCACAGATGGCATTTTGTTCGGCATGCGTCGTTCTGATACAATGACGGCTTTGGGTGCCGTCTTCATTGGTGACAGTGTTCATTTCGTGGCCGACTTCATCACAATGCGGCAAACCGACCGGCGAGCCGGCATAACCGGTGGAAACGATGCGGCGATCGCGAGTGATGACGCAGCCGGCGCGTCCGCGATTGCAAGAGCCGCGGCTCCCGACCATTTCCACGATTTTTAGGAAGTATTCGTCCCAAGAAGGGCGATGATAGGACTCGGTTTTAACCTCATTTTCTCCGGCCATAAAATCAAAATTAAATAGTTTAAAAGTACTTATATCTTAACCTATTATTTAAATAAAATAAATCTTGACAGATGTGTTTTTCTATTCCGTTTGGGCTTTTAAAAAGCTGAAAAAGAGGTTAAACTATAGATATGATTCAGGCGGATTTTATTTGACTTTAGAGTATGAATATGTCAGAAAAATATATTAAAAATTTGGCTGATAATAAAGAAATTTATTTAAGGGTTAAGGTTTTAGCAGGCACCGGGAGAACCGGGTTTGTGGAAGAAATGGGGGATGGAACGCTTAAAATCGCGGTGGCGGCCGTTCCAGAGAGAGGTAAGGCTAATTTGGAACTTATTAAATTTTTAGCGAAAGAGCTTGGCGTCGCTAAAGGGAGTGTAAAAATTATCAGCGGCGCCGGCGAAAGACTGAAGCTTATCAAGATCAGCCGTTAACCCGAGTTTATCAATTATATAGCTCAAGCTTGCTAATATATGGATTTATCAATCATCATCGTTTCCTGGAACGTCAAAGATAAATTAAGAGAGAACCTGGTCTCCTTATTTAAATCCGAAGGAGATTTTAAGTTTGAAATTCTGGTTGTGGATAATAATTCCGGAGACGGGAGCGCGGCCATGGTCATGGCGGAATTTCCGCTTGTTCGCCTTATTGCCAATCCGGAAAATTTAGGTTTTGCCAAAGCGAATAATCAAGCGCTTAAATTAGCTTCCGGAAAATTCATTTTATTGCTTAATCCGGATATGCGCGTAAGCGCGGATACTTTGAAGAATATTCTGGCCTGGGCGGCTAATAATCCGCAGGCGACGGTTTGCGGCTGTAAATTAGTCGATGAGAAAGGGAATATTGTTAAACAGGTTCGTCGTTTTCCGAAATTTTGGGATCAATTACTCGTAACTCTAAAAGTACCGCATCTTTTTTCCAGAGTCGTGAACGGATATTTAAATACGAAGTTTGCTTATGATCAGGCGGCTAAAGTCGATTCTATCCGCGGGGCCTTTTTTTTGATTAATCGCGAGCAATATAAAAAAATCAGCGGGTTGGGCGAGCCGCTTTTGGATGAGCGTTATTTTATCTGGTTTGAAGAGGTAGATTTCTGCCGCCAAGTCTATAAGTTGGGCGGTGAAGTCTGGTATACGCCGGCGGCCGAGTGTCTTGATTATGTCGGCGCCAGTTTCAGCCAGATTAAGAGAGATAAAACACAAGGATACTTCAGCGATTCGATGTTAAAATATTTTCAGAAATGGGAAAAGAAATGGAAATATGTAATTTTGAAAATATCTTGGAAAATAATGGAGGTTCCTATCGCGATCATGAGAATTTTTGTAAAATAAAGATCCCCTTAGTTTTTATGCCCAAAGAAGTCGGAATCATTTTAATAAATTATCAGGACTACGCGGCGCGCTTTTTAAACGCCTGTCGCGATTCTTTGCGCGCCCAGGATTATCCGGCCGAAATGATGAATATTTATATCGTTGATAACGCCTCAACTCCGGAAACATTTGAATATTTAAAAACGAATTATCCGGAAGCGCGAATCTTAACTCGCCCGGACGGTAATTACGCGGCGGCCAATAATTTAGGATTGAATCAAGCGACGAGCGACGGCTGTGAATATCTGGTGACGGTTAATATGGATACGGAAACGGCTCCGAACTGGTTGTCGGAA
>Ga0268276_1000435_pt1 | contig 49984 bp, 42 predicted proteins | sample saktaG_4_FD_190145 | JGI IMG/M metagenome (GOLD analysis project Ga0268276, IMG submission 190145) | Saline water microbial communities from Sakinaw Lake, British Columbia, Canada - sak_2010_1_5_45m | ecosystem: Environmental > Aquatic > Non-marine Saline and Alkaline > Saline ...
TTCCGCGCGACACCGCTTTGAGGAGGTTCGGAGAGGGAAAAGAGCTGCCGCCGGGACGGAGGGCTTCGGGACGCCGCGCCAGCCATTTTGGAGTGCGGTGGCAAGCGGTATTCCGCGCGACACCGCTCTCAGGAGTACGAAAACGGAGCCAAAACTGAAAAAGTGCCTGAAAATATGATGCGTTTGCCCTGCTGCTCATGCACACTAAAAAGGGCAGAAGACTGTGAGACTGTGAGGATTGAGAGGCTGTCGGTTATGCAAATGAGGTCTGTTCACCATTGGGTGCGTGCGCACAAATCTGTAACCTGTTCATTCTCAACCTTCAGGATTACGCAAATGCGGCACCCGGAAGGCCCGGATTGACTTACGCGCGCGCGGCCTTGCCGGTGAATGCTGTGTCGAAATCAGCAATCAGGTCCTCAGCGGTTTCGAGTCCGGCGGAGAGACGGATGAGTTCGTCGGTGATGCCGCGCGTCAGACGTTCGGCCGGCGGCATGGCGGCGTGCGACATGGTGGCCGGGTAGGAAAGGATGCTCTCGACGCCGCCGAGGCTGACGGCCACCAGCGGCAACCGCACCCGTTTGAGAAAGCCGACGGCGGCGGCGCGATCGGCCAGTTCGAATGAGACCACGGCTCCCGGTCCCGTGGCCTGGCCGGCATGGATCGCATGGCCGGGGTGGTCGGCGAGTCCGGGATAGAAGACGCGTTTCACCCGGGGGTGTTGCCGCAGCCAGGCGGCGACGGTGGCGGCGGTGCGCTGTTGCGCATCAAGTCGCACGCCGAGCGTCTTGATGCCGCGGAGGAGGAGCCAGGAGTCCTGCGGACCCAGGATGGCGCCAAAGGCGTTCTGGATGGCGCGGAGGCGTTTGCCCGTTTCGGCTGCACGGGTCACGGCCAAGCCGGCGATCAGATCGCTGTGGCCGCCAAGGAATTTTGTGGCGCTGTGCAGGACGATGTCGAAGCCGAGGTCGAGCGGACGCTGGAGGAGCGGAGTCATGAAGGTGTTGTCGGTGATCGACAGCAGGTTGTGTTCGCGGGCAATGGCGGCCATGGCCCGCAGGTCGGTAACCTGCAACAGCGGGTTGGCGGGCGATTCGACGAAAAGGCCGCGCGTGGCGGGGGTGACGGCGCGGCGGACGGCTTCCGGATCGGTGGCATCGGCAAAGGTGACGTCGAGCTTCCATCGGGCGAAGAGGGTGGTCAGGATGCGGTAGGTGCCGCCATAGACGTCGCGGCCCACGACGAGGTGGTCGCCGGGATTGAACAGGAGCAGGGTGGATGAGATGGCGGCCATTCCCGAGGCAAAGGCAAGGCCGGTGGCGCCGTTTTCGAGAACGGCGGCGGTCTGCTCCAGCGCGGCGCGGGTGGGATTGCCGCTGCGGGCGTAGTCGTAGGGTCCCAGATGCTCGGGGTCCTCCTGGTGGAAGGTCGAGACCTGGTAGACGGGGATGCTCGAGGCGCCGGTGTGCGGGTCGCGGTCGCAGCCCGAGTGGATCAGGCGTGTGCGGTCGTTCATAGGACGGTCTCCAAATCGTGGATCAGGTCGTCCGGGTCTTCGATGCCGACCGAAAGACGGAGGAGGCTGGCATTGATCCCCAGACGCTCGCGGGTCGCGGGATCGATGTCGGCGTGGGTTTGAACCGCAGGATAAGTGATCAGCGACTCCACGCCGCCGAGGCTTTCGGCGAACAGGAAGACGCGGACCTGTTCGAGAATGGCCGGAATGCGGGCGGGGTCTGCAACCTCAAAGGAAACCATGCCTCCGAAGCCGTTTCCATCGCGGACGAGGATCGCGTGGCCGGGGTGGGTTGGAAGCCCCGGGTAAAGGACCCGGCGCACGCGGGGATGGGCGGTGAGCCAGGAGGCGATGGCCGAGGCGTTCTCCTGCTGCCGTTGGAGGCGGAGCGGAAGGGTCTTGAGTCCGCGCAAGGTGAGCCAGGCGTCTTGTGGACCCAGGACGGCACCGCAGGCGTTTTGCAGAAAGGCGATTTTCTCGGCCAATGCGGGGGTGCCGGCGACCAGCGCGCCGGCGACCACGTCATTGTGACCCGCGAGAAATTTGGTGGCGCTGTAGGCGACCACATCGGCGCCAAGGTCGAGCGGGCGCAACTGGCAGGGGGTGAGAAAGGTGTTGTCGACGATCAACAGCGCATCGCGGGCGCGGGTGAGGGCGGCGAGGGCGCGGATGTCGGCGATTTTGAGCAGCGGGTTGGTGGGGGTTTCGACAAAGACGGCGCGCGCGCACGGATCTTCGAGGGCCCGTTGCACGGCGGCGGCATCGGAGGAATCGACATAAACAGCGGTGACGCCAAGCGGCCGGAAGACCCTTTCAAAAAGGCGGAAGGTGCCGCCGTAGAGGTCTTCGGTAACCACGATGCGGTCACCGGGGGCGAAGAGGCGCAGAAGGGTATCGAGGGCGGCCAGTCCGGAGGCAAAAGCAAAACCGCGTGCACCGCCATCGGCGCGGGCGAGAGTCTCCTCGAGCGCCAGTCGTGTGGGGTTGGAGGTGCGGGAATAGTCAAAGCCGGTGGAGCGGCCGAGTGCGGGGTGGCTGAACGATGCCGTCTGGTAGATCGGCACGGAAATCGCACCGGTCGCGGGGTCGCGGCGCGAACCGGCCTGGGCCAGCAACGTCGACAGTTTATCAGAAAACGGCATAGTAATCTCCATAAAAACTAGGATAATACTATAGATGATTCCGGGTCGGGCAGTCAAACGCTTTTTCAGCGAATGTTCGTTCCGACGTCCGTGTATTCACGGGTGAGGCGGATGAAACATTCGCTGATATTTTGCGGTTTTTGCGAAACGTGTTCCTTTTTTAGCAACAGGGGAAGAAATTTAGATGCGTTCGCCCTGACCTGCTGCTTGACGGCTCCCATGCCGATCCCCTATAATGTCTATCAACTAAAGGTATATTGCGTCTGATTGGGATACGGGTGGGCGTATGGTTGTTTCAACAAAAGGTCGTTACGGGCTGCGGGTTCTTCTGGATGTAGCCTTGCATCAGAGCAACGGACCTGTGACTTTGGCCGACATCTCCCGGCGGCAGGGCATCTCGCAGAAATACCTCTGGCAGGTGCTGAACCCATTGAAGGGGGCCGGTCTGTTGAGTGCCACGCGCGGGGCGCGCGGCGGCTACGTCCTGGCGCGGACGCCGGCGTCGGTGACCATGAAAGAGATCATCACCATCCTGGAGGGCCCGATTGCTCTCGCCGCCTGTGCGACGGGTGCCCGGGGCTGCGAACGCCGTTCGGATTGCGCCGCGTCCGAGGTATGGGCCGAGATCGAGGACAAGCTGAATGAGGTTTTGGGGTCGATCACGCTGCAGACCATTGTGAAGCGGAGCAAGGATCATGCGGGCAAGGGTATTCTAAACTACGAGATTTAGGAACCTAATGTTATTTCAGGACGCCGTGCATGTATGCGGAAAGAACCGATCAATCTCACGACGGGCGATTTCGACCGCGCGGCGCGGCTTGTCGAGATTGCCGTGGACGGAATAGACATCGCGTACGACAAACCCCAAGGGAATGCTCTTCCCGGCGGTGACCTCCAGCGTTTCACGGATCTCCCTCGCCCAGGACTCTTCATTGAGCCGGACGTCTAAGCCGAGAAGGTTGGGGTTGGGTTTTCGCGAGAAGACAATATTCTTTCCGGCGAGCGCTTCGGCCATGTATGACTGATTCGCCCACCGCGAAATGGAAATGGCTTTCAGGTGGGGGATCTGGTTGAGCGAAGTCTCCCAGATGGGGTCGGCCGGCTCGCAGCAGCCCCAGTAAACGAGGCCGTACAGAGCCGCAAGATCGCGGTAGTAGGGGAAACAGAACTCATGAAAAAGCTCGGGAGAAATCCCCACGGTTTCCTGGCTGTCCATGCCGCTCCACATGTCCGACAACCGGACCTGACCGGGCGCAACCGGCACCTGAGGCAGCAGCGTCGTGAAGTTGAAACAGGTCCCGCAGGTGCACTGGTTTCCATTGTTGAGAACCAGCAATCCTTCGCTCTCGGCCCAGCGCGCCATGCGGGCGGCGTTGTCCCGCAGCAAGGCCATCAGCGCATGGAGCGTGTCCGGGCAGTCGTACATCGCCAGAAAGAACGTCTCCATGCTCATCAGCCGCATCAGTCTTTGGGTCAGGTAGTTGTTGCCGTAGGTCCCTGAGCGGATGACCACCGGCAAGATATCGCCAAAGGCCTCCTCGAGAAATGTCTTCTCCTCCAGCGTCGCGTCGCGGTTCACGCCAAACGACGCCGGCTGGATCCTGTCAAAGCCGTCCCTGAGATCCTTGATGGGGCACTCAAAGTGGTAGCCCGTCGTAACCCCTTCCGCATCCTTCGCATACGTGGTGGGAATGTCGATGCCGAACTCATTACACCAGACGTGCCATCCCATATCGAAGGAGTCGGGGCAGACGTGGTCATCGTCCAAAAGCTCGTGGTGGCGGATATGTCGCAGAAACTGGCCTTCCAGATGGCGTCCATGTTTCGATTGGCAGCGAAAGATGGAGGCAGGCATGAAATCGCGGTCGAATGTCCACGTCTCCACTACGAACGGTGGCCGGGAGCCTGTCGTCCCATCATTCATGGCGGTCCACAGGTGTCGGCGCTGCGCCATCACCGGTAGCGCCGCGATCTCCGCTTGGCGTCTGGCGAGATCGCGTAAATACCGACGCTCATCGTGTGAAAGACTATACGGCATGATTAACCTCATTCATTCTGATTGTCTCAGGCATCAGGGCGCAGGTTCCTCCCGTCGTCATCATTCCGGAAACAAGCACGTTGGTGTCGAGCACAACCTTCATGCCTTGCCCTTGGCGTGGCGGGTGTTCGCAATGATCGCGTCAATCTCCGCCATGGGCATGTCTGCTGTACCGGCCAGAGCCGCGCTCTCGCGCACCCGTTCCAGCGCCACCTTTGCCCGCGCCCCGCGGATCGCCCGCAACTCTTTGTCGAAGCATTCGGGACGCACCGCGGATACGATTGCGAAGGGGCGCCCGTTGGCCGTGAGCACGACTTCCTCGTCACGGTTCAAGTCACGGCGCATCGTCCCCGAGTTCACACGAAACTCTCTGGCAGACATGAATTTCATCCGGCTTCCTCCTCTTATGGCATCAATAGCGTACCAAGTCCGGCACACATATCAACCCATAAGTGATCCAGCAATTCAAATTTTGAGCACATCCGTACAGTCGAAATCGAAATCGCTATCGGTATCGGGGTCGAATTCCCGCCTTTTCGTCGATTTCGATCCCGATCCCGATTTCGATCCCGATAAACCCTGTCTCAATCCTGTTTTCCATCCGGCCGCAGGTCGGCGGCTTCCCTGAACCCTGAACCCTGAAACCTGAACCCTTCTCCCCCCCCCCCCCCCCCCATGTGCAGACTCCCGCCGAGCATCGAACACCACACGGAACTGTGCGTCGTACTTCTTCTCCAATTCCTCCAGCTTCCGCGCCAGGTCGACATGCGTGGCCAGCAGCGCACGCAGTTGAGCGAAAGCCCGCATGATCGAGATATTCACCTGGATGGCGCGCGGACAGTTCAGCACGCTGGAGAGCATCGCGACGCCGTGCTCCGTAAAAGCCATCGGGGCATGACGCAACCCCATGCGGTCGGAATTGGAGGTCACAAATTGTGACCTCCAATTTACAAGTTCCGCACCATCGAGCACAAACATGAAATCATCCGGAAATCGGTCGAGATTCCGCTTCACGGCCTGCTTCAGCACCTTGGTTGGCACGCCATACAGCGCCGCCAAATCGCGGTCCAGCATGACCTTGTGCCCACGTAACAGCAGAATTCCGTTTTCGATCCGTTCTGCGGGGATCAGTTCCTCGCTCATAGAACCCTTCCTTTTGAGGTCACAAATTGTGACCTCAAAGTTGCAGCATCTGTGGCCTCTGATTCGCTCATGGCGCATCCACCCTCAATTTGTACGGCAAGAGGGCTTTCAGGGCCAGCAAGTTGTCGCCTTCGACAAGCAGATTGCCCGTGCCCGGATCGCCGACAGACAACTCCGGCACCTCCTTCAGCAGATGAAACGGCACCTGCCGATGATGATTCTCGACCGCCTTTCGGCCTATCCAATTCAATGTCGGCATAGTTCGCTTTCAATGGCATCCGTCGTCAAAATTCCGCCATCACACTGTTCCAAGTCGCGCTCACAATACTCCAAAACACCGTTCATAATCAATCCCCGCGACCTGACCCATCCGGAGAATGATCGCCAGCAACTTCGCCTCGGTCAGCTTCTCCGCTCCATCCGCCAGCAAACGCTCCCGCGGCCGCTCCGCCTTCGGCCACGATACGATGCCTTTGGATTTTGGTTTCATGTCAGTCGGTCATGTGCGCACGACACGGATTCCAAGTCCTTGGATTTTCGCCCGGCCCGCGTTTCCAAGGGTTGGACGGCGGCGGTCACTCCCGCTCCAGGATTTCGCTGTTCTGCTCACGCTCATTCAATTCCGTTCAGCCGTTGCATTGTCGCCTACCGAGACGTGCCCTCTGCGGCCCGAATCATCTGCTTCGCCCAGTCGGGACAACGCTGACGGATGAATTCGTCCATGGCGGTTGTTGCCGAGGCCTCGCGGTTTCTCCCGCGCCACTCATCCAGAAGGCCGCCGGCAGAATCTAAGGGAATGTCCACGCACCAGTCCTTGAACTCGGATTTGGACTCCTTTTCGTAGCGGTATGTCCCGAGAATAACCCCCATGCAATAATCCCGTTCTTGCCTGGCCATCCCGAGGGCATGATACCGTTCCACCTGGTCAAGGAACGGCTGAAGTTCTTCTTCCACCAGTTCCACTGCGGCGTCTTCCGGACTGGTGTACCCGTCCCGATGCCCTCCGGCCCTATCCCAGCAATCCTGCACATCGATCGCATCCAAATGAAAGAAGACCTCCTCGGCAACCTCCTCGGCATCCACAGCAGCCAGAACGTGTTTCGCTTCGGCGATAACCGCGTCCGGAATGGCACCTTTCTCGGTCGCCAATCGACGCAGCACCTCAAGGGCCTGTTCCCCGGTCAATTTGGACAGCAAATCGTTCGTTGCGTGCATGTTCATGACACTGTTGGCCCTGCCGGACAACCGATCCCGCAGCCGCCCCGCTTACGCGTCCTGACACTGCATCAGGATGTCCAGGATCTCACCGGGTGCCTTTACCACCGCCCAGCGCCAGCGTCCGAATCCGCCGTGCGTGTTGACCGCCTGCGTCCACTCGTCCAGATAGCGTCGCTTCACCTTGTCCTGCTCCGTGTCCTGCCCCTTGGTCTCCAGAACCAGATGATCGCCGCTCTTCAGTCGCACCAGAAAATCTGGCCGATACTTGCGCACCACGCCGCGATAGACGTAGAGCACCTCGAAGCCGATGTGGTCGTTTTTGACCCAGGCATCCACGGCGTCGCTGTCGTCCAGTGCAAAGGCGTCCGAGGCCTCCCAGGTGCTGTCATACACGCAGTCATTGATGTGCGATTTGTCGCACAAGGGCTCAACTATCCGCCTTTGCAGCTTTCGTCATCGCAACGTCCAAGTCGGAGCGGAAACCAATGACGCCGCCATCCTTGAGCTTCTGGAAGAACACGTTGTAGCTCTTGGGCGAAATCATGTTGAACTGATAGCGCGTCGGAATCTTCGCCTTCTCAAGCCACTGATTGAGCCGATTGAAGTGGTCCGTCGCGTATTCATGCTTCTTGATGTTGTCGGCGGATGGGTCGGCGATTTCCTCGTCACCTTTGACTTCAACAACGAAGACCTGGTTGCCCTGCTTGATGAAAAAATCAGGGCTGAACTCGCCGCGCTTGGGCTTGTTTCCCTTCTTCCACGCATACTCGATCCAGTAGAAGCCAACGGGTGTGCTCTTGAGCCAAGCGTCTATCTTTTGCGCGTTATCGGGGTTCGAAAGTTCGCGAACGAAGGTCCGTTCAGGCTTCGCGTCCGCGATGACAAGATTTGCAGGCGTCTTGAAATGACTGCTTTTGGGGATCGGAACGCGGCCCGTCACAAAATCCCCGTCCTCATCCATCACCTCACGGAAAAACTCTTTTTGCTCATCCACCAGCGTGCTCTCGCATCCCGGCACAAAAAACACCGTTTTCGAACCGCGACGCAATTCGGCCGCGCTGCAACTCTCGACCTGACGCGTTGCCGTGTTCACCAGCACGAGTGCTTTGGGTGATAGCGTGTAAACCACCCGTTTCGCCGCCTTGCGCCGAAGCGTTCCGAGCGACTGCAAAAACTTCTGCCGGTTGTCGTCCGTTATCTTGCCGGTTTTGATCTTGGCGTGCTTGAGCGACGCCGCGACGATAGCTTCACAGTTCGAGCGTGGGAACCTCTTTGCGTAGGTCGTGCGATCCCTCGGGTCGGTGGCGTCCTTCGATTCGTCGTCTATCGACTTTAGCCGCTGGTACATCTGTTCGGCGACTTCCTCGACGGTCCACGTCTTGTGCTGGATCGTGGTCTTGAATTTCACATGCTCGCCAGTGACGGCACGCTCAAACCCAACCGTCACATCTTCCGCTTCAACCTGCGTCGGGAGATCGACATAGCCGTCCTCGAAGAGTCTGTATTCACCCTTCTTAGCATAAGACGTAACGTCCTCTTCCCGCGTGTAGTCGAGGTTGTGCAGCTCGAAATTGTGCGGGGATGCCGGATCAACCGTGGATGTCAGGCGCCGCTCAATCTCCAGAATCTCGTTCACCAGATGCTTGATCCGGTTCGACCACGAATCGTGGTTGAAAACCGTGACAACCGGCTCTTCACCCTTCCAGCCGTCGGGGCGGCGTAAGCCACGCCCGAGAACCTGCGCGATGAGCAGCTTGCTGTTGAAGGCGCGCTCTTCATGTGGAACGATCTGGAATACGTTCTTCACGTCCCACCCTTCACTGAGCATCGAGACCGACACGATCCATTCGACCTTGCTCGCGGGACTGTCCACAACTCGCAGCCTGGCGACGTTGGGCTGGTGCTTCGCTGCCGAAGTCACGCACAGAATCTTCGCCGCAGATTGGCCAGAGTTAAGCCCTTCCCGCTCCATCAGAAAATCCTGCACTTCTTCCGCCACCTGCTCAGCGCCTTTGATGTTCTGGGTGACGACAATCGTCAGCGGACGGATGCCACGTGTCTTGAGCTTCTTCTTCCAGTCGATGTGCCGGTTGTAAACCAGTTGCCACTTCTCCTCCGGCTTCTCAGCCGAAGGCGGGAGTTCATCCACATACTCCACCTTCTTGACGAACTTCTCCTCGATGGCCTGCCGCAGCGAGTAGCGGTGAACCACGTCCGCGAAGTAGTCATCGGACACGTAGCAAGTTCCGGAAACCCCGACCACCATCCTAAAGCCGTAGTCCGCGTCTTCGAGGAACTCCTTCCACCGCTTGGACGTTGTCCCGGATTCGTTCGCGACGTGATGTGCCTCGTCGTTGAGCACGGCCACGCGCGCACCCTTGCCCTTCAAGCTTTCGCGGATGGACGACTTCGTGTTCTCCAGAATCGCGTGGTAGTTCTCCACGCAGATCGAGCCATCCACGATGCTTTCCGATGCGTTGATGATTTTCGGTGTCTTGAACTTCGCGCCCGCCGGAAGCGTGTCGCGGAGATCGCTGTTGCCCGCCAATTCCTTGAATTTTGCCAGCAGTCCGGCTTCGATGGTGTTCGACGGACAGAGCACGAGCACGCGATCAACCGAGCCCTCGGCCAGCAAGATCAGCGCGATACCGTAAAGCACATAACTCTTTCCCGTTCCCGTGGCTTGGTCCACCGAACAGGCGAGTTGTTCTGGCAGTTGAAGCTGTTTCTCCATCCCGGCCCATGAGCCGTAGCGCTCCTGCAACTCCGCGTTGTCGTCGAAGTTCTCTTTCGCCAGAGCGCGAAGGTCAGCGTATTTTCCGCCCAGCAAGAAGCGCAGCGTTGTGCGGATCGCCTCCTTCTGATATTCGCGGAAGCTGCAAAGCTCGTCAAGGAACGCCTCGTACTTCCCCTCGTCCCATTGACGCGGGTCGATGTTCTCAGTGACTTTCAGGATGAGGTCTTCGTTCCGAAATGTGCGTTTGTCGCCTTTGGTGCTCATGAGGGATTACTTCTTTACCTTCTTGCCGACCTTTTTGACGGGCTTCACCGCCGCCTTTGTGTCTCCCACCCCGAATTTGCTGGCCGGGATGACTTCGCGGGCTTCGTTGCCGTAGATGTCCACGAACACCACCATGAGCTGCTGTCCGACCAATTCGAGCGGGAAGCGCACCTCCCAGTCCGCATTCCGGATTGCCTCCGCATAAAACACCGCATCAAGGTCGAAAACATCGGACTTCGAGTCGTAATCATAATCGAGCATCACCATCGAAAGCGTCTCGCGATTAGCCTTTTTCGTGGAATCCTTGACCGCCGCTTCGCTCTTGAAGGTTTTGATGCGGATCACGCCCTCGTTGAGCATTTCGCCCTTCCGTTTGTTTGCCGTGGCTATGTAGTCCAACTCCGGCGAGCGGATGAAATCAAAGCCCACCGCATCCACCGTGTCATTCACCGCCATCTCGTCGGCGGGTTGTTTGAGGGCGGCAAACTCGCGTTGATGCAGCTCGTGAATAATCGAATACGGGATGCGCAAGGCGTAGTAGCGCACGCCGTCCAGCGTCAGGTAGTCCTGCTGGAAATCAAAAACAAGCGACGGCGCGATAATGAACATCCGGCTGCCCACTTTTGAACCCAACGCTTCGTGCATACTTTGAATCGTCTCCTCGTCAATCCGCACACCCGGTTGCTTTTGATGGTTGAACACCAGCACGCTTGCGCCCTTGAGATAGCCGTCAAACTGGATACCGCCGATCATGTGCGGCTCATCCCGGCATTGGAATAGTTGGAGCGCGAAGAACCGCCACGCGTTCCACGGCAATTCCTTGAGCTTCGAGAAGTCGTAAAGCCCCGCGTTAAATAAATCGAAAGTCTTGGGCTGGAGCTGGAGACCATCCTTGTTGCCGATTCCTGATCGAAGATTCAGCATCCGTTTCTGGATGGTATAAACAGCGAGCTTCCCACAATCCAAACCGATCCACTTACGCTTGAGCTTTTCTGCCACTGCCAGTGTTGTGCCAGAACCCGCGAACGCATCCAAAACCAAATCGCCCGGCTGACTGGATGCATTTACGATTCTCGCCAAAAGCTCTTCAGTTTTTTGCGTCGGATATCCGTTATATTCCGCCGAAGTTCGCACCAGCAGTGGAATCCTCCAGACGTCGTCAACTTTTCGTTTGTGCAGTTCCAGATAGATGATGTTCCCGTTCTCGTCACGGGCGTTAACGCTCTTTCCACCAATCTTCGCCTGTTTCTTCTTGAAGAAGACTTCATCTCGTTTTTCGAATTGAGGATCGAAGAACCAGCGGGATGATTTGGTATAGACCAAGATAGTATCATGCTTGCTTTCGAAGATATTGCCGCCGCTAGGAAGGCGGTTGTAGTAATGCCAAGCAATGCTGCTTCGAAACCGCTTCTCTCCAAATACTTCGTCCATCAAAGCGCGGACGTAGTGCGCTTTCTTCCAATCGAGATGAACATAAATCGTTCCGTCATCCGCCATAAGTTCGCGCAAGATCACAAGCCGTCTGCGAATGAACTCGAGAAATCTGGCTCCTATTACCTTATCTTGAAAGGCCTTCTGGTCCTCGCTTCCGTGGAAGTCTTTTTTTGTCGCGAATGGCGGGTCAATATAGACAAGCCGGACGCCCGGCGTGCCGTCTGCATTGCAAAGTTCTCCCGAACGCTTCAAGTCGAGCAAACTCTTCATCACTTGCAGGTTGTCGCCGAAGATGAGCTTGTTGTGCCAACCATCGCCGTTCTTGCCGAACGTGCGGACCTTTTGAAGCGGCACGGCGAGCGTGTTGGCGATGATGTCCTCCTCGCGTTCCTTGCCGTGATAAACCAGTTCGTATTCGCGCTTCTCGGGCGGAAAAAGGATTCGCGCCCATTCGGGCGAAAGCTCTTCGCTTTGTTGCAGACGGCGGATGATTTCCTGTCGTTGTTCAGGTGTCATGGTGTCTTCCCTATCTTCGCCCGAACGCGGTACACGCCGCGCCGCTCTCGAAACCCGATCTGGCGGCGCGGACTGGCCGGAGGCGCCATCAGTTGTCGGATCGCATCAAACAGGTTGTGGATATTCTCATCGTGCCCCTCGATGCGGCTCTCGAGTTCGGCCAGCTTGTGTGCCAGGTCACGGTGCAGGGACAACGTTTCGCGCAACCGTACAAAGGCGCGCATAATGGCGATGTTCACCTGCACCGCCTGTGGACTTCGCAAAACGCTCGATAGCATGGCCACGCCGTGCTCCGTGAAGGCGCAGGGAAGATGCTTGATATTCTGTCCGCGCTTCAAGATGCCAATTTGGCATCTTGAAGCCGCCGCTTCCTCAGGGGTCAACTGGATCATGAAATCGTCCGGAAAACGGTCAAGATTACGCTTTACGGCTCTATTCAAATTCCCGGTCGCGACCCCGTAAAGCGTCGCTAAGTCGCGGTCTAAAATCACTTTTTGGCCGCGCAGCAGCAGGATAACCTGCTCAATCGGTATGCTATCGTATGCAATCGGCTTCTCACTCATGTGTCAAACGCTCCAACATTCAGCCCCAACTCATCCAACAAGCCGCTGTCGGCGAAACTATACGTGTTCTCCTCGCCCACGACAACATGATCCAGCACCTTTACTCCCAACGGACGGGTGGCCGCGATCAGATCCTGCGTCAACATCCGATCCGACTCGCTCGGCTCTGCCGCGCCGGATGGATGATTGTGCGCCGCGATCAGCGCCGAGGCGTTCACCTGCAACGCCCTTGCCACGATAGTCCGTAACGATGGCCGGACGGCGTCCACCGAGCCGTGGGCGATAAGTGCATCCTCCAGCAGCGCATTGCGCCGGTTTAGGTAGAGCACGCGGAACTGCTCTTCCGCCAGCCCTCTCAGCCGCTCCCGCAAATACTCCGCCACCGCTGCGGTGCTCTTCATTACCAATCGCCCGCGCTCCACCGGCACTGAAACGCGCCTCGCAATCTCCATTGCGGCAATCAACTGTGCCGCCTTTGCGCCCTTCAGCCCCTTGACTTCCAGCAGCGCGATGACCGGAGCCTCCACCATCGCCCGCAACGATCCGAACTGTTTCAACAACTGTCGCGCCATCTCGACCGCGTTCGTCCCTTTGAACCCCACCCGAATCAGAATAGCGACCAGTTCCGCATCCGTCAGCGCCGACGCGCCTTTCGACAACAGTCGCTCCCGTGGCCGTTCGTCCTCTGGCCACGATGCAATGCCTTTGGATTTTAATTTCATCTCCGTGTATCGTCACCACTCTGCGGTTGCAAACCCGACCCGCGTCCCCGCGTCCGGGTCCGTATCCGGCGTCACCAGCCCCACCGGCGGATTATTCACCCGCCGCTTATCCCGATGATCGTAAGACTCGACTTGCCTGCGCCGCTCTTGCGGCAGGCAGGTCACCCGCTTATTCCCGTTCTTTGTAGCTCGTGCCATCAATCACCGTCCTCTTTTGTCCCCTTTATGACCCCATTCGCCGTGGCTGCGGGTGTCGCCTTGTTTCCTGAGGCAGGTCGCGGCATGACGGGTTTGTCGGGTTTCTGACGGGTTTGCCCCCGCGGCCCACGAGCCTCCAAACCGACGCGTCTTCTGCCCGTTTTGCCCGTTTCGTGCCCATTGGAAGCAGAACCTGCTTGCTCGTTTTGCCCGTTTATTGCCCGTTTAGCCAAGCGGTAGTAAACCCCCCTGCCTGTCGTACCTATCTTGGCGAGCACGCCGGCCACTACGAGTTGCTCCAGGTCAAGAGCAGCCGTTCGCCTGGCAGTGCGCATCTCCTTTTGGTACTCGCGGTTGGTCAAGCGCTCATGGGTGCGAAGATACGCGACGGCCCGCACCTGCCGCTCATTCAGGCCCATCCCCGTCATCATCGCTTCTGTCAGCCAGTTCCGCCAGACCGTGGTGGCGAACTCGTCGACCTGTTGCAGGAAGCCGGGTTCGGGCAGGGAGTGCTCCCGGCTTTCGCGGATCATCATGAGGGTGCCCGTGCCGTACTTCTCGATGTAGCGGGCAAGGAACAGAGCCTCGGCGATGCGGGGGTTGCGCAGGATGGAACGATGGGGCTCGCGCAGACTCTGAGGCGTCAGGGGCGGGATCAAGTGGCCGGGGTTCCAGACCTCGAAACGGTCGGCGAAAACCGAGACCTGTACGGCCGCGCTGGAGATGTAGTCGCGGTGGACAATAGCGTTGACGACGGACTCGCGAACCACGTCACGGGGGATCTCGTACGGGGCGGGAGCCCGGGAGCTTTCCTCACGGGTGCCGATGCCCTGTCGGATGACGGAAAGGACGAAGTCAGTGGCGCGGTCAACCTGCTCGAACAGGTTGCCCTTGAAGATTCGGTAGAACGGGGCAGGGCGCTCGATCTCAGTGCCATGGAAATGCATGCACCGCGTTTCCGCGCAGGGAAGGAAGCGTTGCGGTTGGCGGCCGAAGAGCAGAATGGCGGCATTGGATGGTTGGTTGTCGGTCAACAGGCCAAGGTGGGTCAGGACTTCCGAGACCTCAGCCTCGTCGGAGAGAGGGAACTGCCGTTCTGCGCGGGCCTGGCGGACGAAGCCGGACACAGCCGCCGGATCGATGTCACCGAGGATGGCACCACGACAGGGACGCTCCTCGAAGGGGCGGTTCTGGATGATGCCCTGGCTCTCCAGAAACTCCACGAGGCTGGCGAACAGGGTGTCCTTCAAAGCGGGGATGTCCGCAAACCGCCGGCGGACAAGCTGCCTGCTGGCCTTCGCGATAAGTGCCCGCATCTTCGGATGACGTCCTTGGTCGTCAGCTCCCTTGACGAAGATAAGGCGGGAAATGCCACGGTCCGTCGCCCGGTCGAATTCGCGTTCCGTTGGCGACAGACCAGCGTTGTCCTCGGGCCCATAATCGTTGCCAAGGATCGCGACATAGAGGTCCGCCCGGTCGACTTCCAAGAGATAGAGATCGTCGGCGCGGCGGTCGGTGGCAGGGCTGTCCTCGAACAGGAACACCTCCCCCACCAATCGGCGCAGCAACGGATCGTGCGAGAGAAAATCCTTCACCGCCCGCCGCTCTGCGGCGAGTTCCTTTTGCACCGAACTGATGAAGACTTTCAACATGACCTAATCTCCCGTCACCGCCTCGACAATCGCGCACGGATCATAGGCATAGAACTTCCGCGCCCCCGCATCCGGGTCCGTATCGGGAGTCACCAGCCCCACCGGCGGATTATTCACCCGCTGCTTATCCCGATGATCATAAGACTCGATCACCCGCTTATTCCCGTTCGTCTTAGTTCGTGCCATCAAACACCATCCTTGTCTCAAAGCCGTTCCCGGTGCCGAACCCCGCAATTCCGGCCGAATCCCACGCCCCGCCGAAGAAGACCAACCACGCATTCCGTGGTCTTGTTGTTCCGGTTCCAGATCGCGGCAATCCGAACTGCTCGTTCAGTCTTTGTCAGGTAATCAACCATTGCATGCCTAACTCCTGCACAACCGTGACGGCATGAGGCAACCGCTAGATGAGACCCTCCAGAGTAAGCAGATTCTGCAAGTGCTTACGCACGTTCTTCCTTATCGCCGCACACTGTTCAGGCGTAATCACCATCTCCTTTGCTTCTTTGGTTTTGGTCTTGATCTTCTTGTGTCCTGTTTCCGTGATCTCCGCCATCTGATGTGCAAGAGCATTCCTCACCTCGATGATCTCTTTCGGGAAGAGGTCAAGGACATTCTTGCATGCGTTGAGCGGCGGGATGGCTGCCGAGTTGGGATCGGCCTTACGCAGTTCCGCGACCTTGTCCTTCAGGATGCCGTTCACGACCTTGTGTTTCTTGCCAAAATCGAACATCCCCTCCTCGGCAAGCACTCTGTCTCTGAACATCGATTCCATCTGCTTGAAGCACTTGCACAATACACGGCCGAGGACAGTCTCCATCTCTATGGCGTCAGCGACAATCCACCCACGCAGTGTCGCAAGGTCCGACGCCCGCCGAACCCGCAGGGCAATCAAGTTCTTTACCCGGTCCTTCAGATCACCACGATCAACGAAGAAGACCCCATCCGGCGGAACCATGAACATGTCATTGGGAACGGCCCCTGTTGTGTAAAACACCACATCCTCGAAGAACTCCTTCCCGCGGATGTCTGAAATGATGGCATCGCCTTTCTTGGCGCCCTTGAGTCTGTAATCGAGTATGATCAGCTCAACATCCTTGCCCTTGAGGTCTGCATAGATGCCGACCTCACCCGGATGCCAGAGGACAGTCAGTCCAAAGCCCTGTTCGGCCATCCAATTCGCCAACTGAGGGCGAAGCGACTCTACGAAGTCCTTGTTGTCGTCAACCCACAACACTGTGAAATCTGTTTTCATCGTTTGCTGAATGCGAGAATGAACTCAGCACCCTCCTTATGGTTTGCCGTCGCTTCAACCGTCCCGCCCATCTCAGTCATGACTTCTCTGACATGATGCAATCCCAATCCCGAACCGTCAGTAGTTGAGAACCCAACTTCAAAAAGATGTGGCACGTGACGCCTTGGAATGCCGACGCCATTGTCGCAGAAACTAATCACAAGCCGATCATCCGTGCATTCAACAACGGAGACGTCAATCTGAGTGACCTTGTGTGGCGCTTTCCGCGCATTGCTAATCAGGTTATCAAGGACGATGGTGATGCTGATCGGGGCGAAGGTCGTCGAAAAGGCGGCCTTGGGTGGTTGGTGGAAGTGGATTGGGATCGGGCGATTCTGCGGGCCAAGTACAAGCCCACGGTATATGTTCAGCAGATACTCCCGAATGAACTCCACCAGATCGCCAGGGAGTTCTTCTTGAGCGGCTCGATGGTTGGCTTGGGTCGCAAACCTGGTTATTGCTGATATCCGTTTGGCCCGGTAGCTGATCCGCTCCAGATAGACCTTCATTTGGGCTGTGGGGGCAGCATCTGCGTTCCGCAACAACTCCAGAAGATTGTGGACGTACTGTTCAATCGTCAGGGCGTCCTGCCCGATGCTGTGGTGAAGCGAGAGGACGTGTTCAAAGTCCTTGGAAAGCACGGATTTGAGAAAAACATTCTGAGTATCGAGTTGTGCCTCACGATGCCTCGCTTCCTCAGCAATATGCGCAGCATGCCGTGCGGCCTCTTCCGCTTCCTGAGCCCGTGCCTGCGACTCCCTCGCAGCAGTCTCAGCATTTTTCGCTCGCTCTCGCTCATGAGCCTCACCCTCTTCGGCCTGCTCCTTGGCTTTTGATAACCGGTACAATTGCTTCTCCGCCTTCGACACTTCCTTGGCCAGGGCGGGGGAGTTCTGCACCGCCGCAATCCGGCGGAGGTTGCCTAGAAGCGCTGACACACTCTCAGCGGAGCGGTTCTCAAGTATGTTCAGGAAGTCCGCATCGTACTCCACATTGAGAACATCCTTTGAGCGCGTCAACCTCGCAATGATTCCGAAGATCGCCTGCTTCACCTCGGACTTCGACATGGTTTCCGCATTGGGCAATTCGCCACGTTCGGTGCCGAACCTGGCCAGGTCAATTACGAAGGTCTCGAGACGTTTGAGCGCAAGGTCAACGATCAATGACTTCAAATCCGCGAACGCCTTGTTATCAATCAGGCCGCCGTCGCGACTTGAAGTTTCCTGAAAGGCAGGATTCGGACCACTGATTTCAATGCGTCCAGTCAAGTCGCGGGTGCCAAGGGTTCTCATGTACCCCTGTTGATGCCGATGGTCGATGCCGAGGTGGTCGTCGCCAGGGTCCCCAAATGGATGAATCCTGAATCCATTCTTGTAGAGAAACACCGATCCGTAATCGTATACGCGCATTCCCATTCTGCGCGTAAAGGCGTTTTTCGCTGACTGGTTCAGTGCAAAGAGGATGGTCCGTACGCCGTCTAACTCCGAGGAATATGGACTCTTCTCCAGAAGGTCATATACTCGTCGCCCGCGGTCCGTCAGGCACGTACGAATCTCCGCACCGCCAGAAACCACTTCAACGAGTATCTGCGCCGTCTTGAATTCGAGGCTTTCGAATACGAAATTCTTGACCGGTCCATTTACAAGCTGCCATCCCTGCGGCTCTTCCTGACGCTCCTTGGCCAGAGCAACGATACGATTGTCCTCGGCTTCTTCGTCCGGGCAATGGAGGCGAATCTCGAAGTTCTGGGAGTCGTTCTCCTGATTGGGGTTAACGAGACGTTCCAGCGAGCGCCGAAGTCGAAGGAGCTTCTGGCGGTCCCAGTCATCGCTGCGCAAGCCGCCGATCTCAAGGATCGTACCGTGCCGAGAGTCATACGGAACAACATCCACTGTACTGTATTGCGCCGGGATCCTCTGGAATTCCTTCTCGTCGTCGACCTCGAACATACTCCAATCAACCTTCAGGACATGCCATGCCCCGGTCTGTCCCTTCTTCTTGGTGTAGATTGTCAGGGAATCTCCAAGGCGGTCACACGAGAACCGGCCAATCCCCTTAGCCCCGGCGAAGATACGGCCCCCACCGATTTTGTCTCGGTAGTCCCGTTGCCTCTTCTTGGCCGAGTAGGCAACAAACAACCACTTGCCCTGAATATCCTCCTTGTCCATTCCGTCGCCATTGTCCTGAATCACGATCCTCGCATCCTTTGTCTTGGGCGAGGTAAACGTGATGTGAACTTGCTTAGCGTGGGCATCGAAGGCGTTTTTCACCAACTCGAACATGGCAATGAAATCATCTGTGATGAGTTCCTTCCCGATGATCGTCTTCAGCGCGGAACTTATCCTGAACTGGACATTAGACATCGGCCATGACCTCCTTGAGCGCCTCTCCGGCCAACTCCGCAAATAGAGGCGGAACCGCGTTGCCGACCTGCGTATAGCGCGGTACCTGAAGAACGCGCTGCTTGCTGCCGGTGGTATAAGGCCCCTTGAACTCGAACCAGTCTGGGAACGTCTGCAGGCGGGCGCACTCGCGCACGGTCATCACGCGGGGCTCGGAGTAGTGAACGAAGTCGTCCGGGATGGTGGTGACCGTCGGTGCCGGCTGGTCAGCGGCAAGCACCGTAACCCCGCGTTTCTTTAGGCCAAACGGCTTGCGTTCTTCCCCGAGCAGACAACGATTACGCGGGGCAGAGGCCAGAAGGCGTGAGAAGACCGCCTCGACATCGTCCGTGTGATTCACGAATCGGTGGCTGTCCGGTGTGTGGGGATCGCTTGTCGCCCGGAGGTGCATCTGGAGGCGCGTCCGTGGTCGTGACGCGATGCCGGAGCGGAATCCCTTTGAATCCAGGCAAGCGGTCTCCCCATGCTTGCGCTGGAGGTCGGACAATGCCGAACCAGCCGTGTTCCGCCTGGGGATGCCCCTTGTCGCCAGGTATTCGGCTCGGCGATTGTCCAGCGCATCAAAGGCGCGATCAGCCAGGTTCTGACGGGTGGCGATGACGATGAACCTTTTGCGACGTTGGGGTACGCCATATTCCGACATGTCGATGATCTCACCCCGCGCGTCCGCGTAACCCAGTTCGCGCAGTTTCCCTATGACCAAGAGCGAGTAGGCCATACCGGCATCCTCGCTACCCTTGAACCGCATGGTGAAACCACGCACGTTCTCGAACAGGATGGCCCGCGGTTGGACGAGTTCCACGAAGGACAGATAGGAGTGGACGAGGTTATTCCGTTCGTCTCCCTCGTGTCGCCTGCCTGCGGTGGAAAAGCCCTGGCAGGGAGGCCCGCCAACGACCAAATCAACCGTTCCCCTGAGCCGCGCAAGGTCGCCGGCTTTCTGTCGCAGCAGTTCCTTGATGTCCCAGTTCACCGTGTCAAGCCACGTCGGCCAGTCGAAGTGCTTCCGGCCCTCAATAAGATTGTGCTTGAGGGTAGCAAAGGCCGATGCATTGCGTTCGATAGCGAATAGCCCCTTCCACCCCGCCAGGTGCAATCCCGTGCTCAAACCGCCGCAACCTGCAAACAGGTCAATATAGGTCGGGGATTTTATTATACCGCTCATACTCATACCGTTCGGCAGTTGGCTTACCGCATGTAGAGACGTGATAGGCGAATAGATGTGACCCGAAACTTTAATTCCTAAGGCTAGGCTATCGGCTTCAACCCTTCGCCATGCACTTTACGCATGCTGCCAGCGACCGGTAACACCGCCCGATGCTCGAAATCAGTGCCTATCACCATACCCATACCGCGACTTGCTTCAAAGTACCTATATCATACACTTGAATACCGCCATTCCGCAAGCTTGCGTTCACCTTTGGCTGGATGCAATCGGGGCTATTGGTGGGCTATGGGTTGAACTCCTCAAAATCTCACCCCCATCAAGCATCCAGCCACATCCGCGTCCGTCAACCGCAGGCGGATGTAGTCCTCGATCCGGAAACCGGACGAGAACTCGTTGCGCGGGACATAGTCGCTGTTAAGGGTGCATATGTACTGGAAGCCGTGGGCTTGGTACCCGCTGGCACCGAGCTCGCGAGCTTCGGCGCGTTGGCGTTCGTCCACGCCGTCGAAAATGGCGCTGTCGTGGATTGGGAAGCCGGGGGAGGCGGGGCGAGCGGACCAGAGGCGGGCGAGCATGAGGTCGTAGCAGAAGACCTTCATGTAGCCGCTGCTGCCAGAACGTTCGATCTCGACATCGAACTTGAAGCCGGTGGGGGTGGAATCTAAATGTTCGCGAAGTATCACATCTCGACCTTCGACAATCGGTTGCATCACCACTGTTTCGCTCCTGGTTTCAAAGTGCCCATGCGTCTCCGCCGCAGTGAGGCTCCCGCTGACGCTTGCGGTTCTGAACGCGGTCAGTACGTCTTCTCGGCCTGCAGGACCTTGATGCATTCCTCGGCACGATCCATACACTCACGAGGGATGAACACATAGAAGTAGGAGATATTCCCCTGATTTGTTGGGGCGGGAGCACCACTAGCTTCCGTGAACGGTACAACGGTGTTTCTCAGGGTCACGTACAATTCGTTTTCCTGAATACTCGCCAGTTTGGGTTTGACCGAAAGCGCAATAACTCGGTCGCGCGCGGTCGTGTCCGTGATGACAGAGGAGAGTATCTCCTTGACGCGCACCCTGATGTGCGTTCGCTGTGCCGGTTCCTTCTTCTTGGCGAAAATATGCTCGAACTCCGCTTGCGTTTTCCAGAGCGGAACCAAGCGGGGCTGCCGGGACAGGATTTCATCCACTTCGGAGATGTCCTTTCGGTAATGTTTGAGGAAGCAGTAGATGTCGCCGTCGCATGGCAAATACGCGGAGAATGTCTTGATCTTCACCGGGCCATCAAATGCATCGGACGAAAAAAGCGTGTCAAGAAGGCGGTCAGGTTTTCCTGCGGGAGAGACCAGCCGCGAGAGTTTCCTCACCGCACTTGTCAGCAATTCGTTGTAGTAGCAGACGGTGTGGTGACCGTAAATCCAGTTGAACAAGTAGTTGCGCCCGTCCACCACACTCTGGATCACGCTGAGAGCCGACTTGTTGAAGGCCGGCACGAGATGACCGTCGTAGCGAACAAGTTCCAAGGCCGAAAGCAGGCGATGCACGTCGACAGACACGTTATTGACGCCGGAAGCCCATGTATCGCGCAGGATATAATCGAGCTTGTCCACGTCGATCGCGCTGCCATGAAGTAGCAGAATTAGACAGTTCTCGATCTCTTCCGCCAGCGTCTTCGCCCCTTGGTGGATGCATCCGGTAATCATCCTCGCCACCAGTATGGGATCGGAGGTCTTAAGCAGATCCGTGAAGACCCCGGCGTAGTACTTCAAGAAGACTGCGGCACTGAACATCTCGTGTTCGGCAGGTCCCTTACGTTCCGTTTCGTAGTTGTGGTCATAATCAGCCGAGAACGCCTCTCCAGTCAACTCCCGAAGCAGTAGTTCTGCGCGGTTTCCCCGGTTATAGAACTCTTCGAACGTGTGCGAAAAGGGTGCATGCCCACAGTCGTGCATCAGGGCCGCTACGAGAAAGGAGGCCCTGTAGTCTGAAATCTCGAGTCCGGTCAACAACTCCGGGGCGGTGTTCTTCTTCAGGTGGTGGAAGGCTAGGTTCGCCAAGTGGTAGACGCCAAGGGAATGGGCGAACCGGTCATGGTGGGCGGACGGGTACAACGGCCGCATCGAGGTCTGTTCGATGTTGCGAAGGCGCTGGAAGATGGCGGTATCGATGAACCGATCACACAAGTCACGCGGTACACTAATGTAACCGTGAACCGGATCGCGGAAGACCTTTTGATGCCGCGTATCCATCCAACTCACCCCGCAGTTTGGAAGCACGCCATGAGTTCTGAAGTCACTTCCTGTGGAACGGTGGAAAGAAACTCATCGCGGATGTACTCCGAGTCGAAGAACCGCTTCGCATGGTTCGCACGCGCAACGCAAGCGCCCTGAAACATGAAAATCTCTGGGTAATAGCGGACAGCCATGTCAACGGATGGCGCCGAGATATCCATCACCACATCGGGGTTGGCCTCGACGACCCGGTCCCGAAGTTGCCGTAACTCACGAAACGACACCTTTTGCCGGTTGGACAACAACAAGGCCAGCAACGCATCCGTTTTCACCACATCACACATCTAGACCTCCCTTGCGCTTTGTGCGCCTCTTATGACCAGAACAACTCCACGGGTAACTGTCCGCGAAAGATCACTTCTCCAATTCGACAATCGGTCGCATCACCACTGTTTCTCTCTCTCTGTTTCAAAACGCCATTACCATACCCTATGTCAGCCATTTTGACCAGCACGCAAAGAACGCCAAGGTGTACGTAACGGATGGTGGGCTGGCGGTGCCCGGTGGCCGGAGAAGAGCGTGTTTGCCGGGAGGACTGGGTGCAGTCTTGCCTGACATGGGAGGCCAGCGGCCGTCAGGGCTGTTGGTGAACTATGGGTTGAACCGTTCAAAATCTCACCCCCATCAAACATCCTGTCACATCCGCATCCGTCAACCGCAGGCGGATGTAGTCCTCGATGCGGAAACCCGCTGAAAACTCGTTGCGGGGGACATAATCGCTGTTCCGGGTGCAAAAGTACAGGAATTCCTGCGCCTGAGACTCGCTGGCGGCGAGTTCGAGGGCTTCGGCGCGCTGGCGTTCGTCCACACCGTCGAAGATGGTGCTGTCGTGAATCAGGAAACCGGGGGTGGTGGGGCGGGCGTCGGCCTGACGGACCTCCTGAGAACGACGCCCGGGCGAGACGCTGACGGAACAGGGATACAGTCTGTCTCGGGAAGGCCGACAGTCCGCCGACCATGTCCGATTCGTGTCCTGAGAGTGTCCGAAGGGCGGAGACGCCGGGGATGGATGCGCGTCCGCGCTGCTGCGTAACCCGTTGACAGATAGCGCTATGGGAGATGCCGTCTGCCGGGAGAGACCCGTGGCTGAGTGTCCGGGGAATCTCCGCGAGGGCGTTGTGAATGTCCGGTTCATGTCCGGTTGCGCCCTTTCCAATCGCGTTCGGTGCGCCGGTAACGGGTCGTTGCGCCTGCTCCCACACGCTCCAGAAGGTTGGCGTTCTCCAACTCGGTAAGGTCGCGTCGCGCCTGCCGCTCGGTGACCCCCCCCGCGTACTGGCGTCGATATTTGCCCGGACGAATCTCCTCGCCAGGCTTGATCTTGGCGAGCAGGGCTTCTTGCCGGGGATTCACCGACCCGGCTTTGCCATGCCCTTCGGCCTGCGCAAACAGCGTTAGCGTGACGCCGGTTGAGTCGTCACGCCATGCCGGTGATTTGAGTCCGTGCTCGCGGCAGAGGTTCACGATCTTCTGGGTGCCCCGGCCAATCCGGTTCATGTAACCCCGGATGTAGAGCACATGGACAATGTCCGGGTTGACCGGGATTGAAGGATGGTTCTTCTTCAGATCGCCGGTTTTCAATGGCGAGGGGAGGTGTCCGGCGTTCCATATCTCCAACCGCGAGGGATACAGCCTTACTGCAACACCGCCGTGGAACGAAGCGTAGTCACGATGGGCCATGGCGTTCACCAAGCCTTCCCGGATCGCCTCCGACGGATATTCGGCGCGGTCATCGGTCTGAAGGCCCTTGCCCCGGAACGAAACGGCGGTTCTCATGTTGCGGAGAATGAACTTCTCCGCCCGTTCAAGCATCTGAACCAGCGGTCCCTCGAACACCTTGTCGTCAAGGAACCGGTCCGATTCCTTGTCCTCCTCGAAGCAGGTGGCGCGAATGCGGATTTGCGGATGCCGAAGGGCAGGATTCCTGGCGAAAAGAACATCGGCCGCCTGCGTGAACTGACCGCCTCTGGTGAGGCCAAGTTGCCGAAGGATGTCGAGCCGGTCATCCGGTTTCTCAACAACAAAACGGCCGGCCTTTGCCGCCTCCTTCATCAGCGCTTCGAGTTCCCCGGTGTCGAGGTCGTCATACTCAAGGGCGGTGGAGACGCGCTTCTCCCACAGTTCCGTAGCCACCGATGCCGCCTGCAAGAGACGATGAAGGGTCGCGGCATCGGCCGCCCGGGTTGCGGCGCCACGTCGGATGTAGGCGGCCCCTTCGTACACATACGGCCCTTGCGTACCGGCCGGTATTTCGATGGTGACGATGCTCCTGCCGTCTTCCTCATCTACGGTCACGGACAAGAGCGGAGCATGCGGCGTAATCGCCTCCTGCAAGTGCTTTCGCAGGCGGTCGGCCATCCCTGACGCATCCGGCACGCCCACGATCTCGCCGCCCTCGGTTACACCGCAGAAGATGTCGCCGCCCTTCCCGTTCAAGAAGGCGCAGACGGCGCGCCCGATGGGCGCAAAAACCTTGGCCCCGCCGAGAAACTCGACGGTGGAACTGTTTCCTTCCCGAAGCTGCTTGCTGATGGAGTCCGGAATCATGGCCGTCCTTTCCCATCAAGCCGACTGCGGACCGCCGAGCGGTTCGCCAGTTGCATCTTTATGAACTCCTCTACCTCCTGGTATCGGTAGAATTGCGCACTGGCGAACAACTGCGCGTCTTGGGGCGTAACGAACTTCTGCACCCAGTTCCCTTTGCGGTCTTTGATCTGGATATCGTTTCGGATCGCAGCCTCGTACATGTCAACCACCCGCAGATCGTCAATCACCGGGCTCTTCTTCAGCGACAGCGCCTCCCGCTTGGCCGCGGTGTCGTAACCGAGACCGCGGAGAAGCGAGCGCGCGAAAACAACCTGATCGTGCGCCAGAATCCATCGCGGCTTGTCCAGTTCGATCGCCTTGAGCAACTCCTCGTGCGTGATCGAGCGTTGTCCCTTGGCCGGTGTTCCCGATCCGTACTGCGGTGTGATGATGCCGAGAAAGAGATCACAGGCTTCCACAGCGGCCAGGCAGTTCTCGAAGTTCGAACGGTCGGGCAAGACCGGCATCGTCCCCTTGTGCGACATCCACACGTCATAACCGTACTGGGTCAGGACTACGTACACGCGATCCAGCAGTTCCTCGACACCGTATACGGTTGAGGACACAAGAATGGTCAGACTGTCCGTGGTCTTCATAGGCCGTTGCTGTGTTTTCCTTTGCACCGCATTGTCCGCCTTGCGTCCATTCGTTGAACCTCTCAAAACCTCACCCCCATCAAACATCCTGTCACATCCGCATCCGTCAACCGCAGGCGTATGTAGTCCTCGATGCGGAAGGCCGATGAAAACTCGTTGCGGGGGATATAATCGCTGTTGAGGGTGCAGATGTACTGGAAGCCGTGGGCCAGGGATTCGCTGGCGGCGAGTTCGAGGGATTCGGCGCGCTGGCGTTCGTCCACACCGTCGAAGATGGTGCTGTCGTGGATGAGGAAGCCGGGGGAGGCGGGGCGACCGGACCAGAGGCGGGCGAGCATGAGGTCGTAGCAGAAGACTTTCATATTGCCGATGCCGGCACTGCCGGAACGCTCGAGCTCGACATCGAATTGTTTGGGAGCGCCCATGCTCGGCTTCCTTCTCCTGTTGCTTTGCGTTGACATAGTCATGTCCTCAAGTCGAATACTTCTGCCGCCGAAACCAATCGCTGGCGACCGCGAATGGCGTTCGTGCGCATGAGGATGTTGACACCGGCTTGTGCCGCCTTCTGGCGGTCATGGTTGCTTCCTCGTCGCTCCGTAGGGCACGCGCGCTTCTTTAACATGAAAACCAATCTGCTTGTGCGGCGGCGCCGGCGGCGCCGGCGGCGCCATGAGTTGGCGAATGGCGTCGAAAAGCGAACGGATGGCCTGATCGTGACCTTCGAGACGCCGCTCCAGTTCGCCCAGTTTGCGGGCCAGGTCCTCGTTGGCGCTCAGCATCCGGCGCAGGCCCACGAAGGCGCGCATGATCGCGACATTGACCTGCACGGCACGCTCGCTCCGCAATACGCTGGAAAGCATGGCCACGCCCTGCTCGGTGAAGGCGTAGGGCAACGAGCGGCGGCGTCCGCCGCGCTGCTTTGATATTCCAGATTGGAAGATCAAACCCGCCGCTTCTTCGTCTGAAAGCTGGAACATGAAGTCGGAAGGGAACCGTTGCCGGTTGCGCTTGACGGCCTTGTTCAGGTTGCCGGTCGTGACCCCATAGAGCGTGGCCAGATCGGAGTCCAGCAAGACCTTTTCCCCTCGCGCCAGATGAATCAGTTTCTCCACCTGCTCAACGGGAACCAGTTGCGTGTCTGCCGAGCGGCTCATCCATGTCCCCTTTCCCCTGCCAGCAACGCCCAGATGCTCCGGTAATCCTCGCCTGACTACTCTGCATTACAGCACATCCTCCGGGTGATCCACTCGTCTTTGTCTCGATATTCGACCGCTGGGTTCATCACCACGACTCCCCTTCTTGATTCAGCAAGCCGTAACATACCCTAGGCTGGCCATTTCGACCAGCACAAAACACGGCAGGTGTCGCTTGGGGCGCATGGCAGTTCTGATGAGGGGTGCTCCTTAATCCTAATCGTAATCGTAATCTTAATCCCCCAACCCTCGCCGATCCAACTCGTAGACGGCTCCCTGCTCATGAACACTAAAAAAGGGCAGAAGACTGTGAGACTGTGAGGCTGTAAGGATTGGGAGGCGGTCGGTTATGCAAATGAGGTCTGTTCACCATTGGGTGCGTGCGAACAAATCTGTAATCTGTTCATTCTTGCCTTATAGCCTTACTGTCTTTCAGCCTATAGCCTTTTTTAGGTTCATGGGTGACCGTGTACGATCATATGCAGGGTCAAAGCAAGATTACGATTACGATTACGAATCAACGACCTCATCAGAACTGCCATGCGCCCGTCGGCTGGTTCGTGTGAGCGGCGGTTGAACGGCATTGGCTATCTGCTCTTTTTAGGTTTCTTCGGCTCAATCCAGCGTTGGCTTTGCCGCGCGGTGGAGAACGGGATCGGGGAGGTGGAGGACGAATTTCACCTCTTTGAGCAGGCAGTAGAGGACCGGCACGAAAAGGGGCGTGATGATGGCCATCATCATGCCGGCAAAGACCGGAATCGCCATGGGCCGCATCACATCCGCGCCGCGGCCGGTGGACGTGAAGATGGGCAGCAGGGCGATCACGGTCGTCGCGGTCGTCATCAGACAGGCGCGCACGCGGCGGGTGGCGCCCGTCACCGTGGTCTCGCGGATGTCGTGCCGGGAGCCGACTTCCGTCCCGGCAAAACATTCGTTGAGATAGGTCGACAACACCACGCCGTCGTCCGTCGCAATCCCGAACAGGGCCAGAAAACCAACCCAGATGGCGACGCTGAGATTCACCGGATGAATCTGGAGCAATTCGCGCAGGTTTACCCCGAACACGGCGCAGTCGAGAAACCACGGCTGGGCGTACAACCACAACATGATGAAGCCCGCCGCCCACGATGAGGCAATGTCCACAAAGACCAGAAAGGCCGTGGGAATGTCCCGAAATTGGAGATACAGAATGAGAAAGATGAGGAAGAGCGACAGCGGCAGGATGATCATCATCTTTTTCTCGGACCGGACCTGATTCTCGTAACTCCCGGCGAAGTGATACGAGACGTTGGGCGGCAGGATGAAGGCGCCTGTTTCCAGCTTGTGCTTCAGGTAGCGGTCGCATTCCTCCACCACGTCAACTTCGGCCTTGTGCGGCAGTTTGTCGAACAGGACGTACCCGGTGAGGAAGGTGTCTTCGCTCTTGATCTCCTGCGGACCCCGGACCACGGTGATGTCGGCCAGTTGCGCGAGCGGGACCTGCGCCCCGCCTTCGCTGACGATCAGGATGCGCGACAGCGCGTCGATTGAATCGCGCAGCTCCCGCTGATACCGCACGCGCACGGGATAGCGTTCGCGGCCTTCAACCGTGGTGGTGATGGGTTTGCCGCCGGCGGCGACTTCGATGACCTCCTGCACGCGGGCGATCGAAACCCCGTACCGCGCGGCGGCCTCCCGATCGATGAGAATTTCGAGATAGGGCTTGCCGACGATGCGATCGGCAATGACGGCGCCGGCCTCGACGGACGGGACTTCCTTGAGAAATCGCTCAATCTGCAATCCGGCTTCCTCGATCGCGTCAAGGGTGGGGCCTTTGATCTTGACGCCCATGGGCGCGCGCATGCCGCTTTGCAACATGACAATCCGCGCGGCGATCGGTTGCAGACGCGGCGCCGAGGTCGTGCCGGGCAGCGTGGTCGACTGCACCAGGGCGTCCCAGATGTCGTCCGGCCGGCGGATGCCGACCCAGGCATCGCGCCCCGGGTTCAGGTCCGGGTTCAATGCCGGCCGCCACAGGCGAAAGGGCTTGCCGTGGCGGTCGGGGATGAGGCGGCGGTCGGCGTCGCGCGCAAAACGGCCCGGCACGGTATAGGGGGCTCCATCCGGCGCCGCGACCGGCGCGCCGTCCGCCGTCCGGAAGAGATCGGTGCCAGCCGGATCGTGTTTGAACCGGAGGCGTCGGCCGTCGCGGCCGCTCAGATATTGCGGGTGGTAGTTGATGACCGTTTCGAACATCTCGATCGGCGCGGGATCCAGCGGCGTTTCGGCCCGCCCCAGTTTGCCGACCGCGCTCTCGACCTCCGGCACTTCGAGGATGGCCAGGTCCTGCTTTTGCAGCACATCGAGCGCCTCGCCGATGCTCGCGTGCGGCATGGTGGTGGGCATGAACAGGTAGGAGCCTTCGTCCAACGGCGGCATGAATTCCTTGCCGAGGCCTGGAAACGCGTGCAGCACATACGAGACGGGTGCGAGCCGTTTCACCGGATCCGGAAGCCAGCCGAACAGACGCTCGAATCCCAGCCAGGCCAGCAGGCCGAAGACATACACGCTGACGGGGATGAGGGTGAACAGCAGTTTGTGGTTGAGGCAGCCGCGCAGCAGCCGCGGGTAGAGCTTCCGATAGCCCAGGAAGAAGGCGAGAATGCAGCCGATGGAGCCCCCCACCCACAGGAAATTGAGGAGGAATCCTTTTTCGGGTCCCACCGGAAGCCAGCGGGTGGTCAGCCACGCGGTTGCGGCGAACACCGCCAGCCAGGTGCCCGAACGATGGAGGATCTTCACCACCCGCCGGGGAATCCAGCGGGAGCCGAGCTGCCAGGCCGCGAACGCGATGACACCCGCGCCGACCCACGCCTGCACGGTCACCGCGATCACCACGCCCGCGCCGATCAGCAGCGAGAACAGCAGCGTTCTCAGCCGCCCCAGCACGCCGCGCGGGGGCGTTGCCGACGCGCGGCCCATCAGCACATGGGCCAGCGCCGGCACCAGGGTGAGCGCCACCACCAAGGACGAGGCGAGGACGAAGATGTAGGTGTAGGCCAACGGCTTGAAGAGCTTCCCCTCGGGCCCTTCCAGCGCAAATACGGCCATGAAACCGACGAGCGTGGTGCAGACGGCGGTCAGCACCGCACTCCCCTCTTCACAGGCGGCCCGGTAGATCACGTCGCGACGATCCGCATCCGGGGGCGCCGCTTCCAGATGCCGCAGGATGTTTTCACAGACCAGGATGGCCATGTCGACCACGGTGCCGATGGCGATGGCGATGCCGCTGAGGGCGACGATGTTGGCATCGACGCCGAACCGCTTCATGAAGATGAAACACATCACCACGGCCACGGGCATCACGCTCGAGATCAGCAGGGCGCTGCGCAAATGCGCCATCATGACCAGGATGACAATCACGGTGATGAGGATCTGAAGAATCAGTGACCGGCTGAGCGTGCCGAGGGTTTCGTCGATGAGGCCGGTGCGGTCGTAAAACGGCACAATCTTCACCTGGCTGAGCCGCACCCAGCCGGGGTGTTGCGCGCGCGGGACGGTTCGCAGCCATGGGATCCAGGCGTCTTGATTCAGCGCGGCGCCGGTGTAGGCCTCGAACCCCTGCGCGGCTGCAAAGCGCTCAACCTCGGCCCGGTCGGTGCGGCTGAAATCGATGACCGCCTTGTACGGCAAACCGGGCTCGATCCGCTTGATCACGGCCTTGACGCTGTGGATGGACTGCAACGGGTTGGCGCCGTAGCGCACGATCACCACGCCGCCCACGGCCTCGGTGCCCCCCTTGTCCAGCGCCCCCTGCCGGAATGCCGGTCCCTTGGAAACGCGCGCCACATGCCGCACCCGCAGGGGCGCGCCGTCGGTGGCGCGAAGCACGGCCTCTTCGATGTCGGCCAGTGTCTTGATGAAGCCGACGCCGCGGATGATGTATTCGACCTTGTTGATCTCGATCGAGCGGGCGCCGACATCCAGATTGCAATCCTTCACCGCGCGATAGACATCGTCGAGCGTCACCCCGTGCGCGCGAAGGGCGTCGGGATCGACATCGATCTGGTATTCCCGGACATAGCCGCCGACGGAGGCCACTTCGCTGATCCCTTCGGCGGCGAGGAGCGCGTAGCGCACATGCCAGTCCTGCAGGCTGCGCAACTCGTCCAGTCCCCATCCACCGGTGGGGACCCCATCGGCGTCCAGCCCCTCCAGCGTGTACCAGAACACCTGTCCGAGCGCGGTGGCGTCCGGCCCGAGGGCGGGCCGCACGTCGTCGGGCAGCATCCCGGCGGGCAGGCTGGAGAGCTTCTCGAGAACCCGGCTGCGCGTCCAGTAGAACTCGGCGCCTTCCTCGAAAATGATGAAGATGCTGGAGAAGCCGAACATGGAGCGGCTGCGGATCGTCTTGACCTTGGGAATCCCCAGCAGGGAGACGGTGAGCGGGTAGGTGATCTGGTTCTCGACGTCCTGCGGCGAACGCCCTTCCCATTCGGTGAAGACGATCTGCTGGTTTTCGCCGATGTCGGGAATGGCGTCAACCGGGACGGGGTCGCGATTCAAGCCGCCGAGTTTCCAGTCGAACGGCGCCACGAGGGCGCCCCACCCCAGCGTGGCGGCGACGATCAGCACGACCACCAGCTTATTCTCCAGGCAGAAGCGGATCACCCGATCGAGGATCGACGGGGGTTTGACAGCCTGGGGCGCCGCGGACGGAGGTTCGTTCATGGAGGCGTTCCCCCTGCGGACGGGATCGTCCCGGTCACGTCGCCGCACGTCAGCATGGCTTTTCCGAAATAGGGATTGCGGACGGCTTGGTCCTGTTGCAGCCAGGAGGCGCCCCGGTCGTCAAACGCCATCGGGCAGTGCAGGATATAAAGGGGGGCCGCGCGCAAAGGCGCGAACATGCCGGCGACCCGGGCCATTTCGGACGACAGCGCGGCGAACGCCAGGCGGAAGGGCTCGATCTCCTGCGCCGCTGTCACCTTCGTCAACGAAAGGTTCAACGCCTCGACGGAGGTCATCCAGCGCACATGGGCTTCGGCGGAGAGGAGGTTCATGTCGACCGCGCCGAGCGCCTGCTGCGCCTGGGCAGCGGCGATAACGGCGGCGTCCAGGTTGTCGTCGGCCAGCGCGTTCCCCATCGCGAGGACAGGATTGAGGACGGCGGCGACCTGTGCGCGGAATGCATCCGGTGCCGCCAGCGCGGTCACGGCGGATGCCTCCGGAGCGGCATCTCCGTGATCGTGATCGGCGGGCGCGGCGTCGGCTGCGGGCGTCATCATGCTGGGGTTGCCCTGAATTTGCAGCGAACTGTCGAGCTTGAAGGCGCCCTGCGTCACGACGCGCTCGCCTTCGGCAAGCCCGTCCCGCACGAGATAGTAGTCTCCGGCGCGCGGCCCGAGAACGACGTCACGCCCTTCGTAAACATTCTCCCGGTCCCGCAGGGCCACATAAACCACCGCCCGCCTGCCGGTGATCAGCGGCGCCGATGCCGGGATCACCAGCGGCAACGCGCCGGCGGCGTCATCCGCAACGGCGTAGCCGAGATCCTCGGCCCGCACGAGGGCCATGCCGCACACGTCGCAGGCGCCCGGACCGTCTTTGATGATTTCCGGATGCATGGGGCTGATCCACTTGCCGGACAGATCGCGGCGCAGCACCCGGCCGTTGCCCGCGACGGTGGCGTGCACCACGGCACGGACAAACATTTCCGGCTTGAGCCGGCCGTCGGCGTTCGCCACGTTGACCCGCACGTTGACGGTGCGCGTCAACGGATCGAGCAGCGGGGCAATAAACGTAATCGTTCCCTTGAAGGTTTCGCCCGGATAGGCCTCGACCTGAAACAGCACCTCCTGCGCGTAGCGCAGCCACGCGAGGTCGGCCTCGTAGGCCTCGAGCTGCACCCACACGCGGGTCAGATCCGCCACCGTGAAGAGGCGCATGCCGGTTTCCACGTACTGACCCTCGCGGGCGTCTTTTGCGACGACGATGCCGCCGATGGGCGCATAGAAAGTGATGTGCTCGCGTATCCGTCCGCTCTGTTCGATCCCGGCGATCTGGTCGGCGGTCAGTCCCCACAACCGCAGCCGTTCGCGTGTGGCCGTGAGGAGCGACGCGGATAGGTCGGACGCATCGGATGTCGTCTTCAAGGCCTGCAGCAACTCCTGCTGGGCCGAGACCAGATCGGGGCTGTACATGTCGGCCAGGTGGTCCCCGGGTTGCACCGGCATGCCGGTGTAATTCGCGTATAACCGGTCGATCCGACCCGGGACGCGCGGGGAGATGTAAGCGAGGCGGGTTTCATCGAACCGCACCTTGCCGACGAGACGGACCTCGACCGCCACGGCACGGCGTTCCACGGCCGCCGTGGTGACTTCGGCGCGCGCGCGGGCCGCAGGCGAGAGGGTGAGTTGACGCGGCTGATTCGCATCGGCGCCGGGATCCCGGGTCACGCGTATCAGCGCCATGCCGCAGAGCGGGCATTGGCCCGGCCCGGGCTTTCGGACCTGGGGATGCATGGAGCAGGTCCAGACTTCGGCGGCCGCGACCGCCGGTCCGGCGGCCTCCGGGTGTGCCGTCGCCGGCGCTGCCGGCTGGCGCGGGGGCAGGCAGCCTCTCAGCACAAAACCAGCCGCAAAGATCAGCAGCGCGACGGCGAGGAGCCGTCCCGTGCCGCACGTCGTTCTTCCTGCCGCCGTATTCATGTGCACACCTCTTCCTGTTCAGGCGGCAAGGGCCCCATTTGCACAAGCAAGTGCCTTACAGCCTCACAGCCTTCGACCCCTCGTGTTATTACTGTTGGGTCGCTTTCTTGGGCGCGACCTTCGGCGTCGCCTCGAGCGCCACACCGGCCGCTTCCAGGGTCGTAATGATCTTCTCGGGATCTTCCTTGACCGTGGCGATGCAGCCCTTGCAACACACGTAGATCCGCTTGCCGGCATGATCGACATACAACGTCTTGTCAATCGCGCCGCCCATGACCGGACACGTTGTTTGGAGTGTGGCCACGGTGATGCCGGCGTCCTCCAGTTTCTTGATGAATGCCGCCGGATCCTGCTTGATTTGTCCTTCGCAACCCTTGCAGCAGATGTAGATGCGTTTGCCGTCGTGATCGACGTACTGGTTCTTGTTGATTTTTCCACCCATCACCGGGCAGGTCGTTTGAAGCACCAACGGCTTTTCCTCCGCTTTTTCGACTTCCGGCCCGCCCGCAGGCGCCTTGTCGAGCGTGGTTTCCACCGCGTCGCAGGCCGCAACCGCGACCCATAAACCGCCGGCCAGCAGGCCGATCGGGAGTATCCTGTTTCTCATGATGATTGGATCCTTTCCTTGTTTCTCTCAAACGGGCCGAACCGATTTACCGCGCAGCCCCGATATCATACATTCCGACGCAACAGCCAATTTCGCCCAGTGCAATTTCACGGTCGGCCAGCGCGCGTTCGCGCATCAGTCGAAACGCGAGCACTGTGCGTTGGGCGTCGACCAGCGCCATGAAATTCGACTTGCCGGTGGAAAAGTCCTGCGTGGCCACCTCCAGCGCCTGCGTGGCTTTGGGGATCAACGCACGGGTGAACAGGTCGATCCGGCGTTCGGCGTCACGAAAGGTGAAGACGGCCAGGCTCAATTCGGCCCGAAGGGCGTTGAGCCTGTTGTCGCGTTCGTGCATGGACGCCCGGATCAAGGCGCCCGCCTCTCGGATTTCCGCGCGATAGCTCCCCCACCACAGCGGCACGGTGATGCCGGCCATGAGGCCGACATCGGATTTGCTGCCGCCGTTCATTCCGGACATGACCATCCAGTTGACGCCGAGCATGGCGTCCGGCAGAAAGCTCTTGCGCGCCAGTTTCTCCCGGTAGCCCTCGGCGGCGATCATCGCCGTTGCGGTCTTCAGTTCCGGGTTGAGTTCGGCGATCATGCCGTCGAGGGATTCCACATCGATCCGCGTCGGCCCGGACGGCGAAGCCTGAGGCCAGGGGAGGATGGCGTGCGCCGGAAGTTGGAGCAGCGCGGCGAGAACGGCTGATCGCGACGCCCGCTCATCCTGCAGGGAGCCCAGGTCGTTGGCGAGGCGGTCTTTCTCCACCTGTGCCTTGATCACGTCGGAAAAAGGGGCGGTCCCGGCCTTGTAACGGATCGTCACAACCTGTTCGAGATCGGCAAGCAGTTGGAGATTTTCAACCGTCACCTGGGTGGCCCGCTCCAGATAATGGTATTCGTGAAAGGCTTGGACCACGCGGCCGAACACCATCACGCGTTCCGCCTCGAAGGCGTGCATCGCCGCCTCGGCTTCGCTCACGGATCTCTTTTCGCGCAGGCCCAGCTTGCCGAATGCGGGGAACTGTTGCGCCAGACTCACCTGGTAGCGCGTGTCTCTCTGCTCGATGAGATATTCAAATGACAGCGTCGGATCGTCCAGCGATCGCGCCTGCGGAATGCGCTCCAAGGAGGCCTGCCACCGATCGAACGCCGCCTGGATGCCGGGATTGCGCGCAAAGGCATGGCGGAGGTAGTCGTCGCAGGTCGCGTGTTCGTCAAGCTGCGGGGGGGAATCAGCGGCATCAAAGAGGCTGCGCGCGTCACGGTTCTGCATCCGCATGTCGCGCTCAGGTGCGGACACGGATGCGCAACCGGTCCACAGCAGGACGCAGGCGAGCGGGACGAGCAGACCGGCACGGGTGCGATTCAACTTTGTTGAATTCGCACAGGAGTCAGGAGTCAGAATCAAGGAGTCAGAAGTTGAGCGCCAAGGCTTTATGTCATCTTTCCTGAAGATTTGTGTGTCTCCGGTTTTGAGAACATGACAAAGAGAGGCAAAGCCACGCCTAAGTGGTTTGAAATCAATTCTGAATTCTGACTCCTGACTCCTGAATTCTAGGTGCGATGCAACGAAGTAAAATCGCACCCGACCGGCGCGGGAAGCGGCACGGCCGGTGCGCGCCGTCCCGCAACTGCTCATGATCTGCTCGTCCATGTCCGGCTCCCTTTCTGCATCATCAGGGTCGTGGGCACCACGCACGCCTCATGACGCGCCGACTCCCTCGAAAAGAACGGTCGAAAGATAGCGTTCGCCCGAATCAGGGAGGATGACGACGATGGTTTTGCCCGCAAACGCCGGATCGTTGGCGAGTCGGACCGCGACCGCCGTAGCCGCGCCGCAGGAGATACCGACCAGCAGGCCCTCTTCTTGCGCCAGCCGGCGCGCGAAGAGCACGGCCTCGGTGCTGTCGACCTGTTCCACGCGGTCAACCAGGGAGAGATCGAGGGTGTCGGGGATGAACCCCGCGCCGATTCCCTGAATCTTGTGCGGACCCGGCTTGAGGGCGATCCCCGCCCGTCGCTGCGTAATGACCGGGCTCTCCCGGGGTTCCACGGCGACCGACAGGATCTTCTTGCCCCGGGTGTTCTTGATGTAGCGGGAAATGCCGGTGAGGGTGCCGCCGGTGCCTACACCCGAGACCAGCACGTCGATGGCGCCATCGGTGTCGTTCCAGATTTCCGGCCCGGTCGTCTGCTCGTGGATCGCCGGATTCGCCGGATTCTTGAACTGCTGCGGGAGGAAAAAGCGCTCCGGTTCCGATTCGGCCATTGTCTCCGCGCGGGAGATGGCCCCTTTCATCCCCTCGGCTCCCGGCGTGAGGATCAGCTTGGCACCGAAGGCCGCCAGCACGCGGCGGCGCTCGATGCTCATCGTCTCCGGCATGGTGAGGGTGAGTTTGTACCCGCGCGCCGCCGCCACATAGGCCAGCGCGATGCCGGTGTTACCGCTGGTGGGTTCGACAATCTCCATGCCGGCCTTGAGCACCCCGCGTTTCTCGGCGTCCCAGATCATGTTGGCGCCAATGCGGCACTTCACCGAGTAAGCCGGATTCCGACCCTCAACCTTGCCCAGCACCGTCGCGCCCGCACCTTGCGTAACCCGGTTCAGCCGTACAAGCGGCGTGTTGCCGATGGACTGCGAATTGTCCGCGTAAATCCGACTCATGACTCAGATCCTTTCGCTTGACGTAAACATTTTAAACCCCACATTGTTTATAGACTATATCGCAATTACGTGTGAACGTCAATCAGAAGTTTGCCTTCCAGGTTTTCCCATATCTGGAATAATTCCTGCTAATTCACTTCTAAGGCTCTTGCTAAAGGATCAGATGCTGAACGGTAACGCAGCAGGCGAATGTCATCACAAATGGGGAAAGCCGTCGTCGATTCGCCTCTGGACAGTGGCTCTGGTGGTCTATGCCGTCGCGACACTGATCTGGCTCGACCGACGGGCGGCGGCGACGGCATCCGTGCAGCCCGCTCCCCGCCGGGAGGCGGCTATCGGGGGCGACGCCAATCCGGACGCTCTCGCGCGTTACCGCATGATTACCGCCCATCCCGGGGCGGGTCCGTTCACAGAAGTGGTGTTTGATATTCCCTTCCGGGTTGAAACCCTGGAGCAATCCGGCCAGTCCCGTTTTATGTTGTTCTCCCTCCCCGGTGCAGACCGGTGCGCCGTTCAGGTGATTGCGGAATGCGACAACCGCTTCAGTTTTGCCCATGTCTTCGACAACATCACGCTCGCCCAAGACGTGTTCGCGTTCCAGGCGCCGCTCACCGGCGAGGTAGCCGTGGCGTTCTGGCGGCCGATCGACCACGCCGGTCAATGGTCGGACTGGGAGCGCAGCGGGCTGCGACGGCTTCAAATCAAGGTCTTTGCCAGGAAGCCCCTCGCAACCCAAGCCAGACTGTGCTACCAGTTTGATGCCGCGACATCCGCCGGCGGAGCGCGGCTGGACTGGTCCCACGTCCTGACCTCCCCCGTGCCGCTCGGGGACCGCTTTGAAATGGCGTTTGACCTGAAGAATTGGCATGGTAACCCGTATGATTACGCCGTGCTGAGCACGGTGCTGGAGGTGACCCCTGCGGGTGCCGGGTCGCTGCGGCTCCGACCCTTTCTGCATCAGAACTTCGAGGCTGTCGCCACGGCCGCGGGCGAGACCATCCGCCCCTGCGGCCCCAAACACTTTCTCGCGCGCTACCGTCCTCGTGTCACGGGGCGGCACGCCTACCGCCTGCTGGCGCCCGCTTCCGACGGCGGGGAGCGGGTGCTGGAGAGCGGATCTTTTGAGGTGATCGCCGGCACGCCGCCCGACTTTCTACGGGTCTCATCCCGCAGCCCGCGCTTCTTCGAGCACGCCGACGGGCGGTTCTTCTACCCAATCGGATGGAACATTCCGTATCCCGTCGATCGGCCCTATGGTCAGGAGTACGTGTCCTACCTGCCCGACCGGATGAGCCTGGGGTTCATGGGTGAGTTGCTCGACGATCTCGCCGATTCGGGTGGCACCTTCGCCCGGTTTTGGTTGAGCGATTGGTGGAACGGGCTCGAGTGGAACGCGGCCGTTGACGCTTACGGCGGCATCGGCCGCTACAATCTGAAGCACGCCTGGATGAACGACCGGATCGTGGAACAGTGCGAGCGGCGGGGCATTCGCCTCCAGTGGGAGGCGGGCAACCACACGCGTCTGAAAGAAGACTTCGGCTGGCCCGAGCATCCGTACAATATCCGCAACGGCGGTTTTCTCCCGAGGCCTAACGACTTCTGGACGCATCCCCGCGCGCGGAGGCTGTCGCAGAACCGTCTGCTGTATCTCCTGGCCCGATACGCCGACTCTCCGGCCATCCATTCCTTCACCATCATGAGCGAGCCGGACATCGTAAGCGGCATTCCTGCGTGGCCGCAAGCCAAAAGCTTTATTCTCTCCCAGTTGCGGTTCCTGCGCAGGGAGGACCCGTACGGCCACATCGCCGCCAACCAGTTGTGCTTGCCGAATCGTGATCCCTCCTTCTTCCGCGCACGGGAGGTGGAGTTTGTCAGCGCCAACGTCTATTCGGGCGGCATCGCCGGGTTTTCGGACAATCAGATTGCGGCCATCCAGGATTTTGCTGAGCTGTACGGCGGCGTTGACCGGCCGACGCTCATTTCCGAGTGCGCGGGCTATTATGCGGGCGACTCCGCATACAAGATGCGGCGCGACACGCTCGGCTCGCTCTGGAGCGGCGTCGCCTGCGGTCTGGCCGGGACGCCGCTGAGCTGGTGGTGGAACTTCAACTACGGCGAAGACCTGGGCGGGTGGTACCGCGTGGTGGCGGATTTCATGCGTGACGAGGACCTCATCGTCGCGGACGCGCCCGAAGGGGGCGGGTGGCGGACCCGTGAGGTTTCCGGCACTAGCCGCACGGGAAACCTCCGGGCGTTGATGGCCGGAAACGCCAAACGGCGATTCCTCTTTGTCTATAATTATGACACCCTCGATCGGACCCGGGGCGAGCCGTCGGCCTGTGACGAGAACCGCGTCGCATTCGTCGGCCTGACGCCGGGGGCGTATGGTGCGGAGTACTGGGATCTGCAACACGGGCGAACCGCCATCACGGAGACGTTCACGGTGGGAGAGGCCGGTGCGGGCGAGTTGGCCCCGCCCCCGTTCACCGAAGGGTGGGCCGTCAAAATCCGGCCGCTCGCCGAGGCCCGACCTCAACTCGCTCCGCCTGCGGAGAAGCGGCGCGACACAGCAGGACCCGCGCCGGCCGGCCGTGCGGCCGATTGGTCCTGGCGGATTCTGCCGCAGGGGGGCATCGTGTTTCCGGGCGCCGCCGCTCGGACGGTGATGGACGTGCGGATCGGACTGCCCGAGGTCTGCCGCCCGCATGGCCCGCGCGTCACCGATGCCGACGGCCGTCCGGTGCCGTTCGCCTGGGAGCCGCTGGACGGGGGCGCCGGCTGGCGGATCATGGTGCGGGGCGCCGCAACCCAACCGCTGACCGTGACCGTCGACACCGGCGCCGCGTCATCAGGCCAGACCCCGCTGGCGCCCGCTTCGTGGGGCTTGTCCGTGACCGTCGCTCAGGCCGGTTCGCCGCCGTTACGCACCGTTGAACTGTTCCAGAAGCGGTTCGATGCCCTTTCCATAAAACGGCAGACCCGCCTGAACGTGATTGACCAGGTTGAAAATCCGCTCGGCGAGAACACCCACTTTTTGGCGGTCTACCAAGGCCCGCTGCTGGCCCCGGAAGATGGCGAGTATGTGTTCGCCGCCAACTCGGATGACGGCAGTTTCGTGAAGATCGATGGAAAGACCGTGATCGCCTGGCCGGGCGGACATGACATGGAGGTGCCCGGCCGTCCGGCCGCCAACCTCTGGGAACACCGGGGCGTCGTGACGCTGAAGCGGGGGATGCACCAGGTCGAATTCTACCACCAGCAAAGCGAGGGGGCCAGTCTGGCCCGTCTGGGCTGGCGGCCGCCGCACGCGAAGACCCCGCCGGATGCGCCCCTGATCGCAGAGCCCGGGAGCACACCGGGCGCGCCGGCGATCACCGTCGTTCCGGACTGGGCGTTGGACGGCCGCATCCCCTGCACGGTGGAGGTCTGTCACCGGGGCGAGACGCTCGTAACCCTCACGCCCGCGCTCGGTCTGGAACTGCGGCGCCCCCGGACGCGGATCTCCGTCGTGGCGTGGGCGCGAAACGGCCGCCGGCAGCATGCCTTCTTCGCCGGCGAGGGGTTGCGCGTCCTGACGGACGAGGGTCTGACGGTGCCGGTCTGGGCCTGGAATTCCGCTCAGCGTCCGTTCTCACTGGCGTGGGAGGTCTGCGCGGCGGCGGGGGATCAGCGGGTGCTGCAAACCCTCCTTTACGACTGCGAAATCCCCCTCACGGTGCAGGTTGGAGAGCATCCGCCCGTCACGCAGATGCATGCGCCCCGCCACGCCGTGACCTGGCCGTTGACCGCGCGCGACCGGGGCGCCTCCTGGACCGTGCGCCTCGGGACGGTCCCGTTGTTGCGCGCGACGCTCGGGCACTGGGCCGTGATGCCTGAGGGGGTCCCGCCGCCGCGGCAAACGGCCTCCTTGACCCGCCTGCTTGAAGCCGGTCCGACCTGTTCACCCGTGCCGTTGGCGGGCCGGCGTCTGGCGCCGTGGTGGCGCGGCACGCCGCCCGAGAGCGTCACCCCCGGATTGCTGCGCCTGGATCCGTGGTCCGCCGAGGCGGTGGCGCGCGACCCCGCATGGGACGGCATGAAAGCGGGCACGGGCGTGTTGGTGCGGTTGGATCGCCGCGTGTTGCTGCTGGGACTCAGCGGCCAACAGGCCTCCCTGCGGCTGCACGCGTTCATGCGCGCGGTCCGGAAGGCCGGCGGAGAACCGGTCCTCGTGCTGAACCCCGAAGTCGAGATCACCGCGCCGTCGGCGCAGGCGCTGGCCCTGACCATGAACCGGCTGAGCATCGCCTTCGAATGTCCGTTCATCGATTTGAGGGAGGCCGCGCCATGAACCCAGACCCCTTGCTGCAAACGCTGCCGGTGCCGAATGCTGCCACGGTGCTGTCGCGGCCCCAGGTGATCATCGGCGCCGCCGCGGGGCTCCTGCTCGCGCTGGCGCTGGCGCTGAACGCGCGCATGACCGTGCTGATCCTCAACGTCGCGTTCATCCTCTTCTATCTGGTCTTCTGCCAGTACAAGCTGGTGCTCCAGTTTCTGTCGTTGCGCCGGGAGTGTCAGGTTTTTGATCCCGACGCCGTCCCGGCGGGAGGATGGCCCCGGTACACGGTGCTGGTGCCGCTCTACCGCGAGGAGACGGCCGTTCCAGGCCTGCTGGCGCATTTGCGGCGGATGGACTACCCCGCAGACCGGCTGCAGATCCTACTGCTGGTCGAAGCGGACGACCCGTTGACGCGTGAGGCGGTGGCCCGGGCCGGCGTGACGCCGCCGTTCGACGTGGTGGTGGTGCCGGTCAGCCAGCCCCGCACCAAGCCCAAGGCCTGCAACGTCGGCCTGAGCCGGGCCGTCGGCGACATCCTGGTGATCTTCGACGCCGAGGATCGACCCGAGCCCGACCAGCTCAAGAAAGCGGCTTCGCTTTTCGCCCGCTCGCCGGAAAACGTCATCTGCCTGCAGGCGTCGCTCAACTATTACAACCGTGACCGCAACGGGCTGACGCGCTTCTTCGCCATCGAATACAGCGGCTGGTTTGATTACTGCCTGCCCGGATTGCATCGGCTGGACGCGCCGATCCCGCTCGGCGGCACCTCCAACCATTTTCGCACTGCGGCGCTGCGGACGATTCGGGGGTGGGATCCATACAACGTGACCGAAGACTGCGATCTCGGAATCCGCCTCTACCGCAACGGACTGCGCACCGGCGTGCTCGACTCCACCACCTGGGAGGAGGCGACCTTCCGCATCCGCCCCTGGATTCGTCAGCGCAGCCGGTGGGTCAAGGGGTATCTCCAAACCTATCTCGTGCACCTGCGGGAGCACGGCGAGCTCCGGCGTCGGCTGGGGTTGGGCAACCTGATTCACTTCCACCTGCTCTTCGGCGCCGGCTGCTTCTGCCTGCTGATGAACCCCTTCTATTGGGTTCTGACAGGGGTGTGGTTCGCGACGGGCGCCCATGCGATACGGGACTTTTTTCCCCTGTGGGTTCTGGCTCCGGCGCTCCTGAGTTTTCTGGCGGGGAACGCGGCCTTTGTCCTCTCGGCCATGCTCGGCTGTTTGCGGCGGCGCTACTACCACCTGCTTCCCCAATGCCTGCTGATGCCGGCCTACTGGGTGCTCATGAGCATCGGGGCTTGGAAGGGGGCGTTGCAGCTCATCACCAACCCGTTCTTCTGGGAAAAGACGCCGCATGACGGCACCACGATCTGGGAGGTGGGTCCATGACCCAGGAACCTGTGTGGCGGGGTACGCTGCTCGCCTTTATCCGGGAGACGGCGGTCTGCTTCGTGATCGTGACGCTGACGCTCGTCTGGGTGTACGGGCACGCGTCCCACGCCTCCGACCTGTGGTTGATCCGGTCGGGGATGTTGCGTGATCTGGCGTCCGAGCTGCCCGCCGGCCGGCAGGCGGCCGTCTCATCGCTGGCCTTCATGCCTCTGCCGGTCGTGGCGGCGTTGCCGTTCCTGCCGCTGCTGCGTCCGGCCGGTTATATCTACGCCTACCTGTACGGTCTGGCCGCGCTGCTGGCGTTGGCTGCGCAGCCCCTGCGCCTGCTGCTCGCCCGGTGGGGCGGGGGGCGTCTGCAGGGATCAGCGCCGCTGCTGCTGGCGCTGGCAGCCGCCAGTCTCGGGCCGACCGTGCACGGCGATCTGCTCGCCTGCCTGGCGATGCTGATTCTGGCGCTCTTTTTCGAACGGCGGGGTCTCGCCGAGATGCGGGCGTTGGCGGGTGTCTTCTGGGGGCTGGTCCTGTTCGCCCACGCAGCGGGGATTGTGCTCGTGGCGCTGCGCCTCATCGGCGGTCTGGCGGGGTGTCGCCGGCGCCGTCCGAATGCGGAGGAAAAGGCCGTCCGCTGGATACAGGCCGTCTCCGTCGCCTACGTGCTGGCGATCTACCTGTTCCTCAACTGGATGATTATGGGCTCGGCGTTCTATCCCGTGCGATCCGCCCGGGTACTGCTGACGCCTGGGCGCGCGGCCGTCGAAACGGAGCCGCTGGCGGATGCGCTGGCCCGGACGTGCCCGGGTTGGACGTGGGTGACAAGCGGACACTGGGGCTACGTGGCGGCGACGCTGCTGGATGCGACCGACGGATACGTCTTTATCGACTTCCATCCGGCCAAGCTTCCTCCCGCAGAAACCCGCCCCCTCGTCCTCGTGGTTCCCGCATCGGCAAATCCGCTCGCCCGTTTTTCCGATCTGCGTCCCGATGATTCCATCCGCGGTTCCGGTGCGATCCGTTACATCCGGATGGCCCACACGCCCGACTGGAACTTTTACCTGATTGATCCCGTCAGGTGGGGGACGCGAAATCGCATCCCTGCCGCTGAGGTCACGGCGCGGAACTGACCTGGGAGCCGTGAATGCTCTGCCCCAGGTTGCGCACTTTATAATCCATGCTGTTCTGCATCAGATCCAGCGCCGTCACTCCGGCGTAGTTTTTAATATCCAACCGCGCGCCCTTGGCCATCAGATTCCGAATCATCGCCGTTGCCCAGGCTGTAGATTGGGGGCTCACGCCATTCCATCCCCCGCCGCCCACATAGTGCAGCGCGGTGTTTCCTCCGAGGCCCGCGATGTTCACGTCGGCTCCTGCGGCGAGCAAGGCATCGACGCGCTTTCGAATGATCTCCAGGTCGTTCATGTCCTTGTCGCTCAGGAGCCGACCCTCATCGCTGGCGCCAAGCCAGCACAAGAGGGGGGTGTTGCCCTTCGCGTCCGTGGCGTTCACGTCCCCACCGCTGCGGAGCAAAAACGCGATGATATCCAGATCCGATGCCAGGTGCAGCGGCGTCTGCCCCCGGGCGTTCTTCGCGTGGATGTCGGCGCCGAGTTCCAGCAACAGTCCCGCCATATAGATGGCGGCCGCCGGATCACCCGGCCGTTGCGAGGCATTCGCCATGTTGCGATCCGTCATGTTCCGGAGATCGCTCGCGCCGAGGGGGACGAGCTTGCTGCCACCTATCCCGGTCCGCGTGCCCAGCAGGCTGGTCATATCCATGGAGCCCAGCCGGGTTACGCCCGCCCCGGCCTTGGAGCCCAGCAGGCTGGTCGTGTCGAGGGAGCCCAGCCGGTTATCGCTTGTGCGCACGGGGCGCGGTTCATTCCGGGGCGTGGGTGTACGTGTGGGCTTCACGTCTTTGGGGCGTGACTTCTTGGCCGGATCGGGTGGAGGCTGCGCGGGTTGCGCGGGCGCCACGGTTTCGATGCCCAGGAGTCTTGTTCGCCGAAAGGGGATCGCGGCGGCGAGATGGAGCGCGGTGTTGCCATCCGCATTCCGCCCCTCGATATCGGCTCCGTGCCGCAACAACAGGTCGATCATCTGTTCATCACATCCCCGGACGGCCCGTTGGAGAAGCGTTTCGCTCCGCCGCCACCAGCCCGGAGTCGGCGGCACGCAATCGCCCGGACGCGCATTGGGATTCGCCCCATGGGTGAGCAGGTGGTCCGCGAGCTTCAGGATGCTTCCGTTACGGGGCAGCCGGAGCGGCGTGTACCGCATGGCATCGGTCGGACTGTAGTAGTAGCGGAGCAGGCACCCAAGCGGCGTCTCGTTGTCGTAGTCCAAACCCGAGGCCCGGCGATTGAGATTCGTGCAGGCGTTAACCGACAAGACCGCGATGCGCATGATGTCGAAGGTGACGTTCGTTCCGGTGTTGACCGTCAGGGCCAGTTTCTGGAGCGCCATGTGTACCGGCGAGTCAATCGTGTCAAAATGATTCGGGTCCGCCCCCCGATCCAGGAGCAATTGGTACATCGCGAGGTCGTTTCGATTAATCGCGCTGCAGAACAGCGCGGCAGAATCTTCCCGAGGGTCGGCGCCTTCGTCGAGCAGGCGGACGACCGTATCCATCGCCCCGCGCTCGATGGCGCTCTGCAGCCGTGAGCGTTCCGCCGAGCCACCCCCGTAAGCATGCTCATTGCGCGGGATGCGGAGATCGGCCTCAGCCTGGGCGGCCGTCGTTCCGGTGTGCGTCCGGGTGGCCGTATCTGCCCCGACGGCTTTCACAGGCTTCGGTGCGTCTGCGGCCGCCGCGGTCACGATGCCAGTGGCCGCGGTTGTGGCGACGGTGCCCGTGGCGACCCGGGGGGCGCCTTCAGAGGCGACCGGCCGTCGCGCTTCGCTGATCTGGGTGCGCCGCCAGCTATTCTGCTCTTGCCGGCGCTCCTGTGCACGGTTCAGAAACGTGAGGATTACGCCGACAACGGCAGCGCCCACAATGAGCGTCCCGATCCAGAATGTCCAGCCGGTCAGGGGGTGTTTTGAACGACGTCCTTTTCCCCCGTAGGCCTGGCCGGTCAACAGGTTGATGTTGCAGTTGAAGCAGACGATCGCGGTTGAGGAAATCAGTTTCAGGCAATGGGGGCACCGGCGTTCGCCGACTCCCACATCGCTGTCCTGCCCGGAAGACGGCGCCGCGGGCAGTGCGTGGCGCGTGCCCACCTTGGATGGCGCGCGCGCGGCCGTCTTCAGGCGTAATTCGCTGCGCGCCGGGACCGTGACGGGCTTTTCGCAATTGGGGCAGGTGAAGCGCATCTGCGTCAGGCCGGGAGGAAATTGCAGGTCATGCTGACATGATCCGCAGCGGCAGTAAATGGTTGTCGTGGGGACAAGGACGCTCTGCTCACAAGCCGTACAGGTGACGTTCTGGTTTGCGAGGGACGAGTCGATTACAACATGGCTCGCACAGTTGGGGCATTTGAAAAGGATGTCCGCCATTCAGTCTCCAAGCCTTCCCTGTAAACGTGCTCAATAGGCGCGGGCGCGCACACGCCGACAAGATCAAGATAAGGCCGACGTGCAGGCAGATTATACTATCCTGCGCCTGTTATGTGCAACCGGATTTACGACAGGAAATGGCGATAGCCGTTTCCCGCACGGTGTAGTAAAATGACTCCGCGCGTCACATCAGCCTTTTCGGAAACCGACCTGCGCGTGACGGGAGGGCAGATCCAATGGAGAAAAATCGCCATGTCAGACATCGTTCGTGATCTTCACCAGACGCCGGTTCCCGCCGGCGGGGTAAGACTTTACTGGTTGGGCCAGGCCGGTTTTGCTTTCCGCACCGCCGCCGGACGGCGGATCTTTCTTGACCCGTACCTGTCCGATGCCTGCGAGCGGCTGCACGGGTTCAAGCGTCTCTCGCTCCCGGCAATGCGCGCGGAAGCGGTCGAGGCCGATTGGGTCCTTCTGACCCACGAACACACGGATCACCTCGATCCGGATGCCCTCCCGGTGATCGCGCGCCGCAATCCCCGTTGTCGCTTCGCCGCTCCGGCGGGTTGCATGGCCGGACTCGAACAGGCCGGCGTCGCGCCAGATCGTCGGGTGCTGTTGGAACCCAATTGCCGTCACGATTTGGACGATCTCGTGGTACACACGGTTCCCGCCGATCATGGCGATCTTTCACCGAGCGCACTGGCCCTGGTTCTGGATTTCGGCGGGGTACGGGTGTTGGCCACCGGGGACTCCTCCTGGCGGCCGATCCTGTTCAAGCCGCTTTATGATCTGAAACCCGATGTGGTGCTGCCTGCGATCAATGGCGTGTTCGGCAACATGAATCACATCGACGCGGCCCGTCTGGTGTCCGAAGCGAAACCGCGTATTGCGATTCCCTGTCATTTCTGGACGCTCGCCGAACAAGGCGCCGGCGATCCGGGCGGTTTCATCCAGGCCTGCGCCTGCATGTGTCCCGGGGTAGAGGCGCGGCTACTCCGGCCGGGTGAGGGGCTGACGGTGGAAAAGGCGGTGTCATGAAAGAGCGGCTATTGAGGAGTAAGCACATGTGTAACATGAAGCACAAACGGGTTTTGGTGACGGGGTCGGGCACGGGTCTCGGGCGTGGCATTGCGCTGGAGTTTGCCCGGCGCGGGGCCGTCGTGGCGGTGCACTATTCGCAGAGTTCGGCCGGCGCGGAAGCGACGGTTCAGGAGATCGTTGCGGCGGGCGGAAAGGCCGCGGCGTTCAAGGCCGATTTCAAAGAAGTAGCGCCTTTGCAGGGCTTGGCTCGTGAGACCGTGGCGTTTCTGGGCGGGCTCGATGTCCTGGTCAACAACGCCGGCATTACCATGAACCGGCCGTTTGAGAAGACCACCGTCGAGCAATTCGATACGCTCTACGCCGTGAACGTGCGCGCGCCCTATTTCCTGAGCCAGGCGCTGGTTCCGGAACTGGAGAAGGCGAAAGGCGTCATCATCAACATCGCTTCGATCCATGCCTTTCAAGCGTACATCGAGCATACGGTCTATGCCGGTACTCGCGGCGCCATCGTAACCTTCACCCGCAATCTTGCCCTCGAGTTGGCGCCGCGCGGCATCCGGGTCGTGGGGCTGGCGCCGGGAGCTGTGCCGATTCCGAGCCATTTCAAGTCCACGCCGGAAGTTGACATGGAGCAGGCGATCCGGGAATTCGGCAAGGGGATTCCCTGCGGCTTTGCCGGCACGCCGCGCGATATCGGCAATGTGGCCGCGTTCCTGGCCTCGGAGGACGCCCGCTACCTCCTGGGACAGACGTTGATCGTGGATGGCGGGACCACCGCGATGATGCACTTTGGCGAGGAGTTCAAACAACCCATGGGCTCGCAATTCGGCCAGGGCTACGTGCCGGGTGTCTAGTGCCGTATGCGCGCCTCACGCGTGATGGCGCGGTGTGGCGGCGGAGCGTAAACGCGAAGCGGGAGAGACGGGGAAATGCGATCGCTACAGGATACGCTGACGGGGGCCGGGAAAGCCCCGCTGACGTCGACATTCCCGGATGGGTCCCGGTTGCTGATGCTGCCGGGGAACGGCCGTTTGCTCGGGTTGTATCCGCCCGACTCGGACGAAAACGTGTTGTGGACCCATCCCGCGCTGACCACCGCGGCTGCGGCCGCCGCGTGGTTCGCCTGTCCCGGCTGGCCCAACCCGGGCGGAGACCGCACCTGGCTGGGGCCGGAGATCGAAACCTTCATCGGTGATCTGTCCCGGCCCGCAGAAACCTACGCCGTGCAGCCCGCCCTCGATCCCGGTAACTGGAAACTGACGGCGTCCGCCACGACGAAGGTGGTCCTCACAAACGAGACCCGGGTGCAGTTGCATCGCGCAAAGCGGCACGTCGGCGTCCGCCTGGTCCGGACGTTCACCCCGGCGGCCAATCCGTTGCCCGGCGCCTCGCCAGCCCGCGCCGGCCTGCGTTATGCCGGCTATTCCCTCGTCACCGCCCTGGAATTGGAACCGCAGCCAGATGACGTGCTGGTACGACTCGGAATTTGGAATCTGCTGCAACTGCCGCAGCCGGGCGCGATGCTGATCCCGACGCGGGAGCCGATCCGGCCCCGGTGCTTCTTCGGCGCGCTCGCCGCCGATGAGCTCATCGTGGCGCCGCGCCTCGTGCGCTGGAACATGGGCGCGCCCGGCGAGGACACGAAGATCGGTATCCAGGCGCACCCCCTTGCAGACCGTGCCGGACACCTCCGCGAGACGACGACGCCGGGGGTCTGGGATCTGGTGATACGCCAGTTCGCGGTGGATACGGCCGGACCCTACGTCGATGCGCTTTGGGAGCCGCCGCACGAGGCCGGTTGGACGTTTCAGGCGTGCTGCGTCCGCGCCGGCACCGCATGCTTCAACGAACTTGAGTACCATGTGCCGGCCGCGTCGACCACGACCGGGGCCAACGTCAGCCGGGACGCATCCCGCTGCTGGGCTTTTCGCGGCCCGATCGATGGGGTTGCGGAGGCCGCCCGCCTCCTGCTCGGCGGCGCCGCCGAGGCGTCTGTTCTCACGGCGGCACGGTAGCCATGACCCTTGCCTGCGGTTTCAAGCTTCGAGAAATGTTGCAGAGGATGGACAACGGTTGTGCAATCGGGTCATCCGTTTGGCTGAGAAGCCCGAATGATCCTTCACACAAACAGATGGCGGCATCATACTTGCCAGGGAATGAGAAGCTTGTGGCATTGGAACGTATCCATTCCACATGAACAAATTATAGAAATTATAAGGGACACTCCTACTATCATTTCCTACTATCATTTAAATGTCGTTTCACATGACACAATTGGTTTTGAAGAGAAGGAAATGGAGCACAACGACGTGTCGGAGAGGGGCGTGAGCAGAAATTATAAGGGACACTCCTACTATCATTTCCTACTATCATTTAAATGTCGTTTCACATGACACAATTGGTTTTGAAGAGAAGGAAATGGAGCACAACGACGTGTCGGAGAGGGGCGTGAGCGGCTTTCGATGGTCGGAGCGTGGCAAATGCGACTGGAAGAGGCGAATAAGCCGATTTCCGTTTTCACGAGTCGGATTGGACTCGCTTTCTAAACAGTCCTCCGGCCGATGTCCAGCTCATGGAAACGGTTTATATTGATATCGGCGGCCCGGCGTGGCTCGCGTTCACCCGCCGGATGCGGCAATCGGCGCGAGACGCAGGTCACGGGCGGCACAAAGCCCGCCCCATGCCGCAAAACGGAGCGGACGCGCCCCATCTTTGCGCTTGGGGCCGAAGTTGTCGCGGTGCAACCGGAAGACCTCGTTCACAAACGCCTTGCTGCCGATGGCCACACCGTCGCTGAAATAACGAACCCGACACCGCAAGACCTCCTGCAACGGCAATTCCCCGCGTTCCCTGACGATCTGTTCGACCTTCTTTGTGGAAATACCCGGCTGCAGCGCAGCACCGCTTTCAGTCAGTCCGCGCTCAGTCCCGGCCGTATAAACCATGAGCCTGTAACGTGTTGCAACCGAACGCCAATGCTCTTGGTTCGTATCGCCGAAGATCGCCCCCAGCCCTTCTCGGGCTCGCTTTTGACCCGCCACGGCCTCGCCGTAACCGCACCAACGATAGTCCTTGGGATCGCTCACAATTCCCGCGC
>Ga0268276_1000436_pt1 | contig 49839 bp, 49 predicted proteins | sample saktaG_4_FD_190145 | JGI IMG/M metagenome (GOLD analysis project Ga0268276, IMG submission 190145) | Saline water microbial communities from Sakinaw Lake, British Columbia, Canada - sak_2010_1_5_45m | ecosystem: Environmental > Aquatic > Non-marine Saline and Alkaline > Saline ...
TTTATCTCTTAAACGTCTTTGCATTTTATCATAAGTAGTAACATTAAAGTCACCTTGTATGCCTTCATCTGTTTCAATGACTCTTGGCTTGATTTTTGCCATTTTATCCTTCCTCCTTGTACTTGGTGCTACGTATCGGCTAAATCGTTATTATGCGAATTACTTTCATAATGTCAAACTAACATTATATAATATACGAAGTCATGATAATTTTTATTTTATTTGAACATAATGCGGTTAAAAGAACTAGTTTTTTCAATTTTTCTAGACCTTAATATTAATACGATAAAAGATTTAAAAATCCTTCTTTTTCTGAAAAATAATTCAAAGAAAATAAGAAAAAGCCCTTCAGTTAAATGCCAAAGGGCTGGAATTCGCAAGCTCCCTCTATTGGACACGTTCAGAACTTTTAAGGGAAATATTGCAATAGAAAATATCAGATTAAATCAGTTAATTCTTCAATATTAAAATAATATCTAAAGATTAAAAGGTGAAAACTATTAGACGAGTTTCGCAACTTTTGTATAAGTGATGAAGCTGAAAAGGTGTATCATAAGTTAGAAGAAATAATCAATATTTATTAAGAATTAAAATAGAAGTTTAATCTAAAATCGCTCTGCAAAAAGGGACACTGAATTGCTCCTTTTTATTTAGTAATGTTTATTATTCTATTATAGTTATATGATTCTATTCAGGTAGTAAATCTACTCTACCCGTTGCTTCAATTGGGTTACCATTATCATCTATACCAGTGACTTTACATTTTATAGTTATACCAGTATTACCTTCACATGTACCCATTCCAGCATTAAAATCTATCGAGGAAAAAGCAGATAAATAAGATGTACCCAACTCTTCTTCTATCCATGCTTCATTATTAGTATGCCAATTACCAATATAATCATCTCCTATGTATACATCTTGAACTATGTTTTTAAGATTTACTCCAACTCCACTGGTCTCACTAATAATTACACGCCAATGCAGTTCGTTATTTTCACAATATACAGGATTTGGATCAAAGCTTATTTCGAGATTAGCAGTTTTTACTCCAGTGCATCCGGATAGACTTATTAATATTACCAATACCACAATAATTAAAATACAGATATTTTTTCTTCTTAACATCTTAAATACCTCCCAAAATTTCTATTTTCTTTAATTTTTAAAAACACATTTTTCAATCCTTTTTAAACATACCTTTACGGCTATGCCCCATATTTTATATTGGCTGTGGTCTAGGTAGCATTTACTGTATATTTATTGTCAATACTTTCACCATTCTGTATTATATGGTTCCCAAACTGCTGGATACTTGGTAGGACCCTTTTTAAAAGAATACTGTATATTGTCATTTGGGTCGTCATATACAATTTTCACTCTTTCCTTACTGCTTTCAGGGTAGACCATCTCATGCAGTGTTTCATCATTTACATGGGCTATTGGTAAAGAATTCTTCGCCATATGCAGGGAGAAAAGCTCGGGAGGGTCATTATAATTATCTCTACAGTATTTCACATAGTCTTCAACTCTTGCCGCTTCATGTAAATTCCCCGCAATATAATCGCTGGCATAGTATGAAGCCAGAGTACCGTCTTCGACAGCGGTACACATAAAGTCATTTCTATAATGTGTCAGGTCAACAAAATAATATAGATTGTTATGCTCGATATAGTTGAATACATGACCACCTCCATCGCTCTGAGAGTAGGCTATAAACCCTACCTCCTCATAATCACCTTCAAGGAGAAAATTCAGGAGATTGGATATTGTAGCACAACACCCTTCATTTGTGATAATGGCCATTTCACCGGGTTTCTGATGTTGCCAACTAATACCGCTCTCCTCTATCCTAATGTTGTCATCTGCAGATCTGAAATCTGCCACTTGAATATATTGTATGACATCATAAAGGGTATTCAACTTCTCCTTCAGTTTATCAGGATCTCTGCCCAGTGCTTCTATTTCTTCAGATGTCATATTTGGCTTGCCAAGAGTGTTGACCGGCACCCAGTTCACCCCTTCCGCAACCTTCACCCTGAAGTTTGCATTGTATCTGAGGGTTTCAGTATCATACTCTGATGGAGCAACATAAGTATCTTCAGAGGATAACAAAAAACAGCCAGCCAGCAAGGGCAAGAAAAGCAATACAGATATTAAAATTAATACTTTTCTATTCATTATTTTCCTCATTATAAATATACCTCCTTGAAATGTTTTGAAGGGTGCCACAGGCATGTCCGTGGGGTTTCCAGTAATAATCTTAATTTTAAAAAACCGGCAGTCTGGTGGTTATGCCACTAAAAGTAATTTAGACCCATGACTTTGTGGCCTATCCTCTCGGGATAGTTTACCTTTTTCAGCTTTTGATTAATTACATATATTTTTTTAGGCAATAAAAGGACAGAGCAAAAATAGCTGTATTACTATTCTTGCTCTGTCCTTTTACCTGAAAGATTCTTCCTAAGAAATTAGGAGATAGTTCTTTTCAGTAAACTCTGTATGGGTTTTCCTAAAGATTAGGAATTGCCCCTTCGGTGCTTTTTTTATAAAGCTCTCCAGAGTTCTGTCCGGTAACGGTCCTTTTGCCTGAAAGTTTGGATACTTGTGGCATCTTGCCCCTTCGGCTCTTTTTCTTTCATGATGAAAAGAAAAAGACTCTCCTGTTACCTTCATCCAGAATAAAATATTTAGTTTTAGGTCAAATAATTATAGAAGATTGATAGTTAGATGGTTAGGGAGTGTTGCTTGGTAGGTCTCTTGGAATAGATAAACGAGTGTTAATCTTAAGATTGATCTTAGATAATATAGCTACTTGTTTTAGTATAATGGTATTATAAGTATTTTGCTTAGATAAAAAATACGCTTATTTAATTTTTTGATGCACTGTTTATTATATACTACAAGTCTATTCAAAAATCCTTCTTTTTCTGAAAAATAATTTATAAAAAGAAAAAAGCCCTTCAGCAAAAGGCCAAAGGGCTGGAAATTGACGAGCTCCCCCTATTGGAAAGGTTTGGAACTTTTTGTATAAGCAATGAGATTGAAAAGGTGTATCAAAAGTTAGAAAAAGTAATTAGCATTTGTTAGGAATTAAGAGGAAACAAAATGGACAGTGCAGCTCTTAAGTTACCGAATTAGTGAGCTGGTTCAACCGTCCCTTGCCACATTACTTGAAGACTGGCAGGTCATAATATAGATCCATAAAAATTCTCTGGCAGGTGGCTTCTTAAGCCCTCCTACACTTTCCTTAATGATTATGGATAAATGGTTTAAAACCCCGAACAGCACGGACCCGGTTTGTATTGTTCTTGTCGTTGTTGTTCTGATTACCATTGTTGAAATTCTGGTTCCATGCGTTGTTAGCATTGTTCTCCGACGAACTCCAGTAGTTATTATCAGCAAAACCACCGACTCCTTTATCGTAAAGGTGTTTTAATGTATAAAGAGCACTCCTTATACATGCAAATTAACTGTTTTAAAAAACAGTCCCCTTACCGCTTTTAAACTAAGCCTTGCTCGCTCCCTATGGGCCTTACCCGTAGAGATTCCGGCTATGGTTACAGTCCGGCATTTCGCCATCCCGTAACCTGTTTCCCTATACCGTCCATTAATAAAGCAATTTCTGATTGTTACCAGAACTATCGCATCCCGTTTCATATCCTGACCGAGCGTGTATTTATATTCCCTCGGAAAATCTTTAGTATATTCGAATATCTTCAAGATCAACTGATATACATCTTTAAATACCTTTAAATCGTAATATAGCGCCATTTTTTAAAAAAATTTAAAAGGGGGCGAGCCCCCTTAACCCCCCTTAAATAGTTAAATTGATAAATAGTTAAAAAGCCCGAATAGCACGGACCCGGTAGGTAATGCCCTTATTGTCGTAGTTCTGAGCACCACTGCCAAAGTACTGCCTCCACGCGTAGATAGTATTGTACTCCGACGAACTCCAGTAGCCGAGATCAGCAAAACCACCGATTGAAACTTTGTTAAGCCACAGTTTGTTCAGTTCATCTTTCGAGGGTAGGAACCAGTCATTATAGCCGCCACCGTTATAAGCTCGTGCTAGACCTGCCGCGTAATTGGTAGCAGTTGCATCCTGTGATGTAATAATCGTAGTTGTATTGGCTGACCCTGTGCCTAGTACTACTCCTGTTGCTCCAGTGGTTGTGTAACTTCCATTGTACCATTGTATTCCTGAGTCTGAAGGTGTTTGGTCAGCTGCAGCTGCAATCAATCCGTGTTGTTCATCTGCAATGTAACCGGGGTCTCCATCTACTAAGATATAGGCTAATTTTCCGCCATCATAGTCAGAGCCTATTGCCATAAACGGCACGACTACGACCGCTACTATTCCATCATTATATCCGGTCTTAGCTGCATATCTTACATTATAAGTTCCTGCTGCTCCGACGGTGGTTGGTGATGCTGTTGCTGTTGTGTAGGTTTCATCTGTTGACAACTTGTATTCCATAGCGGTTGTTGTCCCGGTGATCTTGCCATCTGTACCGCCATAGGTTGTGGGTGCAACTCCTTCTAATCCTGTTGGTGCTGCTTGATCTCCATTTTCTACTGCTGTTGTTGCTGTGCTTGTTACTATGCCAGAGTAGTTGCCTGTCCCTGTTGCTACAACCTTGATGAACTTAGTTGCATCACCTGCCACCGGTGTGTAGGTGTTTGCTGTTGCTTCGGCAATGTCTTCATATGTGCCGTCTGAGGTAGTACATATTTGCCACCGATAAGTGGCAGTTGCACCTGCCGGGGTCAAGGCACCGGCGGTTAGTTCAACGCCTACTTTAGCTGTGCCGGTTATGGCACCTATTGCGGTGATCGGTGTTGCCACAATATTAACCGTGTAAGTCGTGGTCTTGCCTCCGACTGTGATAGTCAAAACCTGATTAGCTGCGGGGGCGGAGCTGTCAAAGCCTGTTATATTGCCAGTTGTAATGGTTTCAACTTTAGTGGTGCTATCACTGTAGGTTCCAGTAACCACTAAGCCAGTGATATCCAATGCATCATCTATACTATAAGAAAGTTTGCTTGCGGGAGTTGTAATTGCAATACTGCTCAAGGTTGCTGCTGGTGGAGACGGTGGTGTAGGTTCTGGTTCTGGTTCTGGCTCTGGCTCTGGTGTAGGTTCTGGTTCTGGTGGATTTACAATATTATCGGCAATCTCGTCTGCCTGGGTGTTAACCGGGTTATCGGTTGTGAAGTCCTGATTATCCTCCTGGGCCTGCTGGACATCTTCTTTTAATTCATCAAATCCATCAGAAGATGTGATCTCATTAAGGTCTATCTCTTCCTGAACTTGACCTAAATTAACCAGACCTTCTACTACCAAAGCAATGGCAGTAGATTCGGCATCGGCTATACCGGCATCATAGTCTTCTTCCTGGGAGACTGCAAGGGGAACTATATCCTTGAAGATTAATTTTCCCCCACCTTCGGTATCTTTTGTAATATTTATGATGGTATTAGTTTTGATACTGATATTATTAAAACAGTAGTAGCCATTTTCATCGGTAACAACTATATGAGTAACCCCATCTGCATCTACTATAGTAACCGTAGCCCCGGGTACGGGGGAGTAACCGGTTAAATCCTTGGTAGTATCATCAGGTATGGCTACATAGCCGTAGATGGTGCCGGTTACCGTCACCGGGGTAACAGGCAGGCATCCGGAAAAGAAAGAAAGAAGAATCAGGGAAGATAGAAATAATAAGATAAAGATAGAAGAATGTTTTGGCATTTTGGTTTTCTCTCTTTTAGAAAATAGGTTTTTTTATAATAAAACTTATTTGTTTTTGTTCCACAAAAAAAAGCAGGTAGTCTGGCGGTCATTATATTGTATACGAGATTGCTTCGCTTGCTTATCTGCAGATTCACAATGACAATATTTTAGATCCTGAACTTTGCGTACTATTCTTTCGAAATAGCTTGCCTTTATCATGCTTTAGAAACTAATTGTTCTATTATATATTTATAATATACTATATTTGTTTTAAAAATCCTTCTTTTTCTGGAAAATAATTCATAAAAATAAAAGCCCTTCAGCTTGGGTGCCAAAGGGCTGGAAATTGACAAGCTCCCCCTATTGGACGCTTTCAGAACTTTTAAGGGAAATATTACAACTGAAAATGTTAGATTAAATCAGTTAATTCTTCAATATTAGAGCAATATTTAAAGATTAGATAAAATATTCATAAATAAAAGTCCTTCAATCTTTTAGTTAAAGGGCTTTCGCGTCTACTATGGTGGAGGCTAGTAGACGAGTTTCGCAACTTTTGCATGGGTGATGATATTGAAAAAATATATTATAAGTTAGAAGAAGCAATTGGTGTCTGTTAGTAGTTAAAAAGGCAGAACCTCAATATAAAAGTTCTGCCTATGTTTTAGTCAGGCTCCCCAGACTGCAACATAGACAGAACTTTTACTTCTACATTTTATTTTGCTCACAAAGTAATGAAAGCCAATCAAATTAAACCCTTATACCGGAATCCTATTTATTTAGCAAGAGAATATAAGGAAATGATTAACTCCGGAGAAGCAAAGAATCAAGCGGAACTAGCTAAAATAAAAGATATCTCAAGAGCGAGAGTGACAAAAATCTTAAATTTGTTAAAACTTGATAAAAGCATGATAGATAAACTTGAACAGCTTGGGGATCCGATGGATAGAAAAATAATTTCTGAAAGGGAACTACGAAATTTTATTAATAAGAATTAAGTGAGCCATATAGAAAGATTTTCGAACTATTTTTATGAGTGAGAAAACATAAAAAACGGAGAAACCAGATCTAGTATTAAATTATTAAGAGATTTATCTCATTAAATAATATTTCTAGATCTGGCTTTGGTAATTTTATAAATATCTATTATTATATTTTTTTTATAAATAATTTATTAATTCAATTATATTGAAGGATGTCATCTATAATCTGAATTACTATTCTACACTATAAGGTGAAGATAGTATTTTTCTATTGAATGCCATCGTTCATTTATAGACACAAAATTAATTAAAATTTCTGAATCAAAAGTTTTTAATCTGCTTTTTCTGATCCACCAGGATCCTTATCAACTTTTTCCGAAATTACTTTATATCCTGGTGTACTAATCATTATATTAAAAACTTTAGCATCGATATTTGTCTTATAAATACTATTAGGATTTTCTCCAAAATGATCGGCCAACAAATTATAAGGTGAGCTATTATTATCAAAATGTACAGTATTGGTTTCACCATTTTTTAAAATAAAATTTGTTAATTTTACAATATAACCTTCTTTTTTATTGGCATCATTATCAGTAATAGTATAATAAACTAGAAAATCAGATAAATCTTTTCCTGCAATGTTTTTTAAGGTTATTTCAAGATGGTCATCTACATCTTTTTTTGTAGCAGGGTCATAATTATTTTCAACCAGTATTGACGTAATCTGAAAGCCTTCCTGCGTAGAATTATTAATAATTGGGTTTTCTGCAAAAACTGAATCTTTATCATTGAGATCGTCAATACCATCACCATCTGTATCTTTATTGAAAGGATTCGTTCCTAATGTTTTTTCTGCTACATCTGGTAATCCATCGCTATCCGAATCAACCAGATTTGAGCCACTGATAATTGTATTTGTGCTTGTGGCAGCTTTTACATTATTTGTATTTATACCTGTATTTAGTAAAATAAAGAATGCTGCAACAACTATCATTACTGTTACAAACCTAATAATAATATATTTTATTTTCATTTTTAATCTCCTCCTAAAATAAAATTCTTATTTAATAAAACTATATATTGAAATAGTAGTACTGCAATTAAACAGCCAAGCTGCCATGATATATTCTTCCACTCATCATGGAAAATTAATCCAATATTTTTTCCATTATACTCTGGTTTAATACCAAGCAGCGCAAAACTTGTACGTTCATAGCGTTTTGTCAAAGAGATTTCTTCTAAAGCATTTCTGGTAGTCTCATAGGTACTAAATTTTGCAAGTATTTCTTTTTCCTGAAGCTTAGCTATGTGCATGCTCTGAAAAAAACCACCTGGAATTTGATTATCAGGGTCCATCGTATCCCCAATTTGAGGGATTATTAAAACAATAATTAGCCATATTGCAAGAATAATTATAAGAGCATTGGGAAGCGACTTGATACTTATGGATAGTGAAGATGATAAAGAGTAAAAAAACAACATATAGAGGTAAGATAGGAAAAGAATAAATATTAGTTTTAAAAATTCTACCGGAAGAAATATTACTTTACCCAGTCCCCAGGAAATAAAATATATAAAAACTCCAACAATTAGTAGAACTGTTAATAAAAGCAGGCTATTCCCTACAATTTTACCTGAAATGATCGCAGACCTTTTAAGAGGCCTACTTAAAATTAATTGAAGCGTTTTTTTACCTTTTTCCTTTGCAATACTCAAATAACCTAAAATGATTCCTATAATTGCCCCTATTATTTCAAGATAATCAATAACTCCTCTCAGCATAGTCAACGGATAAAATTCCGGAGTTGGTGGTATTTCTGCTGCTTTGCCAACAATTTTTAATATTTGTACTGAGATATTATAGTCGGCAACTTTACTTTGGAAATCAAAGGAAGCAACGATAATCGAAATAACCGTTAACGCCATTAAAAATAAAGCCAATATTAAAAACAATTTATTTTTTATTGCATCCAAGTATTCTTTTTTAGCAATGGTTATTACCGGATTCATATATTTAATTCCTCTTCACAACTATTAAATTTATTTATCGCATAAATGCTACCAAACATAGAAATAGCAAGATAAGAAAACATAATAATTAATCCAACCGCGTTTTGAAATTTAATCTGCAAAGTGCTTATGCTGTTTATTCCTGAATTTGCTTCAAGTAAAATATTACTTATTTGCTTATAACTCTCTGAAATGGAAAAAGGCCTAATTATCATTTGTAATATATGGAAAAAATTACTATGGGATGTGGCCACTTGTATATTATTCGGGTTAAGAAGAGCAGTTGGTGCCAGTGAGGATGTGATCTGCGGCATGACAAAAGTTAACAAAACCCAAATGATTACAGGTATTAACAACGCAATTGATTCACCGTCTGAATAGATGGCAAAATATAATCCAACCATTGAAAAAATAAGTAGATAAACCAGCGAAATAGCATAAAATCCTGAAAGTTTTAATATCTCAATGAGAGTTAAAAAATGACCTGATATTAAAACAGTAGAAAATAAGCTTAATAAAAAAGAAATAAAAACAACCAATAATAGAGTTTCAAAAATTCCAACTATTTTTCCAAAAATATAGGTCTGCTTACTTATAAATTTTGAAAATATTATTCGTAATACGCCTGATCTTCTATCTCTAATGAAAGCATTATTACCAATAACCAGGGCAAGAAGAGAGCCGATTAAAAAAACGTAAACAATCATATTCTTTAATATTGAAAGATCAGGAATCCCGGTAAATGGATTCGGTGGAATTTCTTTAATCCCTTTTAAAGAAAGCTCTTTTACTGTCTCCTGGTAAACATTTATTATGGTATTTTTTGCTGACCATCCAATGTAAGTTGAAAATATGGTCATTAGGATGAAAATAATAAGAAGAACGGTAAAAGTATTTTCCTTAAAAAGAGTTTTAAATTCATTTTTAGCGACGATGTCAATCCTTGAAGTCATGCTATACTCCTATTATCCAATTGGTTTTTTATATTGTTATCAATACTCAAATAAATGTCTTCAAGAGATACATCATCCTTGAATTTTTTCAATGTATTTTCTAAAGAATCCTTATATACTAAGTTTCCATGATTCAAAACTCCGATGGTCGTGCAGGTTTTAGATACTTCTGAAAGAAGATGGGTATTCATAAAAATAGTAATACCTTTTTCTTTATTTATTTTTATTATTATCTCACGAAGATTCTTTATTCCAAAAGGATCAAGTCCTGAAGTAGGTTCATCTAAGAATAACACTTCTGGCTCATGAATAATTGCCTGTGCTATTCCAATTTTTTGTTTCATCCCTTTTGAAAATTGGCCAATTTTTTTATTTTCAAAACCTGTAAATTCAAGAAACGACAGGACTTCTTTTATTTTATTTTCAGTTTTAGTAAGTCCGGATAATTTGGCAAGATAATCTAAATTTTCAAAAGCTGTAAGATTTTCATAGAATTTTACATTTTCAGGCAGGTATCCTATTCTTCTTCTAACTTCAATGCTTTCTTTTACTATATCAAAATTACATATAGAGGCCATTCCAGAAGTAGGGTTTAATAAGGTGGTGAGCATGTTGACTGTTGTTGTCTTACCTGCTCCATTATGACCAAGAAAACCAAATATCTCACCTTTAAAAATTTGTAAATTTAAATTCTTTAGGGCAATAAAATCGCTGTATTTTTTAGTAAGTCCCTCAGTTTTTATTATAATTTCTTTTAAGTCTTTCATAAATCTCCTTATAAAAGTTTATAAAACATTTTTCACATAGATAAATCTGATAACAAAACTTGAGAGAAATTATAGAATCTCTCTCAAGTTTTGTTATCAGAAAAATATTATTTTTTACTCTATTCCTTCAAGCTGATGATCTACATCTGTATTGTCTTGATCTTGATATCCTCCGTTAGGTAAATTCTTTTCTTGACTTTGTTCATTTGCAGGTTCAATTGATTCAACTTCTCCTTCAGGTTCTTCTATTATCTTGGTAGCGTCAAGTGCAGCTGGGGTGACTGTTGTCAATACTCCAGAAGGTTTACACCCTGATAATGCTAAAAATGAAATAACAAGAAAGCTAATAATTAATATTTTTCTTATCATTTTTTTCACCACCTTTCTTAAAAAGATAACTAGAGCAATAAGAGCCTCCCTGTACAAGGAGACTCTTATTGATTTTAAGAAGATATAATCTTAATCTTCGTGTTCTTCTTCTCCTTCAAATTCATGCACAATGCCATCATTCTCTACTTCGGTCCCCTTTTCTTCTTCTGGCTCTAAAGCAACACTTTCATCACCTGCATCTTGTTCTTCTAATTCTTCTTCAATATTATCTAAATCTGAGGCATTCGTGCTGCTGCTAATTTCTTCTTCTGAAGTTCCCTGAGGAGGATTATTACTCTGCTGAGCAGCAATCTGCATGACTCCTCCGATAACCAGAAGACTTAAAACAAGTATCATAGCTAATAGCTTTTTTACGTTCATTTTTTTCACCTCCTTCCTTGTGATAATTACAAGAGACTTATTCGACCTTTACTTATTATTTTTTCTAATCTTGCGTTTTAAGCTTAAGCGCACGCTTAGCATAACAAAGCAAGATGAATAGTCTGTGAATATTTTTCAATATACTGATCTGCGCCCATCTAATGAAGATTTTAGGGGAAAATAAGACTTACTATGGAATAATCAAAAAAAAGGGGAATAGGAGAGTGGAGGAGGCATATCTAGGGAAATATGATACTTTTCCAGATAAAGCAAAAAGAATTCCCAATTCTATAGAAGGTTTGCATAATAAGATGAGGTTATATTCTTCTTTAGATGATCAATCTTCAGAAAAATTTGAGAGAATATTCTATAAATAGGTTATCGGTAGAGAAATAATTATCTCGGTGCCTTTATTGATTTCGCTGTTTACTTTAATTTTTCCTTTATGGTTGTTGACTATTTCTTTTACTATGGAGAGACCTAGACCAGCACCGCTATTTTTCCCAACCCGCGCTTGATCTGCTTTGTAAAAACGGTCAAAGACATGCATAATACCTTCTTGAGAAATGCCAATACCGGTATCCACAACTTTTAAAATCGCTTCTTTTTTCTCTTGCTGTAAAGAAATCAACACCTTGCCTCCGGCATAATTATAGTCAATGGCATTTTTTATTAAATTCGCCAGTAAACGCTTTAGATGTCCTCTGTTTCCTTTGACAAAAATATTTCCTTTAATATTTTTTTCTAAACACACTTGGTGCGCCTTAGCGTAAGGTACTATCAGTCCTATTTGTTTATGAACCAGTGCTCCTAAATCAATTTTTACATATTCCAATGTATGTAAATTATCTTCGCGTGCTAAAAACAGAAGATCATTTACCATATCACTTAAATAATTTAACTCTTCTAAAAAGTCCTTAGCTAATTTTTTATACTCTTCTTTTTTGCTGGCTTCATCTCCGAGTACAGCCTCTGCGCCAGTTTTCATAACTGCTATCGGCGTCCGTAACTCATGGGCAGAATCTGCTAAGAACTTCTTTTGTTTTGTATACGCCGACTCTATAGGCTTTAGTGTTTTTCCGGATAAATAGTAGCTTATGCCACCAACAAGAATAATAATCAGGCCATCTACGGTTAACAAAATAGTCTTTAAACGATCCTGGACTTTTTCTAAAATCTGTGCTTCTATGTTTGCATTACCTTCATATTCAGTGCCCTCATAATCGATATTTTCAGAGATATTTTGGGCAAAAAGGCTATAAACTACCAAACTAAAAATAACCAGGATTATCAATACCCCAACTGTATAGAAGAAGGTTAGCTTCAATTTTGCACGCAGAAAGGCATTATTCTTGAAATTGGTAGCCCACGCCACGGATTGTTTTAATATATTTTTCATTTTTATCACCTAATTTCTTACGCAGCTGCTTTATATATGCATCTACAATATTGCTAAAAGAATCGAAGTCAAAACCCCAGCAATGATCGAGTATTTGATCACGCATCAGCACTTGTCCTTTATTGCGGATTAAGTATTCGAGAACGGTGTATTCTTTTAGTGTTAAAGAAAGGAGGCAGTCGTTTTTTTCCACTTTGTGCTGAGAATTATCTAACTTGATATCCTGAGCTTCCAACACTTCATTTATTTTTTCTTGCGGACGGCGTAAAAGAGCACGAATACGAGCCAACAGCTCTTTTAGCTCAAATGGTTTTACTAAATAATCATCCGCACCGCTATCCAGACCTACTACTTTATCATCCAGCTCGCCTTTCGCAGTAAGCATAATAACCGGCATATTTATTGATTGATTTCTTAAACTGCGACAGATGGAGATACCGTCTTTTTTGGGTAACATTATATCAAGGATAATTAAGTCGTATTCGTTCCAAACTGCTTGGTTTTCGCCATCTTCACCGTCATAGGCACAGTCAACCGTATAGCTTTGGTTTTTCAAAGCTTTCTTAATGTAACCGGATAATTTTTGATTGTCTTCAATCAGCAGTATTTTCATATTTTTATCATATAAAAGAAAAATGAATAATTGATGAAAATATTATACAGAAATCAGCTATTGCTTTTTATCGTTATAAAACTAGTCTTTAAAATATTTTACTCGACAACCGCGACAAAAAAGTAATTCGATCAAAATACCTTTAATTTTCTATTGTATCCTCACATAGCTTTTTCAAGGCCATTTTCTATTACTATCTTTATTGCCTCAGTAGAAAGTTCTATTTTTCCTTTTATTTTATCCTCCTCGTTATCGTTAAAATTGTGAACTTGAGAAGATATTAGGACAAATACCTATTTATTAACTTTCTTCTTAGGCCTTCCTTCCGTCTTTACCTTAAACCTCCCTTACGTCTTTCTATCTATAAAATTATCTGTTCCTAGAGGTTAGCTTGTCCTAGCGTTTTCCCTGAAGCCTTTCGTTTTATCGGTATTATTAGGTAACTTTATAGAACTTCTTTTATTCTTTTGCCTTTTATTTTTTTCTCTCCTTTCGAAGTCTAATTTTAAAATTAATTTTTTTACTTTATTTATTTGTATCATTTTTTTATTTTATATACAAATGTTAATATAAAAATAACGAGAATTTTACTATTACATTCGACTCTTCAGATTAAAAATCCTTCTTTTTCTTATAAAATAATTTAAAAAATAAAAAAAGCCCTTCAGCTTGATGCCAAAGGGCTTAGAATTAGCAAGCTCCCCGGGTAGGATTCGAACCTACAACCCTCCGGTTAACAGCCGGATGCTCCACCGTTGAGCTACCGAGGAATATTTCCATGTAATTATACTTAAAAAATCATGTTCAGTCAATATTTTTTATTTAATTAAAAGGATATTTTTTAATTTATGCTTAAGGTTTAAAAAACAGTCCTTTAATTTTTATTCTAAATAGTCTTTTAATTTTTTACTTCTGCTAGGATGTCTTAATTTTCTTAATGCCTTGGCTTCGATTTGACGAATTCTTTCTCTGGTTACTCCGAACTCTTTACCAACTTCTTCTAAAGTATGGGGATGACCGGTGGCAATTCCAAATCTCAATTCCAACACTCTCTTCTCTCGGTAAGTCAAAGTCTCTAAGACATTGTCTAATTGCTCTTTCAAAAGAGTATAGGTAGCAATTTTAGGAGGAGCGGGTGAATCTTTATCTTCTATAAAATCTCCTAAGTGACTGTCTTCTTCTTTCCCGATTGGAGTTTCTAAGGAAACAGGCTCCTGGGCAGTTTTTAATATCTCCCTTACTTTATCTTCAGTAATTTCCATATTTTCAGCTATTTCCTTAACGGTCGGTTCTCGTCCTAATTCCTGCAAAAGATGGCGTGACACCCTTATTAATTTGTTAATAGTCTCCACCATATGAACAGGAACGCGAATAGTCCTGGCTTGATCTGCTATAGCTCTGGTAATTGCCTGTCTTATCCACCAAGTAGCATAAGTACTAAATTTATATCCCTTTTTGTAGTCAAACTTCTCTACTGCCCTGATCAAACCCATATTACCTTCCTGGATCAGATCTAAAAATAGCATTCCTCTACCCACATATCTTTTGGCAATACTTACTACTAATCTTAAATTTGACTCTACTAATTTTTTCTTGGCTTCGTGATCTCCTTTTTGCATTCTTCTAGCCAATTCTACCTCTTGTTTGGCAGTTAATAATCTTATCTGCCCTATTTCCTTTAAGTACATTTTTACGGGATCATCTAATTCTAATTGTTTCGCCAATTCTATTTCTAAATCTAATTTAGCTTTAGAGGAGTGGAGTTTTTTGTTTTTCTCTTCAACATCTTTATCCTTGGCTAGCAAATTACCCTCTTCCTCGTTCTCAACTAAATCAATTCCAGATTCACTTAGAATATCATATAAATCTTCTACTTTACTCAGATCTAAAATATCATCTGCTAAATATTTCTCTAATTCTTTGTAAGTTAAGTAGCCTTGCTCCTTACCTTCTTTAATTAATTCTTCGATTATTTTCTTTTTCCCCATTATCAAGCCTTCCTTCTTAACAGTAAATTTTATATTTGTATAAATTATAAATATAAAATATCAATTAATATTTTGACTTTTTAGTTGCCGAACAATTTCCCGTAATTCTTCTAAATCATCTTCTTCTATCTTTTCAGATTTTTTTATCTTTTCATCGAGAATTTTTGCCCTTTTTTCGAGATTTTTTCTCTCTTGAGTCAACTTAAAATTATTTATAGTATCTACATATCCGGAGATTATCTTCTCGTCAAAAGTCATAGTTTCTTCCATTAAAATCTTAGAAATTAATTTTGCTGCCTCATCATCATTTAAACAGTCAATAACTTTTTGAGAATCTACCGCTTTATCATCTTTTAATTTTTTTTCAATAGCTGTTACAATTTGACGATGTAACAGAACTGAAAAATCTTTTGCTTTCAACTTTTTTAAAATGTCTTGGGCAATTTGTTCATTTTCCAGCATACATCCGATAAGAATTTTTTCCGCTTTAATATTTCCAGGCTCAGAATCCGGATTAATAAAACTGGGGATAAATTCCTTTAAGCCTTTTTTATATTTTACTAAATCAATCCTAATTGCTTCTTCGGATAATTTTAATTCTTCAGATATTTTTACAATCTGGGCTCTTAGCTCATTCTCGTCGCCCATTACGCTCAGGGTAGGCATAATCCCTTTAATAACTTCTACTTTTCCTTCTATAGTTTTAACACTATAATTAGAATATAAAAGTTTTAACTTATAATCTATTAAGGAAAGCGACCTATCAATTAAATTTTGAAAAGGCTTTATTCCTTTTTTAATTAAAAAATCAGCTGGGTCATAACCCTGAGGTAAGGCTAATACTTTAATTATAAGACCAGCTTCTACCAGCAAATCCAAACTTCTTAAGGTCGCCATATTACCGGCAGAATCTGCATCATAAGCGATTAAAACCGTATCGGTAAACCGTTTTATTAAGTCTATCTGTTTAGTGGTTAAAGCTGTCCCCAGAGATGCTGCTACATTATTAAATTCGTATTGTTGAGTTATTAAAACATCGGTATAACCTTCTACAATAATTATATAATTCTTTTTTCGGATATCTTCCTTGGCAAAGTTTAAATTGTATAAATTACTCCCTTTGTTATAAACCAACGTTTCCGGAGAATTTATATACTTGGGTAAAGAATCATCTAAAACCCTGCCTCCAAAACCTATTACCCCCCCTGATAAGTGAAAGATAGGAAAAATTATCCTGTCTCTGAAATAGTCAATATATTTCCCTTCTATTTTGCTCTTTTTTATTAGTCCGGCCTTGATCAGCTCTTCGTACGTATATCCCTTTTTCTTTAAAAAGTTAGTTAATACATCCCAACCGGGAGGAGCATAACCTAATCTATACTTTTCGACACTAGTATCGTTAATTCCTCTTTTTTTTAAATAATTTATTATTTTTTTTCCTTGATTAGTCCTAAATAAGCATTCTCGGTAATAATTTGCGGCCAGATTATTTAATTTATATAACCTTTCTTTTTTCCTGTAAAGTAAATTTTCTTTTTCTTCATCTACGGGGAGAGATACGCCTGATTTTTTAGCTAACATCTCCACTGCTTCAAAAAAGCTAAGTTTCTCATATTTCATAAGAAAATTAAAAACATTACCCCCTTCTCCACATCCAAAACAATGAAATAACTGTTTTTCAGGACTAACCATAAAAGAAGGGGTCTTCTCTCCATGAAAAGGGCATAAGCCTTTAAATCCCTTTCCTGCTGGCTTTAAGTGTACATACTCTGAAATAATATCTACAATATCGCAATGATTCCTTATTTCTTCCAGTAAATCAGATGAAAATCTCAAATATAAATCACCTACATATTATTATCGTTATATATAATGAATGAAACATTTTCTTTTTTTAAAACTCCTAAATTTATCTTCGTATTAATATATTCTACAAAAGTTTTAATTTTCCTCTTTTTTTTATAAAAATATTTTAAAAAAATACTAGTTGATTATTTTTAATATAAATCAACTAGTCTAAGGTAACTTGCTTTAAATTTTTTGGGAGAAAATCAGAAAGTAAGACTAAAAATTTAGCTGTAAATTTTCTTCTCTGAAATTTTTTTCTTCCTTTTTGACCTTTCCATACTTTCCGCCGCCACCCGCACTTAATTTTAAAAGTCCCTTTCTGGCTAAAATTATATTCTTAGCAATTTCAAATCCTACTACCTGGCTAATTTGCTGATAAGAAGCTTGGTGTAGTATATTCATTTCAGTGCCAAAGTAACCAAACAATTTATTCAGGGTTTTTTTACCTACACCGGGTACAAATTCTAAAGGAACCTGGTGATAATAAAGCGGACGATGAGAAGGAGAAATAGATTGTTGGTAATCTCCGATTTCCACAATCCGATCAAAAACACCTTTTACTATTTTGTCACTCCCGCATTTTTCACACTTATAAACTGGGGGATTGCTGGTAGCTGTAAAATTACAAATCTCGCAAAAAGTTCGATGATATCTTCCCAGTTTAGGGTCAAGGCCGTAATTGGTAGTTATCCTTCTTCCTTCTTTTCTCTGTAAGGCTAAAAGTATCTCTTTAAAATTTGCCTTCTCCAGTTCTACTATATTATATTCTCGGCCGATCTTGGGTAAAGAATGTGCATCCGAATTAGTTAAAAAAGTATACTTGGCTAATTCTCTTAAATGGTCAGCAATTTCTGTATCTGCACTTAATCCTAATTCTATAGCAGGAATTTTTTTTAGAGTAGACCTGCTAAACATCTCCGGTAATCTTCTGACACAATTCCCATAAACACTTTTATAGGGAGTAAATGCATGGGCGGGGATTAAAATCCCCCCAATCCGGTTTATAATTTGAAATGCTTCCTGGGCACTAATTTTACAATTTTGACTGCTTAAACTCACATTGGTAACCAGTAGGGATAGTGCCTTGCTAAATTCTCTTATATCCTCAAAATAGGGGAAATAGGCTATTTGATGGGAATATCCTCCACCTTTTTCTTTGGTTTCAATTTCTGAGCCCAAAATAATAGTGACTTTGTCCTGATAAATTAAGCCACCTTCTTTTAAAGGTTTCATTTCTCCGCTGTTAATTAACTGGGAAATATCATCAATTACTTCTGGTGAAGCGCAATCAACGATACCTACAATATCAATCCCTTTTCTATATTTACATTCTCGGGCAATGTTGGCAAAAGTTAAATCTCTGGAAGCAGTTATTTTTATAGGAGCTCCACTTTTGCTTCTGCCAATATGCACATGCAAATCCATAAAATATGTCTTCATGTTTTGATCCCTTACGAGTTCGATAAATCGAGCCCTTTGTATCTACACTATACGCGATACTCGATACTCGATACTCGATACTAAGTATAATATTCCAATAATCGTCTTGGCATCTTTGATAACATTTCCCTTTATCATTTTTAAAACTTCAGATATTTTTAAATTCTTAACTTGAATAAATTCATCAGCATCTTCATTCTTACTTCTTTCCTCTAAATCCTCCGCTAAAAATAGTGTAAGTCTTTCATTACAAAAACCTGGAGTAGAGAAAAAAGATACTAATTTTTTAATCTTTCGAGGATAATAACCGGTTTCCTCTTCCAATTCTCTTTTGGCGCATCTAACTAAATCTTCTCCCTCTTCCACCATCCCTGCTGGCAGTTCCCATAAAACTTCATTTGCCGGTTCTCTGAACTGTCTGATCATTACTACCTTTTTGTCATCAGTCAAAGCTAATATAACTACAGCTCCAGGATGTTCAACTATTTCCCTGACAGTCTCCTTGCCATCAGGTAGTTTTACTTTATCCTGACGAAGGTTAATAATTTTCCCCTTATAAATATAGGTGGAAGATAAAATTTGTTTTTCTAAAGAATCTTCTTTATTCATTTAAGTTTTCTCCAGAGGTTACAGTATTTATAATAGATAAAACATATTCTGCTGTCTTTTTTAAATTTTTAACAAGAATATATTCATCAACTGTATGAACCTTCTCCATACCTATAGCTAAATCGACTGAGGGGAAACCCTTTTTATTAAATACATTGGCATCACTCCCCCCTCCACTGGGATGTAATTCTGGTTGTAATCCCATATCTTTTGCCGCTTTTATTGCTATCTTAACTCCCCGGTCATCAGGAGATAAGTTGTAGCAATAATACTCTTTATTAATCTTTACCTCCGCCTTTGCTTTAAATTCCTGAGCAGTATCTTCGGCTATCTGTTTTAATTTCTTGGTATATTTTTCTAATTTCTCTTCATTTCTACTTCTAACTTCTCCTTCTAATGTTACTTCATCAGGAATAATATTGGTAGCTTTACCACCGGAAATAATCCCGATATTGGCAGTAGTCTCTTCATCTATTCGGCCTAACTTCATCCGAGAAAGGGCAAATCCGGCTACCTGAATAGCATTAATTCCTTCTTCGGGATTTGAACCGGCATGAGCAGATTTTCCATGAATAATAATTTTCAGAGAATTCTGAGAAGGGGCTGCACTGATAATTTCTCCTACCTGTCCTCCGGAATCTAAAACAAAACCCATTTGTGCATTTAAACTGGAAATATCTAAATTCTTTGCACCTAATAACCCTATTTCTTCACAGATGGAAAATACAATCTCTATATCACCACAGGGAATATTATTTTCCTTAAGAATATGCAATACTTCTAATAAAGCTGCGATCGCCGCTTTATCATCTGCGCCTAAAATTGTTTTTCCGCTGCTTAATATTTTGTCTCCCTCGCAAACAGGTTTAATATTTTTCCCCGGAACAACTGTATCCATATGAGCGGAAAACATAATAGGAGTTGCTTCTTTAATATTTCCCTTAAAACGAGCAATTATATTACCGCTATTAGATTTTACCTTCTCACCAGCTTGATCAACTGTAACTTCTAATCCTAAACCTTTTAGTTTTTTTACTAAAAAATCTGCAACTTCCTTCTCTTCTCCGGATACACTGTCTATCCTAACTAATTCCATAAAACTTTCTATCAATCTTTTTTCATTAATCATTAATTATCCCCTTCTTTTTAGTATATCGTATATCGTATTTTAGTATATAACAGGTAGCGTTCATCATGCAAGAAAAAATAAGGAGCGGATAAATCCACCCCTTACGCTAAATTCAAAAAATTAATTTATTCTTCCCCACATTAAAATGTGGGGGGATTTTATCACTCCTTAACTAATTCTGCCCCTTGTTTTAAAGCTTCTTTGTTTAATTCTAATGATTCTTTATTACGTCCGGCTAAAACCTTCTCTAAAGCCTTAAATATGGTATCCATCTTTACAATTCCTGATTGTTCAACATAAGCACCTAAAACTACCATATTGGCTGCTCTTGAATTACCTAACTTATCAGCAATATCATCTGCAGGAATCTTTATTACGTTAACATCATTCCTTTTTACTTCACGTTTTATTAATGAAGCATTCAAGATGATTAATCCATCATCACTTACATTCGATTCAAATTTATCTAATGAAGGTTGATTCATAGCAATTAATATTTTTGGATGAGATACAATTGGAGAACCAATTTCATTAGATGAAATAAGTACTGTGCAATTGGCTGTTCCTCCTCTCATCTCTGGTCCATAAGAAGGCATCCAGGCAACTTTTTTACCTTCTATCATTCCGGCATAAGCCAATAATCTGCCCATCAACATTACTCCTTGACCACCAAATCCTGAAATAATTATCCTCTCTAACATTCAAGACACCTCCTCAGGAGTTTTAAATTCTCCTAATGGATAATAAGGAATCATGTTTTCTTCCAACCACTTATTTGCTTCAATTGGACTTAGACCCCAGTTAGTAGGACAGGTAGAGAGAATTTCAACCAGAGAAAAACCTTTCCCCTCTATCTGTGACTGAAAAGCTTTTCTTATAGCTTTCTTTGCTTTTAATATGTAGGCAGGCCTGGATAAGGCTACCCGAGAAATATAAGCAACTCCTTTTAGAGTAGATAACATCTCTGCTACCTTTATAGGATATCCCATAGTTTTCGGGTCTCTGCCATAAGGAGAGGTCTGGGTTACCTGTCCCACTAAAGTAGTGGGCGCCATCTGCCCACCGGTCATCCCGTAGATAGCATTATTTATAAATATAACCGTAATGTTCTCACCACGATTAGCAGTATGCACTATCTCTGCCGTACCAATAGAGGCTAAATCTCCATCTCCTTGATAAGTAAATACAATAGAATCTGGTTTTGCTCTTTTTATTCCGGTAGCTACAGCGGGAGCTCTCCCGTGCGCTGCACAAATCATATCACAATCAAAAAAAACATAGGCAAATACGGAACAACCTACCGGGCATACTCCTATAGTTTTTTCTCTTACCCCAAATTCATCTAAAGCTTCAGCCACTAATCGATGCGCAATACCATGGTGACACCCCGGACAATAAGTAAAAGTATCTTTGGTTAAAGATTTGGGACTTTCAAAAACTTTCTTCATAATATTATTACACACCTCCGTAATATATAATCTAAAATGTAATTAATCTATTTTAAATATTTCTTTATTTCAGTCAAAATTTCCCTTTGTGTAGGTATGACTCCGCCCACTCTACCATAAAAATTAACTTCCGCCTTACCATTTACGGCTAATTTAACATCTTCCACCATTTGTCCCATGCTCATCTCTACAACTAAAAACTTATTTACCTTTTCGGAAGTCTCAGCAATTATCTTTTCCGGAAAAGGAAATAGAGTAATTGGCCTGATTAATCCGACATTAATTCCCACTTTTTTAGCGTTGTTAACTACAGTTTTTGCAATCCGAGCTACTATTCCGTAAGCAACTATTATTAAATCAGCATTATCCAAATTAACTGTTTCACATCTAACTTCTTTTTCTTTTAATTTATTATATTTCTCTTGAATTTTTAAATTCAATTTTTCCATTTCATAAGGATCCAGATTAAAGGGAACAATATAATTTTTTTCTCTTCCTTTGCACCCGGTTAAAATCCATCCTTCTTTATCTGGCAAATCAATCTTTTTTCTTTCCTTAAACTCTACAGCTTCCATCATTTGTCCTATAAGCCCATCTCCTAATATCATTGCAGGATTTGTATATTTATCAGCTAAATCAAAAGCATCCATGGTTAAATCTACCAACTCTTGCACAGAAGAAGGAGCCAGTACAATTAAATGATAATCACCGTGTCCTCCTCCTTTGGTAGCTTGAAAATAATCAGCTTGTCCAGGCTGTATACTCCCTAATCCTGGTCCACCTCTTTGCATGTTTACTATTACGCACGGTAACTCAGCACAGGCGATATAAGAAATTCCTTCTTGCTTCAAACTTATTCCTGGACCCGAGGATGAAGTCATGGCTCTTGCTCCTGTGGCAGCGGCTCCGTAAACCATATTTATTGCTGCTAGTTCACTTTCAGCTTGTATAAAAGCTGAGTTCTTCATCTTGAGTAATTTTTTAGACATATAAGCAGTTAATTCAGTTTGGGGAGTAATCGGATAACCAAAATAAAATCGACAACCAGCACGAATTGCAGCTTCTCCAATAGCTTCATTCCCTTTCATCAACATTTTTTCTCCCATTTTCCAGCCTCCTTAATAAAAATCTAACTTTTAAACTAATTGATAGTAAATAGTTGTATTTAAGAGTTCTAATTGTGTATTTTGTATTTGAAACTAACGACTATTCACTATTCACTATTCACTAACGACTAATTTATTTATACACTTCAATAGCAACATCCGGGCAAGATATTGCACAAAAAGCACATCCGGTACATTCTTCCGGTTTAATCTGTTTGGCAGGATGATAGCCTTTTTTGTTAAAATATTCTGCCATAACTATAATATGTTTAGGGCAAGCGGGGATACATAATTCGCACCCTTTGCATCTTTCCTTATCAATTACAATTTTTGCCATATTCTTTCCTCTCTCCTTTTTTAAAGCTTAATTCCACGGTAAATGCATAAACCGTTTTATATAAAATATTGGTTCTATAAAATTTTTCTGCCTTATTTTTTTAGAAAATCGTTCGTCTACACAGATAAATTTAACAGGCACCTCTAATTTTTGAGCTGCCTTTTTTATTAAAATGTGTCCTTTTTTGATTGTTTCCTCATCGGTTTGGCTACTTAAATTCGGATTGCTCACTATCCCGTTAATTTTTAATCGAGATGTATTTTCTATTTCCTGAGCCATCTGTTTAATTTGAGGTGCACTTTGAGTAAAAGGCCTATAAGAATTTACTACCAGCAGCATTTCATAATCTAAATCTTTGATGAAATACCTGAAATTACCCAAAACCACTGCTCCTGCATCATCTCCACCCACATCAAGAATTAAGCAATAATATGGATTTTGAATTAAACCTTTTATCTCGGGAGAAATTAGGGGTAAATCGGCATAAGCCATCTCACCTTCAGGAGCGATCACTTTTATGTCTTTAAAATTTAAAGTATCTTTTGCTTCTCGAGTTCTAAAATAAGGATTAACAATATCTAAATCTACAATAGCAACTTTAGCGTAGCTTTTCCTGCAATATATTGAATAATTAATGGCAATTTCTGTCTTTCCACTTCCAAAACTTCCAACAAATATCTTTATTCTTTTACTCAATATATTTTTTCCACCTCTTCTCCCTTTAAAACTCTTAAAGCTCCTTCACATAAGGACAGCATCTCCTCTTCACCGGGATACACCATAACTAAAGATAAAAAACTCACTCTATCTCTTACCATATTAATAAATTCATTATTATAAGCTATCCCCCCGGTTAAAATGATGGCATCTATCTGACCTTTCAATACTGTAGCCCCTGCTCCGATTTCTTTAGCTACTTGATAAGCCATAGCTTCTAATATTAATTTTGCTTTTTTATCTCCATATTTGATCATCTTTACTACTTCTCTAACATCATTAGTATTTAAATAAGCTACTAATCCACCTTTGCCTTTTATCTTTTTCATCATCTCATCCCTGGTAAATTTTCCGGAAAAACAAAGTTCTACCAGACCACCAACAGGAACTCCGCCACTTCTCTCAGGAGTAAAAGGTCCTTCTCCGTTAAGAGCATTATTAACATCAATAACCTTTCCCTTACAATGAATTCCCACTGAAATTCCTCCACCTAAGTGAGCGATAATAAAATTTAACTTCTCGTACTTTTTTCCTAAATCTAATGCTGCTTTTCGAGCAACTGCTTTTTGATTTAAAGCATGAAGTATGCTAATTCGAGGAATTTCTGGCATTCCAGAAATTCTGGCAACAGGTTTCATCTCGTCAATGACTACAGGATCAACTATATATGAAGGAATAGATAAGTTTTCAGCAATTCCATATGCAAGTAATCCTCCTAAATTAGAAGCGTGTTCACCCATTGCTCCTCTATGAAGATCTTCTAACATCTTCTCATTAATTCGATAAGTCCCGCTGGCAATAGGTTTTAACAATCCTCCTCGTCCTACTACCGCATTAAGAGTGGAAAGATTAATTCCTTTTTCCTTTAAAAAACTTAAAATAATATCTTGCCGAAAATGATATTGGTCAATAATTTTATTAAAATTTGATAATTCTTTACTGCTATGCTCGATCTTCTTTTCGAATAACAGTTGTTCATTAGAAAACAACACTACTTTGGTGGAAGTAGAACCAGGATTTATCACCAATATTTTATAATCTTTACTCATCTTTAAATCACCTCATAAAACTAGCGTGTTATCTTAAATTTCACCCATTTCACTCATTAATACTCCCAGGGCAATAGAATATAATTTTGATTGTGCACTATCCGAACGAGAAACTAATACTACAGGAGCCTTTGCCCCTAAAAGTAATCCTGCTGGTACTGCTTTAGCCAAATAAACCAAGCCTTTAGCAAAGATATTTCCTGATTCGATATTTGGTACCAATACAATATCTACTTCTCCGGAAACTGGGCTTTCAATTCCCTTATGCTCTGCTGCTTCCTTAGAAATAGCATTATCAAAGCCTAATGGTCCATCCACTATTCCGCCAACAATCTGTCCTCTCTCACTCATTTTAGCTAAACAGGCTGCATCGATAGTTGCGGGCATATCAGGATTCACTAATTCTAAAGCTGCAACAACTGCTACTTTAGGCTTCTTTATTCCCATTGAATGAGCATAATAGATAGCATTCTGGATTATCTGGGCTTTTTGTTTTAAATCCGGACTGATGTTCATACCCCCATCAGTCATAGTAAGCAAACGATTATAATTTTTTATCTCCAAGGTATAAACATGGCTGAGCAATCTGTTAGTGCGTAAACCAATTTCTTTATCTAAAACAGCCTGTAAAAGTCTGGCTGTTCCCATCATACCTTTCATTAATATAGATGCCTTTTTATTTCGGACTAACTCAACAGCACATCGGGCAGTTTCTGTTTTATCCGGTTTATCAATTATTTCATAATTAGCAGGATCGATCCCCATTTTTTCAGCTATCTGAATAATCTCTTTTTTATCACCGACCAAAATTGAATCGGTTAATCCTTCTTTTCGGGCAGCTTCGACTGCTTTTAATACATCTTCTGCTCCAGCAGAAGCTACTGCCATTTTTTTAGGACCATAATCTTTAGCCTTGTTTAAAACTTCATCAAAAGTTCTTAACATTTTTACTGTTCACCTCTTTATTAAAAATTTACCAATTAGCCGATTTACCGATTCTCCAATTCATCAATTCACCAATTCTCCAATTGGCCAATTATACTAGTTGTCCAGTTTACCAGTTTACCAGTTTCCCAGCTTATTTAGTTATTAGCAGGATAGGTGCTTCGCCTGTCTTTTTACTTCTTTTTTCTTCTTTTTTCTTTCTTTCTTTGCTATATACTATATGCTATATACTATATACTAATTAGGTTTCTGAATATTTAATATTTAATTCTCTTTTTAATTACTTTTCCCAATCTTTTAATTCCCTCATCAATATCTTCCACACTTGGATAACAGAAAGAAAGTCTCATAGTATTTTTTCCTTTCCCATCAGCAAAAAATGGACCACCAGGTACATAGGCTACATTCTCTTCAATTGCTTCTTTAAACATTTCTCCGGTATCTATGTACTCAGGCAAAGTAGCCACTACAAAAAATCCTCCTTGCGGTTTAGTCCAGGTAACCTCTTGTGGAAAATATTTATCTAAAGCATTCAATATTACATCTCTTTTTTTCTTATAAATTTGAATATTAGATCTGATATTTTCTTCTAATTTGCCTGATTTGCAATACTCACAAGCAATTAATTGGGTTAAGATGCAGGTACATAAATCGGTTGCTTGTTTCAGTATAGCCATCTTCCATATTATATCTTTATTACCTAACACCCAAGCTAATCGCAACCCCGGGCATAATATCTTAGAGAAGGTTCCTAAACTAATAACAAATCCATTATTATCCAAAGAATATATAGAGGGGATTGGTTCTCCTTCGAATCTGAGTTTTTCATAAGGATTATCTTCTACGATAAATACATTAAATTTATGAGCAATTTCGATTATTTTCTTTCGTCGAGCCAGGGACATGGTTACTCCTGCAGGATTTTGAAAATTGGAAATAGTATATATGAATTTCACTTTTTTACCTTCCTTTTTAAGCCGGGTAAGTTTTTCCTCTAATATATCCATCTGCATACCTTCGTCATCCATAGGTATACCTGCTAATTCTCCTCCATAACTATGAAAAGCGTTTAAAGCAGCCAAATAACTGGGCAATTCTACAATCGCTATATCTCCGGGATTTAAAAAAACTTTACCCACTAAATCTAATCCTTGTTGTGAACCAGAACTAATAATTATATTTTCTAACTCTCCATTATTACCATCTTTTGCTAAATGGTCTAAAATACATTTTCTTAATTCGGGTAATCCTTCAGTGGTACTATATTGTAAGGCTCGAGCGCTATTTTTACTTAATACCTTCTGGGTTATTTTCTTTATATCTTCTACTGGGAAAGTTGCGGGATCCGGCATTCCTCCTGCTAAAGATATCACTTCCGGATTTTGAACTAATTTCAAAATCTCCCGAATAGCTGAACCTTCCATTTTGGAGGCTAAAATAGAATAAAATTCTTCTGTATTTATCGACATTACATTCACTCCTTTTATTTTTATTTTCATTTCATATTTATGCATATTATTGCATTTTATGCAATATTTTGTTAATAATTCCATTATACGTGGTGTACAACATGAAACTATATACTCATTACACATTACCTATTACTGTATTACCTATCTAACATTTTTTGGGCATGCCGAATAGTAATCTCGCTCATCTGACTTCCATCTAACATGCGGGCAATCTCTTTAACCTGTTCTTCACCTTCCATTTCTTTTAACCTTATCCCGGTTTGATTATTTAAAATATACTTTTCAATGTAAAAATGTCTCTCAGCCCTGCAGGCTATCTGAGGCAGGTGAGTTACACAAATTACCTGTCTTTTTCTAGAAAGTGCCTTCAATTTTTGAGCAATTACCTCACCCAAGCGTGCACCTACCCCGCTGTCAATTTCATCAAAGATTAGCGTCGGAACTTGATCTACTTCCGAAAGTATTGATTTCAAAGCTAACATAATTCTCGAAACCTCTCCTCCCGAGACAATTCGAGCTAAAGGACGTAGTCTTTCTCCTACATTAGGAGAAATCATAAACTCAATATCATCTATCCCTTTTGGACCTATCTTATATTTTTTACCATCTACTTCTATTCCATTATCATCTTCGTAAGAATTAATAGAAACTTCAAACTGACATCTCTTCATGTTTAAATCTTCTAATTCTCTTACCATCATCTTTTGTAAATCCTCAGCAATCTTTCTCCGATTTATATTTAGATTGTGAGAAATGGTGGAAATTATATCTTCCAGAGAATTAACTTCTTCTTTTAATTTTTCTAATTTGTCTTCGCTATAATCAACGGCTTCTAATTCCTGATATATTTTTTGGCGATATTCCAATATTTCTTCTATAGTAGAGCCATATTTACTCTTTAAACTATTAATCAGATTTAATCTACCCTCAACTTCTTTTAATTTTTGGCTATCCAAATCTATTTCATCTTTGTATTTTACAATTTCATTCACAATATCCTCAAATTGATATCCTACTTCTTTCAAATTTTCTCTTATCTTTTCTATCCGTCGGTCCAAGGAAGCAATTTCTCCTAAATCTACGGAAACTTCGTTTAGGGAATCTCTTACCGAGGATTGTTCTAATCCGCCTTCATAGAGAATAAAATTGGCTTTTTCCATGGTTTCAATAATTTTTTCCGCATTTTTTAAAACCATTTCTTCCTCTTCTAAAGTCTTATCCTCATCTTTAACTAAAGATGTTTTATCTATTTCTTCTAGCTGAAATTTTAGAAAATCCATTTTTTTTAAATTTTCTTCTTTATCTTTTAATAATTGAAATAACTTTTTGCTCTTTTCTCGCCATCTTCGATAATTATCAAATAATTCCTTTCTAGGTTTAATCATTTTATCTCCACCCAGATTATCCATCAGATCAATATGTTTGGTAGGGTCTAAAAGAGATTGATGATTATGTTGTCCGTGTAAATCAACTAAAAATGTACCAATCTCTTGAAGTGTGGATAAATTTATCAACCGCTGATTAATCAAGCATTTATTCCGTCCTTTTTTATTAACTTCCCGCCTAATAAGTAAAACTCCCTGTCTATCAACAATTTCTATGTCAGAATTTAAATTATTGATTAGCTCTTTTTCTTGGGGAGTCAACAGAAACAGTGCTTCTACCATTAAACTATCTTCTCCGTCTCGAATTAAATCAGAAGCGGCATAACCTCCCAATATTAAATCTATTGCTTCTATGATAATAGATTTCCCGGCTCCGGTCTCACCGGTCAAAACGTTTAATTCTTCCTCAAATTCAATATTTAATTCTTTTATTAAGGCCATATTCTTTATATTTAATTGAAATAACATTTATTTCTGTATCCACCTCATAGTATAGTCCATACATTATTCTATTCTATCTGTCCGCTCCATCTTAATTTTTCCCGTAAAATAGCATAAAAACTCTTTTCTTTAAAGGTAATTAATCGAGCTTTATGATCTGATTTTTTTATTATCACTTCGTCATTTGGCTCTAGGGTAAAGCCCTCCTGCCCATCTATGGTTACCATTACCTCTTCTTCGCTTACTTCCAAAGTTATTTTTACTTGATCATCTTCACCGATGATAAAAGGTCGGGCAGATAAAGTATGGGGGCAGATAGGGGTAAGTATTATAGAATTTATATTAGGGTGGACAATAGGACCGCCGGCAGAAAGAGAATAAGCAGTAGAGCCTGTAGAGGTAGAGACAACCAATCCATCCGCCGAATAAGTAATGACATAATCATTATTGACATAAGTAGCCAGGCAGATAATTCGGGCAAAAGCTCCCTTACCTATAACTACATCATTTAGGGCAGTAAATTTTTTAATCTCTTTTTCTCTTCTTTTCACTGTACAACTTAACATCATTCTCTCATCAAGAAAATATCTCTCCTGATACAGTTTCTCTAAAGACTTTTCCAGGTCATCAATACCAATTTGAGTCAGAAAGCCCAGTCCTCCTAAATTCACTCCAAAAACAGGTATATCTTCGGCAGCGGCTAATCTGGCTGCTCTAAGTAGAGTGCCATCTCCCCCCAAAGAAATTATTAAATCAACTTCTTTAAGAAATTTTTCAGTAGGGCAATTTAACTCTTTCTTTCCTATTTCTTTGCCCATATTTCCTTCTATACACACTTTTAGTTTTTTAGAATTTAGCCAATCAATTATCTTGCAGGCTGTTTCCCGAGTTTTTTCTTTTTTATAATTCACTATTAAACCCACACTGTTAAATTTCATCTCCGCCCTCCTTGAAGTAAATAATATAAGACCAAACTAAAAATTGCTCCTGCCAAAAAATATACTACCTTTATTGTCTTTTGACGCATGGTGCTTTCGAATTGAAACTTTACTTCAGAAATACTCTTATTTTTCATATTTAGTAAAAGAATACCGCTCGGTTGGTAGGCAAGGTAATATTCTAACATCTGTCTTCTGGTCTCCCGGTTAGTAATATAGGGTATTTTCTCTCCACTTTTAACTTCTACCACGTAGATTTTCCCTTTCTTCCTCGCCAAATAATCTATCCGCACTAAGTAGCGATGAATCTTGTCTCCGATAGTTAAAAGGAGTGGTTTGCTTTTTTGAGCATCTATAATCACATAACCGTTTTTCTTTAATATTTTCTCTGCTTCCTTTTCTGCCTGCCTGCTTTTAGAAAATCTCTTCTTTAATCTCTTAGCCCTCAACCAATTGCTTATCCTGATATAGAGAATCAGACAGATTATCCCTCCGCTAATAAATAAAATAAAGATTAAAATACCATTTTCATCTATGTTCAAAAACTTCACTCCAATAATATCTTACTTTAATTTAATTCTTCATGCACTCCCCTGTGGTTAAAATTAAGTATCACTAAATAAAGTCATAGAATATCATTTTTTAGGAGAAAGTTCTTGGTGAGCTTGTTTTACCACTTCCTCAACAATTTGAGGGAAATTATTTGCTTTATCTTTTCCAGAATTTTTTATCAGGCAGATAAAGTATTCTATATTGCCGGAAGTCTTTTTTAAGGGAGAAAAAGTTAAACCTTGAATACTAAAACCTATTTTTTGAGCCTTTTCGCAGATTCTTTCGATTACCGTCTGATGGAGTTCTGCCTTTTTTACTAATCCGCCCTTTTGAATAAACTCCCGGCCTGCTTCGAACTGGGGTTTAATTAATGCCACCACTTCTCCCTTCTCCTTAAGTAGATTATACACTGCTGGCAGAACTTTATCTAACGAAATAAACGAGACATCTATGGTAGCTAATTCAAAAAGGTCATTAAATTTATCAGCAGTAAGATATCTTATGTTAGTTCTGTCTATAACTACGACTCGGCTATCTTTCTGCAGTTTCCAGGCTAACTGTCCGTAGCCTACATCTATACAATAAACTTTCTCAGCTCCATATTTTAAGAGACAATCAGTAAAACCCCCGGTAGATGCACCAACATCAATTACTCTCTTTCCTTTGACATTGACATTAAAAACCTTAAGGGCTTTCTCTAATTTTTCTCCACCTCTGCTTACAAAAGCAGCCTCTTTTTCTGTTACTGAAATATTGCTTTCAACCTTAATCCTTTGCCCTGATTTATCGACTCTTTCCCCTTCCACTAAAACTTCTCCCGCCATAATGGCGCTTTTGGCTTTCTCTCTGCTGGGAAAAAATCCCTTTTCGACCAGTAATATATCCAAACGTTCTTTCTTTGATTTTTTCAAACCTATAAATTCACCTCTCGGACTGAAACTCTACCTATTAATTCTTTCTGTTAAATAAAAATCTAAATTACCGCGCATAATATCCAAGCCATTACAATCCCTATAAAGGCTCCTACTATAACTTCAAAAGGAGTATGTCCAACTAATTCTTTTAAATTTTTATCTCTGATCTTTCTTTCCTCAAAAAATTCTAAAATAATTTTATTTAGTACTTTAGCTTGTTCTCCTGTCTCTCTCCTTACCCCAGCTGCATCGGCCATAATAATAAAAGCTATGACTATAGCTAAAGCAAACAAAGGAGAGTCCCAACCTTCCTTTAAGCCAATGGTTATAGCTACACACACAGAAAGGGCGGAATGAGTGCTGGGCATCCCTCCTGCCCCAACAAATCTCCTCATATCCCATTTTTTTTCGGTAATATAAAATACTATCAGCTTTAAGCTCTGATTTACAACCCAGGTTATAAAAGCAATTATTATAATCTTATTTCTAAAAACTAGAGATAAGTCAGCAATATTAATCTCTATCACTCCCCGTTTTTCTATATTGTTCATTTTAGTTTTCTGGTTTAATCCAATCTTTGTCTCTAAGTAAAGGCATACTGATGTCTATATGACCAACCAAGCTTTCCTTCTCATTTCCTCCCACTAATATTTGCACACCTGTAATCGGAAGGATTTCAGTTAGAGTATTGACTATAGAATAGATGGTCATCAATTCACCACTGCTTCCTCCCGGATGATTTTTAAATATTTCTTCAGATAGGTCTACATAGACAATATCATCGGCAATATATACTTCATTGACTTGAGTTTCTTTAGGGATTGTAGGATAAATTTCGGAATTTTCCGGACCTTTTATCAGTTCAACAACTGCCTGTCTGGCCAAAGAAGGGGTTTGGGATATTTTTCTTTTTTCAGGCACCAAGTACATCGCTTGAGAATCAGAAAAGTAAAGGTTAACTTCGACCATCTCTTCTGTCGGCACAGGTTGAACTTCTTTTATTTCTTCTTCCTTATAAGGGACTTCCTTGGTAATAATAGGCTTTTCTCTATATCTTTCCCAGATAGGGACAATAAGCTTATTGAATAATGTATAGCTAAAAATTACAATTACTACCAGTATTAATAATATGAAGATGATTTTCAGGTTATTTCTTTTCTTCTTCGACTTTCTATTTTTCGCCATAATAATTTATCCTATTCACCATTATCAGGGGCATTTTCTATATAATATTTTATTGCTTCAAATAGGGCTTGAGCAGCATTTTCTCTAAACTTATTGGTTTTTAGTAATTCTTCCTCTTTAGGATTAGAAATAAAACCAACCTCTACAATAACTGCAACCATATTTGCTCCCTTTAGCACTAAAAATGGAGCTTGCTTTACTCCCCTATTTTCTAATTTTAGATATTTTACTAATTCATTCTGTACAATTTCGGCAAAATCAAGACTGTACTGGATATTAGCGCTCTCTTCCAGGTCAGCGATAATCAAGGCTAAATCAGTATCTACCTCCGGATGAGCTCTACTGGCTCTATTTTCTCTGTCTGCTACATCTCTGGCAGAAGCACCGATATATTTGGAGCTTAAGAAAAAAGTCTCTATTCCCGCAGCACTAGGACGATGATTTAAAACTGAATTAGCATGTATACTTAAAAATACAAAACCATTTTTCTGGTTAGCAAAATTTGTTCTATCTTCCAAGTAAATAAATTCACCTTTATCTCTGGTTAAATAGGTAGGAATACCTGCATTTTTTAACAATTTCTCTAAATAAAGAGCGATTCCTAAAGTAACTTCACTCTCCTTCAAACCGGTAGGTCCAATCGCCCCCGGGTCTTTTCCACCATGACCGGGATCAATAATTACTACTCTTTTCCCGGTTATTTCGGGTTTAGGGATAAGCTTTTCTTCAGGCTTAGCGGGAAGAGTTTCAGTAATGGCTGCTTCTTCACCTGATTTGAATATATCAATCACTACCCTATCAGGTTCAATAAGACTGAAAAGCTCATATCTGGCTTCCCGATAAAGGTCAAATACAACTCTGGTAATTTCCTCGTTAAATTGAGCTGTCCTTACTGTTTTTATCACCCCATCATCTATTTTTATCTGCTTTGAGGTATCTTCTAATTTTGCAACAGAACCCATTATATCGATAAAAATTCTATCCGGATTTATTAATTTATCTGCTCTAAATTCTGTCTTTTCAGATAAATCTATCACCACCCTGGTTTTATCGGGATAAGAATAACTTCTAACTTTTAACAGATAAGGTCTTATGGTGTTAATAAATAAAGTCTTGGCTTGGTTCTCCCATTTAATATCTACTTCGGCAATAATTTTAATTACTTCTAAGGGAATCATTACCCGATTATCGATAATTCTGGCTGGCATTTCCAGAGGAATTACCTTTTTATCTATCTCCAAAGAAGGTTCATCTATTACTAAACGGGCTGTACGGCTATTAATATTTATAGTCATTAACTTTAAAGCTGGGAACCAGGTAATCCTTCCACCTAAAGCTTCTACTACATTACGAGCTGAAACAAATAATCGGTCATTCTCGATAACTGAAGGGACAACGGTTTCGAGGGGTTTATTATCTAATAGTATCTCTATTTCTGAAGATTGGGCTAAAACTGAAGAAACAAGGAATAAAATAATCAATAAAATTGTCATTAAAATTATGTCGAATATCTTTTTCATATAACCTATTTTATCCCTCCTGGACTAAATATCTAAAGAATAAAACTTTTAAGATGGCTGCTAAAGGAACGGCTACTAATACTCCTAATATTCCTAACAACTGACCGCAAATTAACATTGATAAGATTACTGTTAAAGGATGTAAACCTAATCCCTTTCCCAAGATGTTAGGATTAAGATATACCGCCTCAAGCTGATTAACTAGAACAAATAAAACTACAATCAGTAACAAAGACCACCAAGGGTTACCCAAAGCAAAAATTAGAGCCAGAACAACTCCTACAATAGGGCCTAAATAAGGAATAAAATTAAAAACTCCACTAACAATTCCGATAATCAAGGCAAATTCCAAATTTAAGAAATACAGCCCTATACCAATCAAAGTCCCCACAATAAAACAGACTATTATTCGACCACGAATAAAACCACTGACAATATGATCTATTTCCTCCAGAACTTCCTTAAATTCTTTTTTATTTTCCCTTGATACATAAATATACAAATTTTCCTTAAATATAAACATATCCCTCATTAGATAAAATAAGATTAAAGGGACAATTACTATACCAAAAGTAATACTGGAAACTATATTAGACAAATAAATTATAATGCTTTGGGAAAAACCCAATACACTCTTCTGTAGTTCAGATAAATTTTCTTTGAGTAAAATCTCTACATCAGCCGGGTTTATAAATTTGGAGAGTTGCGGTTTTATAGATAAAATTAGATTTTGGTAATTTTCGATAAAATTAGGAATTTCTTTATATAAAATATTAAGTTGGTTAATTACGCTGGGGATCAGAAAAAATATAGTCAGGATTAACAAGGTTATTATTATTCCAAAGACAATAATAATAGCCAATACCTTCGGAATTTTTTTATGAATAAGATATCTATAAAGCGGATCGAAAAAATAAGCTAACATCAAGGCTATACTAAAATATATAAACAACCATTGTAGCTTGCTTAATAGATAAAACAGAATCACAAGGCCAATAGCCACGCTGATAATAAAATTCAATCTCTTATCTTTTACAAATTCCATAAATATTTTCCACCTGAAACAACTTTTTACTTATCTATTTATAACAGATTAGCTCGGATTATTCAATTTTTTTCAGCTTTAAGGATCCTATCCCAAGTATCTCGCAAAGATACAATTCGGTTAAACACTAACTTATCCGACGTTGAATCGGAATCAACACAAAAGTAACCTTTTCGCATGAATTGGTATCTGCTTCCGGGTACAGCTCCCGCCAAACTGGCTTCCACCAAACAATCAGCTAACACTTCCAGGGAATTTGGGTTAAGCTGTTTTATAAAATCTTTCTCTTCCTCCTGCTCTTCCGTTCCCTCGTTCTGGTCCAGTAGAAGATGTTCGTATAAGCGCACCTCTGCTTTCAAAGCATGGTCTGCGGAAACCCAGTGTAGAGTCCCTTTTACTTTACGTTTAGCACCCGGTTTACCGCTTTTGCTTTCCGGGTCGTAGGTACAGTGTACTTCTTTTATCTCTCCCGTTTTTTCATCCCGAATAAATCCTTCACATTTGATAATATAGGCATTCTTTAACCTGACTTCGCAACCGGGAGCCAGACGAAAATACTTTTTCGGCGGATCTTCATGAAAGTCTTCCCGTTCTATGTAAAGAATCCTGGAAAAAGGTATTTTGCGCGTTCCGGCGGTAGGATCCTCAGGGTTATTTTCTGATTCCATCTCTTCCACTATATCGCCAGGATAATTATCAATAACCAGCCTTAAAGGATGCAGTACCCCCATAACCCGAGAAGCCCTCAGGTTAAGATTCTCACGGATACAATGTTCCAGAAAACGGGCATCCACCATACTATTACTCTTAGATACACCGATACGGTCACAGAAATTTTGGATAGACTCCGGAGTGTAACCCCTTCGCCGTAAACCGGCAATGGTTGGCATCCGAGGGTCATCCCATCCTGCTACATAACCTTCTTCCACCAGCCTGCGAAGCTTCCGTTTACTCATTACCGTATTAGTTAAGTTAAGACGGGCAAATTCGATCTGCTGGGGCGGATCTGGCAGGTTTAAAGTATTAAGAACCCAGTCATATAATGGACGATGGTCTTCAAACTCCAGAGTACAAACAGAATGGGTAATCTTTTCGTAATAATCTTCAAGAGGATGAGCATAGTCGTACATAGGATAAATACACCATTTATCCCCCGTTCGGTGATGAGCAGCCCTTAAAATGCGGTAGAGAACAGGATCTCTCATATTCAGATTAGGTGAAGACATGTCAATTTTAGCCCGCAACACCCGGGAACCATCGGCAAATTCATCAGTGCGCATACGTTTAAACAGATCCAGGTTCTCCTCCACAGATCGGCTGCGATATGGGCTTTCTTTTCCCGGCTCCTTGAAACCTCCCCGGTACTTCCTGATTTCTTCAGGGCTCAGGTCGCACACATAAGCCTTACCTGCTTTAATTAAAAGAACAGCGTAATCATACATCTTTTCAAAATAGTCGGAAGCATAAAAAAGCCTATCATCCCAGTCAAATCCCAGCCACCGAATATCGTTAATTATGGAATCAATATACTCCACATCTTCCTTGTTGGGGTTTGTATCGTCAAAGCGGAGATTGCATAGACCACCATTTTGTGCAGCCAAACCGAAATTCAAGCAGATAGACTTTGCGTGCCCGATGTGCAGGTACCCATTAGGTTCCGGGGGAAACCGAAGATGAATCCTTCCATGGTATTTATTCGTTTTTTCGTCTTGGTTAATGATCTCCTGAATAAAATTAACTGTTACTTTAGACTCTTGGGAATCCATAAACTCGCCCCCTTACTTTATTTTGTATTAAGATTTTTACCCAAGGCTTCATAGGGTAGGCTAACTATTTTTTATATTACTATATTTATCCCTAAAAATCCATCTTTTCCCTGTCACATTCTTTATCAACTTTCTTCTTAGTTCTTCCTTTACTCCAAAATCTCACTCAACCGCTTATAAAATAAGGCTTATTACCTACATCTAAAATAAGCCATTTTAAGCGCCTATTTTAAAAAATATGATCAATCACCTTAACCAGTCTTAAAAAACGCTGCTACGACAATATTTCGCTAAAACCCTTATTTTGCAAGGCTTTCAGCGTCCTAAAAATACAACTTTTAGCGTTTTTTACCTTATTTTTTCTATATTTTAGAAACATTACCAACATCCCAAATAACAAAAAAACGCAGAAACCCTTATATTTTCTAGGTTTTAAAGCCTTACCATTTTTTCCTATAAAAACTGTAATCCTCTAATTCTATATATATTTATCTTCACTCTTAGCTAAAAATCAATTTTCCTGTTCCTCTCTTTTTTTTAATTACAACTCTTCCCTTTCATGCTCAGGAAAGCCTTGTAAAATAAGGGTTTCAGGGGTAGGTTGCGTATTTTTGATTTTAAGCGTCTATTTTACCTTAATTTATACCTTTTACCCTCGGAAAATGGGTGTTTTTTGGCTTATTTTTACTCTCTCAAAATCTGAAAGTGGCTATTTATAAGGATTATAGAGTTTTGAAGAGGTCAAAAAAGGCTAAAAAAAATGTCGTAATTGCTGTTTTTTTGAAAATTAAAGTGCGTTTAAAGGCACTCTCCGTGCGTTTTTGGGGCATTCCTGAAGGGGGTCTAAAAGCCTTATAAATAAAGGGTTTCGAGGGACAGTAAAAACCAAAGGGTTAATATTTATCTTTAAATGGTGGAGGCGGCGAGATTCGAACTCGCGTCCAAAGATATTTCAGTAAAAACCGCTACGAGTGTAGCCTATGATTTTTTTTCTCACTCTTTTTACCTCCCATAGACAGGATGTAAATTGAGCCAGCCCTTAATTTTCTCTTTTACCTTCCAGGGCAGCAAGGTAAAAGATAGTCTACTTTATGTTACACCCATAAAGGTCTCGTAGACACAAGGCCTTTACAGACGTGCAGCCTAATTAGGCTGCAAATGCTAATTGTTCGTTATCAGCAATTAATGTTTTTCCACGGTTTTACGAGGACATGGAACCTCGACTCGCTATTCTTACCTCTTTTATCCCTGTCGAAACCTATCGCCCCCATTCTTTATTCTTTAATTCTCTTTCTATTTCTCTTCGGGCATCTTTCTCAGCCAATGCTTCTCGTTTATCGTATAACCTTTTTCCTTTAGCCAGAGCCAATTCAATCTTGGCATGACCTCTTTTAAAATAAATTCTCAAAGGCACCAGAGTTAAACCTTTCTCCTCAACCTGCCCTCTTAAACGGTTAATTTCTCGTTTGTGCATAAGTAATTTACGTTTCCTTCTGGGGTCAACATTGAATATGTTGCCAAAGGCATAAGGAGAAATATGCATACTCATTATATAAAGTTCGTTATTTTCAAATTGAGCGAAACTTTCCCGCAAGCTAACCTTGCCTTCTCTTAAAGACTTTACTTCTGTTCCTTTTAGGACCAGCCCTACTTCATAAGTATCTAATATATGATACTCATGTCGTGCTTTTCTGTTTACAGCTACATTTTTTACTTCATCTTTATCATTGGCAACGCCCATATTTTTTTCCTCAACTTGCACTTAAATTATAGCATAAATGAGGAGAATTCTCAATGGGAAAAAAATGGCGGATAGCATTTATGAGATTGCCACGAGGAGCACTCAAATAATATTGGGTGCTCCTCTCGCAATGACAGATTAATAAAATAATAGTTTAAAATGCGAATTGATATTAATTTTTGAAAATTATTGCACCCTCTCTACCTTCTTTAAACACTTTAACGGCCTCTTCGGCTTGTTCTAAAGTAAAACTCCTTGTAATAATAGTTTCGGCTAAGACCTTTTTATATTCTACCCAACGCAAAGCACGAATAAAATGTTTAGTTAAAATTGCAACATCTCCATAGATAGTTATCCCTTGTCTAATCAAAGTTAGGGGTGCAATTGTAGCTTCCGGGTAAAGTCCAAATGTAGATATACGAGCTCTTGGAGCAGCCAAATTTATGGCCATGGTAAAACATTGGGGAGAATTAGCAGTCTCTATTACAATATCTACTCCTCGACCTTTGGTTAAATCCTTTATTTTTTCAATTGGATCTTCTTTGCTTCCATTTATTGTAAAATCAGCTCCTAATTTTTTAGCAATTTCAAATCTTTGTTTATCTTTATCAAGACCTATCATAAATACTTCTGTAACTCCAGATGCCTTTAAGGCTTGGAGATGAAATAAACCAATTTTTCCTGGTCCAATTATTGCTGCGGTATCTCCTAGCACAGGTTTAACATGTTCTAACGACCTTACTGTTAATCCAATAGGCTCTAAACAAGAAGCATTAACAAAAGAAACTTCATCGGGTAGCTTGTGAACCATGTCATATGGAACAACTACATACTCAGTATAAGTTCCATCACAAGTAATTCCTAAATGTTTCCAATCTTGACAATTGTTTTTATATCCAATTTTACAATTAATACACTTGGCACAACCTTGTAAAGCCTCAAATCCAACCCGATCACCGATAGCTAAAGAATTTACATCTTTTCCAAGGTCAGCTATAATGCCAGCGCCTTCATGGCCAGGTATAATCGGTATGGGTACGGGTGTCCGTCCTTTATACTTATTATATAAAATAGACATATCTGTACCACACATAGCAGTTACTTTAATTTGGACTAAAACCTCTCCCTTTTTAGGCTTGGGAATATCTACCTCTCTCACTTCAAATGAACCAGATTCTTCATTATATTTAACCAGGGCTTTCATAATTTAAATCACTCTCCCTTATAAAAATCAAATAAATGTTAATTACAAATAACCAGCAACTTTAGGTAACCATAAGGTCACAGGTGGACAATAAGTTACTATAAGAAGTACTATAATCTCAGCTATTAAAAAAGGTATAATTGCTTTAGAAATTCTTTCTAATGAAATATTAGAAATTCCGCAAGCTACATATAAACATAAGCCAACAGGAGGAGTAATAAGGCCTATCATCAAGTTCAACACCACAATGGCTCCAAACATTATAGGATTTACTCCATATGCCTCTGCGATTGGCAAAAAAATAGGTACAGTAATAATCATTGCAGCAGTACCTTCCATAAAACATCCTAAAATTAAAAACATAATATTTATAACCAATAAGAATAAAAAATAATTACCAATATGAGCAATAAAAAATGCTTCTATTAACTGTGGTATGCGTTCTATAGATATTATCCAATTAAACATATTTGCACAAGCAATGACTAAAAAGACCATACCAGTAGTCTTTGCTGTAGAAATACATATCTCTTTTAAATCAATTAATTTTAAATTACGGTATACCAAAAAACCGATTATCAATGAGTAAACCACAGCTACAGCAGACGCTTCTGTAGCTGTAAATACCCCTAACAGAATTCCACCTAAAATGATAATAGGCATAATTAATGGAATTATTGCATTTAAGCACCTTATTAAAATTTCTTTAATATGTACTTTCTCAACTCTTCGGGGGTAATTCCTTTTGCTCGAATAGACATAAGAAACAATTATTAAAAAAATTGCTAATAATATTCCTGGAAATACTCCTGCTAAAAATAATGCCGCAACTGATGAACCGCTCAATAAAGCAAAAATTACCATCGGTATGCTTGGTGGTATAATAGGTCCAATAACAGAAGCTGACGCAGTTACTGCCGCACTAAAATCTACATCAAATCCTTTTTCTGTCATAGCGGGTATCATCATCGCTCCAATTGCCGAAGCATCAGCCACCGCTGAACCGGTTATACCAGCAAAAAACATACTTGAAACAATATTGATATTAGCTAAACCACCCCTTATATGTCCTACTAAAATATCTGAAAAATCCACTAATCTCTTGGTTATTCCAGATCGATTCATTAAATCTCCCGCTAATATAAAAAAGGGGACAGCCATAAAAGGAAAAACATCTAGACCGGTAAACATTTTTTGAGCAATGACTACCAGAGGTATATTTTTTATAAATATTAAGGATATTAAAGCAGATAACCCAAGACAAAACGCAATAGGCACTCCAATAATTAAACTAATTACAAAAACTAAAATTCCTATTCCCATTTTCTTTCTGTTTACCTTTCTTTTTGTTTAAAATATAGGATATAATATTTTATTATTAAAGCTATCAATTAATCTAAAAATATTTAAATATTACATATTTCTTTTAATATCTTTTGATAAAAAATACATTAATTTAATAACCTCAATTGTCATTAATAACGCACCAACAGTTACCGAAAAATATGGATATATCATAGGTAACTGCATAGAAGGTGAATGTTGAATATTTATAATTTTTAATAAACTAATGGATTGAACGAAAAGAGTTATTAAAAAAAATAAAATCAGAGCATATACAAATAATTTAATGATATGACGAAAATATGAAGGCAATTTAGAAACAATAAAGGTTACACTAACATGGCTTTCATCTTTAAAGGCTAAAGCCATACCAATAAAAGCAAACCATACCATAAAATAACGAGCTAATTCTTCAGTCCAGGATAAAGAAGAATTTAAAACATAACGACAAAAAACACCTAAGGTTACATTAATAACCATTGCGCTTAATAGTATTATTACTGTAATTTCTTCGGTTTTTTCAAAAAATTTATATATTTTGTTAAACAAAATAATTTTAATTTCCCTTCTTATCCTTATTCTGCAAGTAGATGCCTTACGATTATAATCGTAAGGCATCTACTTGTCGGGTTAATATAGTTTAGCTTTGCTTTAGCTTATTTCTCCCCACTTTACTATTGTATAGCGGCTTTTTGTTCAGCAACAGCTTTATCAACAGTTGCCAATGCTTCATTAATTAATTCTATAGAAAATTGGGTTTGTAGCCATTCAATCACGGGCCCTTGACAAGCGGTCTTAAAAAGATTCATTTCTTTTTCGGTTGGTGCATATATTTCCATACCAGCATCCATCAATGTTTGCAAACCTACCACAGAAGAATTAAGTTGTTGGAGACCACGACCGACTCCCGAAGAAATTTTTGCACAATCTACAATAATATATTGTAAGTCTTCAGGTAAGCTCTTAAAAAATTTATTATTGATTACAAACCAATCTACCCCATAAACATGACCATCAAGGGTAAGATATTTTTGTACTTCCTGAAAATTAGCAAAAACAATAGTAGATATGGGATTTTCTTCTCCATCTACAACTTTGTTTTGTAAGGCGGTATAGCATTCAGTCCAAGCAATAGGGGTAGGGCTTCCTCCCATTGCCTTTACCATATTTACAAAAAGAGGATTCTCCTGGACTCTAATTTTTAAACCTTTCATATCCTCAGGACTACGTATTGGTCTTTTACTATTCGTAAAATTTCTAAATCCCACTTCGGCAAATGCAAGGTTTCTTAGACCTGTTTTTTCAACTAACATTTTAGAAAGTTTTTGCCCAAATGGACCATCCAATACTTTCCATGCAATCGAAGCCGAAGGAAATAAATATGGAATATCAGTTACCATAGCTTCAGGGAAAAATCCCCCCATTACTCCGGAAGCAATACCAGCCTGAACTGTTCCTGCTAAAATAGATTCAACATATTCACGCTCACCACCAAGAGCACCTCCTCCAAAAACTTGCACGTCTATTCTCCCACCACTTCTTGCATTTACCAGATTTCGAAATATCATACACTGTGCATGCTTTCTAGAAGTAAAAACATCTAAAGCATCTGCGTGGGCAAGCTTTAAGACTATAGGTGCCTCCGCTGCGTAAGATATCGAAAATACTAAACAACTAAAAACCATTAATATCGCCATTGTTAATAAGATTGATTTTTTACTAAACATTATTATTATACCTCCATTTAAAATTTAACTTTATTCGTTATTTACATTTCTACAATACTATTTTATTAACATCAATCACCTCCTTTAGATTGCATTTTATTTTTCAAAGAATCTGTAATCATCGACCTAAAGAGATTAAAATCTATTTTAAAATTATGACGGCCAGGCAATCGTATAAATATGCTTTCCACCGTCTGACGGTCCTTTTAATAATTTATCTATTTCTTCTTTATCTCTCTGTGTCATATATTTAGCCTCTGGCAGTACCCCTGGAGGAAATTTCCCTAAGATGTCATCATGCAATTTAACTACATAATCTAAATATGTTTCTATTGCCTTATATGCTTTTTCTGCTTTAGCAAGGGAAGGTTTGCCTAAAACTCCCTCCGGATATATAACACATTCAATACCACCACCGCCAATGTGACTTTGACCAGGAATCGGATAATTGTAAATATCACCTCCTTTATCTATATGTCCCTCTGGCAAGAAACCCCAGGTTTTTGTATCTACTACATTTTCCATTTGAACAAATTCTGGGAATAGAGCTAAACATATAGAATTTTCTGCCTCATCGCCATGTCTAAATATCGTTTCAAATTCACCTCCATGAGCCTTATCCTTCAATCCTACACCCATGATCTTAGGTACATCTAAAAAGATAACAACTGCCGGGACTTGATACTTTTTGCCCCACTCCTGAATGGCAGAAGGAATGATATATTCTTGTCCATGACTACTCATAAATATCTGTTTTCGAAATCCAGTGTTCCAATATCCTGATATTATTGACCTAATGTAGGCCGAATTAACTTCATCAGGTATTGGAACGGTCCCTTTTTGTCCTAAATGAGAAAATGGATGTGAAGCATACCAAACAGGCTCTGCAACCGTACAACCAGTTTTTTGAGCAATTAATTCAGCCATACGGGTTACTATAAAAGTATCCTCTCCATACGGTTGAGCATCTCCATGATTTTCTGTAGATCCTAATGGAATAAGAATTATATCATTTATTTTTAGCCGACTTTCTACGTCCTTTTTAGTCATAGTTTGATAATAAATTTTATCAGGTTTTTCCATATGCCCTCCTTTTGGAGGCAATTTCCAATTACTCATATCTATTTACTCCTTCTTGTTTTTATTTTTCTTTTTTATGACTTGGCAATTGGGGGGAATAAATCCAGACAAACCTTAAAACTTCATCTCCGGTGTTTAAGATTTTATGGGATTTCCCTGGAGGATTAAACACCACAGTACCCGGGTAAAGATCAATTTCCTCATCTTCGGTAACAAATTTCCCTTGCCCTGAAACAAAGTACATTACTTCTTCCTGAATATCGTGTTTGTGCTCCGGAACCATGCCACCCGGATAAGTTTCATTTACACCCATAGCAATATTTTTTGAACCGACGGTTTTTTCCGAAACCAGTATCCATGAAGTTCTGGGCGGCTCTCGTCTTTCTCCTTTGACATCTTTTATTCGAATCACTTTCACCTTTGACATATTTATTCCTCCATTTAAAATTATTTCATTAAAATTCCACCGTTAACGTCAAGGGTTACACCGGTGATCCAATCTGATTTATTTGAAGACAAAAAGACAGCTGCATCCGCAACATCCTGTGGCAAACCATCCTTTTTGACGGCACGACCAACATTCCAACTCGCAAAAACGTCTGCCGGATATTGTCTTGTTTGTTCAGTTAATATCGGCCCCGGACAAATAGAATTAACATAAATTCCACTAGGACCGAGCTCACGAGCTAGTGTCTGTGTTAAACCAATGACTCCTGCTTTGGAAGCTGCATAATTCACTCCCACTCCTGGGCGACCTGTTCTACCGCCTAAAGAAGCAATATTGACAATTTTGCCTCTTTTTTGCTTTTCCATGTAAGAAATGACACTCTTACTGCATATAAATGGACCATTAAGATTAATATTGATCACCTTGTTAAAATCTTCCACTGACATCTCTTTGGTTGGTTTATGCAAAGAAATACCAGCATTATTTACCAGAATATCAATCTTACCAAATTTACTAAACACCTTTAACATACTATCTTTGATTATCATTTCATCCGTCACATCGGCGTTGATGGCCATAACTCTTTCCCTCGAAGAATCCAGTTTCTTTGCAAGATTATCTACTAAATCATATTGAATATCGAATAAGGCTAGTAGTGCACCTTCTTTGTAAAATTCTTCCGCTATACTTTTCCCTAAGCCTTTACCTGCACCGGTAATAATGGCAACACAGTCTTTCAGTAGCATTATAAAGCTCCTTTCTTTTCCTTCAAATATTTTTTAAAATTCATCAATCGGAATTTTAACATCCCATATTCTTTTCATTTCTTCTCGGGATATATCAAATACGGTATCATTCGGAGGCAAAGGTTCCTCTCTCATAAATTCAGGAAAAGACCAAAATTCTTCAGAGACACCCGCTTTTTTATTAAACTCTCTTTCTGTTTTTAATACATCTTTTGCAATATTTTTTACCTCTTTTAAATCTAATTGCCATCCATATCTGCCTTTTAAAAGAAATATATAAAATTCAGGGTGCTTTACAAATGGTGGTCTTACAAATAAACAAAGTCCAAATGTATCTAAAAGTGCTACTCGTAGTTGTAATTTTTTAGAACTTTCTATTTGTCCCTTACTACTTAAAGGATTAATATTTCCAACTGTTCCAAAAGTATTTCCGGCTGTATGATCTGCTCCCATTGGCGAGGTAAAGTAAGTTACTCCATTACCTTTTAGGGCTCTAGGGTCATAACCAGGAATGGCTTGTCCCTTTATTACAGGGATTCTCTTTACTCCAAATACCTGACCTGTTAACTTTGTTCCGTTTCCTATTATTCGACCAATATAAGTCCCCTTGCCAATCTGATGTATAATATCCTTTGCTGCTTCTGCATCCCCAAAAGCAATTTCTCCTGATTCCATTAATACGCCTATTGCAGCTCCTGTTTCTATTGCATCTACGCCAACCTGATTGCACAAATTATTCATTTCTGCTATATCATCTAAATTGCTAATACCACAGTTTGGACCCAGAAGGGCTATATTTTCATATTGAATTGAAGCTACAATCTTTTTTCCTTCAGTATCTGGAAAAACATTACAACATTGAATAGCACATCTCTTTACACAAAAATGTCCTGTACGACCTACTCCACCGCGTTCTAAAATAACTTCTCTAACTCTTTCACCTGTTATATTTTGTATATCTTCAAAACTTCCTGAAGAAAAATTTCTTGTAGGCAATAATCCAAGCTCATTTGCTGCTTCCATAATTGCGGGAGTCCCAAACATATTTCTATTTTCAGTTTTAGGATCTTTTTTTAAATATTGTATAATTTCTTTCCCAGTCTTTTTCAACAATTCTGAATCAAAATATTTAGGGGTTTTTGCTCCATTATCATTAATTACAACAGCTTTTAATCCTTTTGAACCCATTAGTGCCCCAAGGCCCCCTCTTGCAGCATACCTAATCTGAATATCTTTCTCATCGGTAACAGCAATACCTGAGCCATATAATTTCATTTCACCAGCTGGGCCGATACAAATAATTCCTACATTTAATCCAAATTTTTTTCTAATGATATCGATAGTCTCGTCTACCATTTTACCCTTAAGCTCTGGTACATTTATAAGTTCTATCTTATTGGCTTCTAAAACAAGAACTTTAGTTGACAAATTTTTAGGAGTATCTTCAATAACTAAAGCTCTTATTCCTAATTTGGCAAGTTTTTTTCCTGCCGAACCACCTACATTGCTTTCTTTTACCCCACCTGTCAAAGGGCTTTTTCCACCTATAGAAATCTGACCAGTTGTAGTGATTGCTGTATCGGCAATTAGACCTGAGGAAAATATTAATTTATTATAGCGTCCGAGCGATTCACAAGTTGGAGGAACTTCTCTAAGGAGGAACTTTGAAATCAATAACCGGCCACCCCAATGCCTTTCTTCTTCAGTGGCCATAACTTTTTCTATTTTTTCGTCTCTCATGTTTACTTTAATAATCCATTTCATAAAATGCCCTCTCAATCATGAACAAGTTTTAAATTACTTCCTAATTTTTCCAAAATGTCATTCAAGCTTTCTATGGTTTTTGAATCAAGTTTAATTCCTTCTTCTCGGCTTTTTTGTTCACTTATAAATTCTAATTCTCCTGGCAAATAAACTTCTGAAACATTCTTTACTTTTTTTAAATTCTTAATAGAGCAAATATAACTATCGATCATCGAACAAAAACAATCTAAGTCGTAAAATTTATTAATATCAATAGCCATACAAAATACACCAACTCCCGTGGCGCCTTCTAACTTATGAAATGTCTTTATTTCTAATCCAAATCTTGATCCAGATAGCATTCCCGCAATAATATCTACAATTATAGCCAAAGCCGAACCTTTTGGTCCTGCAATAGGAAGTATTGTTCCTTTTAATGCCTCATTAGGATCAGTAGTGGGATTACCTTCTTTATCAATTGCCCATCCTAACGGAATTTCTTCTTTATTACGTGAAGCTTTCCTTATTTTCCCACGTGCTACAACGCTAGAAGACATATCCAAAACTATTGATTTCTCATTTTTAGCTGGTATAGATATAGAAATAGGATTTGTCCCTACAAAGGCTTCAGAACTCCCCCAAGGTGCCATTGAGGAAGCACCATTACTTCCAACAAAACCAATCATGCCTTCCTGAGCGGCAAAATTTGAATAATAACCTAAAAAACTAATGTTGTTTGTATTTCTTACCAAGGTTAAAGCAATGCCATATTTTTTAGCCTTTTCAATACTAATACACATCGCTTTTCTCGCTGCTAATTGTCCTAATCCATTTCCACCATCAATAATTGAAGTTGCATTATTTTCTTTTACTAAAGTAATTTTTGTAGGAAGATTTAACATTCCTGCTTTTATACGTTGAAACATTGGGATTAATAAATAAGTACCATGCGTTGAAATTCCTCTCATGTCTGCCTTTACTAAACAATCCGCTGCTAATAATGCTGATTCCTCATTCTCTCCGTAACCCTTTAATATTTCGACTATTACTTTTTTTAATTTTTTTTCACTTATCATCGTAATTATTCCTCAATCAAATTCAAAGATTCAAAAATTTTATCAAGTTTATTATATTTAACGCTCGTTATACCATCCATTAATGCTTTTGCCTTTACTTTTTCTGCTTGAATTCTTGCTTGAGATTTAGCTAATACTTCTTCGCAGTCCTGAAATCTAACAACAACCATTCCATCATCATCTCCCAAAATTAGATCGCCAGGATTAACCACTGTTCCACCAAAATTAATTGGATAATTTATAAGCCCTAAAGTTGATTTTATTGTTCCACGAATAGATGCTCCTCTGGAAAATATTGGAAATCCCATTTCAATAATTTCCTCAGAATCTCTAATACATCCGTCAATTGCTAATCCACCTAATTTTTCCACTTTAGCTTGAATAGACATTAAATTGCCCCAATACCCATATTCATACTCGCCACCAACTGTAGCAACTATAATATCTCCTTCTTGTGCTTTTTCTAAAGCTTTGTGTAACATAATATTGTCTCCTGGAACAGTTTGGACCGTAAAAGCTGGACCGCACAATTTCATCCCTCTAAATATCGGCTTAATTTTAGGGTTTACAAATCCTTTTCTACCCGAAGCTTCATAAACTGTTGCAACAGAAATAGGCTTAAACTTCTCAATGAATTCTTTTGATGGTCTTTTTATTTTTGTTATTACATGTATCATTTAATATATCTCCTTTTCCCTTTTTTATAGACTTAAAATTCTATATTTTCATTTACTTTATTAATTATTATCAAATGATGGTATAAATATTTTCTATTATCGATGGTAATATCCTTTTTTTATTCTTTCTTCACTATTACGAATATGTTTTATTAATTCTACAATTGCTTTTTGTTTATTTTTTTGTTTTATATATTTAATTATGCTCTCGTGTTCTTCAACAGCATCAACACTTCCTTTTTTATTAACACTATTTAGTGTTTTGTAAGAACAAATATAATATTTATCCATAACATTTTTCATTAGATTTAGCAAAACTGAATTATTGTATATCTTAAAAAATAACATATGGAATTTTTTATCATACTTACGAAAGCCTTTTATATCTTGTTGTTTAAGAGAATTAATTTCTTTTCTAATATAACCAGAAAGAGCAATTAAATGTTCATCGGTTAAAGAGTCAAAAACTTCTTTAAAAACATGTTTTTCTACAACTTTACGGACTTCAAATATTTCAACGATGTTTTTCATCTCTATTTGGGGAATAAAATAACCTACTCCTGGTAATCCATTTAGTAATCCTTCTTGATGCAAACGTTGACATGCTTCTCTTATTGGGGAATAACCCATATGGAGTTCTTTAGATATTTTTCTAATACTAAGATATTGGTCATTAGAAAAACTAACTTTATTTTTAATTAGCCTATAAGCTTTTTCGCTTAAAAATTCTTTTTCTATTTTTCTCACCTCATTCAACTAATATTATTTTTTATAATAATATATTTATTTCTTCCGTTAAAATACATTTATATCATTGATATATCACTTTTATATATTCTAACATTAATATAAAGTCCTTGTCAAATGAGTTTTTAGGTTGGTCTGTGTCAAACTTTTGGGGGTAGTTTTCTTTGGTTAAAAAAATTCCTCTGGTTTTGGGTAGACTTACCCCTGGTTCTATTATAGCTTATTGTTTGGAAAAATAAGCATAATTGTCCTTATTTTAT